>Ga0163217_1114521_pt1 | contig 13500 bp, 9 predicted proteins | sample SynspAceP_FD_185933 | JGI IMG/M metagenome (GOLD analysis project Ga0163217, IMG submission 185933) | Saline lake microbial communities from Ace Lake in Antarctica - Synechococcus sp. Ace-P (PacBio error correction) | ecosystem: Environmental > Aquatic > Non-marine Saline and Alkaline > Saline ...
CCTCCAGGAAAAAAAGAAGGGAAGATTTTCCCCTTTTTCCTTTTTTTTTTAAAGAGAATTGGGGGGCAAACACCAAAGAAATCGCGGTTTTTTCCCCCATTCCAAAATTTTTTTAAACACAAAGGGTTTTTTTCGATCATTACTAAGGAACATGTTGCCAAAATAAAACATACGAAATAAAAAATTAACCAAACACTTTGGTCGATGTCTTTGGCAAAGTTCCATTTACAGCAATTTGTTGTTGAAAGTTAGGAAACAGGGATTTTTTTTCCAAATTAAAATACTAATTGGGGTTGGTAATCTTTGAAACGAATAATAAGAATAGGTAAAGAAAAGAACACGGATATAATGAACCAAATAAAAACGGATAGGGGGGGACAACTCCCGGTTGTTTTATTATTATTAAGGAGTGGAGTGACCGACTCCCCGGTTTGGAAAACTAAATAAATTTCATTAAAAACATTTTACAACACGAAAACCATCGCGTAAACGGGGTTATGGCTTTTGAACAGCGCAAATGGATTGGGAATTCACATGTTTTTTGGTTAAAGCACTCTAAAAGTGATTGAACATTCATTTTTTCAATATCTTTGCACTGTATTAAAATATGTGTTCAACTCAATACTTTATAATATGACATAATTTTCCAATATAAAAAATCCGACAAAAAATATTGTTCCGGTAAAGACAAAATAGAAAAGTTTGACTCAAGAAGATTCCCTGCTAAATGCTAAAATATTAATGTATAATGGAGAGGAAGCATTAAAAAGAATGGCATTTACGATTCAAGTAAAAAAAAGCCCTTGCAAAAATTTTGAGGTATTGAAATTTGGTGGTATTCCGGCATCCGGAAATATGAATTTTATTAGAGGCAATTGGCAACCTAATAAAATCCCGAGAACATAACTTTTTTATGTTTGGCCGTTGGCGGTGGTTTCCTGGTTAAAGTAGACGGAACAAAGTTCTTATCTGCTGCTGCATCTATAACCAAGGCGACACACCAATGGAATCTTTTAACACAAATAAACCCACTTAAAAGGCCTGCCTTTTGGGAACAGTACTGACCTTACGCCGCAACAAGGTTCTGAAATGAATTCAGGAGCGGTAATTACGAGATCTGAAACCCAGGAATAAATGGCAATGGGGGCACCTGGATTGTTCCCCATATTTTCTGTACTTGATCCCCAGGTAAATTTGCTTCCCTTCCAGAGCGACAGTTTGGTAAATGGCAATAGCAGATGCCCTTTACGCATGTATTGGAACAATACATGACTTATCCCATCAGGAGCCTCCTTTACAAGATGCGACTCGCCGGAGTGTTTTTAACAGCCTTGATCGAAGTGGCGCCCAAATTATTAAGGATCCTACCGCGATTAATAACGGCGGCCCTCAACTTAATGTGGAGCACTGTACCATGGCACTAAATGGTCTACTGCCCCTTAGGTGTACCTACAGATTGGGCAGTACATGCCATTGACATGAATTAAACGCGCTTTATGGCTAAGATCACGCAAGAACTTTGGCCGTGGTTTGCTCCTAGTCATTTATAGATATAATGTTTTTAATAAGCAAGAAAGGAAAAATTGGCCCAATATGCTGAAGCGCAATATGGAATATTACCGAAGGAACTTTGGAGGAAAAAAGCTAATTTTAAGGTTAAAGACAAGGTCTTTTTCATGATTGGGGCATAAACCAAACTATCCGATTATACGGAAAAATTGATGGAGAGCGCAAAGATTTCTTTCCAATAGGTTTAAGGATAGGGGTCGGTTGGGCCTAGGTGAACATAAAATCACTAATCGCCCCCCCCGCCCCACGGGGGACCGTTTTTTTTTTTAGAAAAAAATTGTAGAGATGGCCTTATTAAGAACAGAAGGAAAGACCGTTAATTTGGAATATCAGCATTCCCAAATAGTAATAAAAAAAACCTTCGAAGTAAATTTCGAAGGTTTTTTATAATACACATCTTCAAGGAAAGATGTTTTCGCATTCCATGTCTTTACTTTCTTGTAGCTCTCGTTCAAAATTAACGATACGCATCGGTCACAATATGGTTTCCGGTCCCATAAAGAACGCTACCACCCCGTCACCACCACAGTAAAATAAAAGAGTATCCATTTGATTCCCCGTAATGCCTTGATTTTCATTTTTTAACTTTAGACACAAGCTTCCATCTCTGTTTGACCTTCCATCTGCAATTGCTGCTCTTGGAACTGTTGCAACTGTTGGCCTATGAACTGACTACGTTGTTGTAATTGAAGCATACTCCCTTTGCGCTTTGGGTTTGAGCCAATTTTTTTTGAAGCCTAGCCCTGGAAGCTTGTGATATTTGAAAAGCTTGGGAAACACTATCCCTCTTTTTTCCCGGTTTGCCGGTTCTTGTCTTACTTTAGCTTCAAATATCAATTTTCTCCTGATAGGTATTCGCATCAACTTCACACATTATCCGACAAAAGCTATCTTTTCTTTGTTGCAGATATTGTTCCCGATAAATTACCAAGCGCCCAAAACCTAATTTTTTCATTTTCTCTTTAATTTAAATTTGGCAAAAAATAGAAAAGGTTTTTTAGAATAAGGTCAAAAATTTTTGTCAAACAATTAAGAACCCGAAGAATTTAGTCCAGCCCATTTTGTCTTTTTCCATGGAAGGGCAAAACACATCATAGCCTTCAACAATGCATCAATAAAATCTATACTAAAAATATTTTCAACTTATATCTCTATGTAAATGATGCTAAATAAAAGCCTGTTCACATCTTTCTTCGCGCGAGAAATGCCCATGATATGACTCACGCAGTAAATACCAGCCGTAAAACCGCTTAAAACACGTATTAGCCTCTTTTAATGATGTAAATCAAGGAAATAAGAATTTACTCTTGGGACTTATAAGCCACATATTTTGACTTTTAAACCCGACCAAAAAGCCTTTACCAAAAATTAATGCTTACCGCTCTTATATCTTCAGAAAAGAAGGGAAGACATAAAAGGGCAATCAAAAATCATAGGCTTTCGTCTTTATAACTTTCAATTCCATGTCCACAAAAATTGCTCCGAACACTATTTCTGGAAAAATGCCCAAAGAATTGTCTGGGCAATCATATGCAGCCAATAATTTTTTATAATAGTTTGGCATCGTAGGATTAAAGTTAGGAACAGCAAACATAAGAGTTCCTGAATTCCATAAGGAAGGTCCTACCCAAGGCTGAGATCTGTTTATCAAAGATCGGCAAATGTTTCCGAAAACATGCCGAGCGTTATAAACCTAAAACTTTCTCTGCGGAAAAGTGAATGCCAAATCTCATAAAGTTTCAATGTCTTTTCTGCGGCTTTAACGTTTTGCCAAGTTCGCTAGGTTGCAACCCCATAAATTTCCCCACCCTGGCTTTTTTGCTACAGCTAAAAATCACCAGTACTGCTCCCACATCCAACAGTGTTTGTCTCCAAGAGACAATAGGTGTCAATAAGGGCGAGTTTACACTTTTTAGATTATATCCTTTTACAATATGAATTAAATTCTTATCCACAAAAGATTTCTTGCAATCGGTATGAGAAATATAATTTCACTTCATAAATACCTCCACAGATCCTTCAAGGTTGTGTTTGGTCAACCAACATATCTAAAACAGGATCGTGCAACAATTGAAACGACTCTCCAGTAAGGGTGTAATCTTTTGTCTCTAAATAAAGCTTCATGGTATAAACGTGAATAAATATAAATACACGAAGCAAACGAAGATACTTTAAAACCGCAGTTCTTGGAAAGTGGAATACAAATAACATTGTAACTATACTTATCGCCTACGCCCACTTATGAAAATAACCCCCATAAGCCAACTTACACTTTATTACATTATTAAAAACAAAGCACTATTAATTTTAAGAACAAGAGATTATAAATGCCTATTCCGGAAATAATCCTATCTTATTTTCCATCGAACCTCGCTGTGCATGCCCATTTTATGAATTCAACAGAAACACAAAACAATCAAATAATCCCAACCGCATTTCAATCTCTTGACTATCGATTTACTATGAAATGTGTTTGATCATTAAACGTTTACGGAGCTAAGATTTTAGCCTGCCAATTATACTCAAAAATTCCTTAAATATTCGATTACCGTCAACCTCTCCAATTTAATAATTTTGGCGCTCAAACTAAGCACAAAAAAAGGATGTTTACTCATCAATTAGAGCAACATCCTTTACAAGAAAATTATATATAACAGCTTAAAAACAACGTTAAGATCACGTTCCAGTAATTAATGTTCCACGTGGGAACATATAAGTCCGATCATAAATACGCGGCCCATAATAGACGCAGTAAAAGCACTAATGTCGCTTGGCGAAACACGCCTAATTCTTAGAGGGCCTGTGAGATTGTGACTGGCTGAATAGCCTTAAGCTTTCTCTCGGGCTTCATAAGAAAGAGACTTAAAGCCTACTATAATCAAATCCGTTTGGAATTTTTATATTTTCCCAAACGTTGCAATTATCTGCCAGTTGTTTCTTTTCCTTGGCGGGATATAACCAGAAATATTTAAACTTGGAATTTCAGCTTGCTCCCATAACCTCCCGATTCAAATATTATCGAAACAAACTCAGAACACCTTCCAATTGCAACAATGATCCATAGTCACTTTAGGCAGAAAATACCTTAAACATCTTATCCGGTTGCTGTTACAGTCGAAGAATCCAACCAACTAAAATTAGGATTAATCTCTTCAGGCCTTAAACTAGTTTCTCTAAAAAATTCGATCAAAGGCATTAGATTTACGCTCCTTTCTCCTCCATCTTAAACAAAGCCTCTTCTCTTGAAGCCACCCAATTTTTAAAAGCAACTTCTCGGTGTAAGTCTTAAATCCGCATTGTCCTGGACGTAATAAGGTCTATAATTCTGCCCAGAAGTAACATACGATATGGCTTCTTCCGTACGCCTTTTGTTGATAAGATCATCTACCAATACCCCAATTGTAAAACTTTCATCTTCTATTTAAGAATAAAAGGATCCTTTTTCAATTTGATTTTTAAATGAGCATTTTATCCTGCAATTAAACTTGGGAAGCAGCCTCTCATAAGCCTGTTTGTTCGCATTGATTTGACTGCAAAAATACAAGTTATCAATTAGCTTTAGTCTCTAACGTAGTGCTTCAACTGTGGTAGGTGGAAAATAATCATAATTCTACTAGCATAACCAGGTTCTAAAAAACTTCACTTTCTCAAAATCCCCTAACAGATCTTAATGCCTAAAATTGTACATCTTCGGCAAAGAAGTAGAAAACCATTAACATAAACCTCTACGGTATTCCAGCCTCAAGTTTCAACAAAAAGCTGATGACTAATCCTAATCCGCAAAACGAGTTTATCTTATCCTCAATTAGACGGGGCAGTATCTTGGCCCAAAGCTTTTAATCCTGCCATTAAACATGGAGAACGATCAAACCCTCCCGAAGCAAGGTCATGTACCAAAAGGCTTCGTAATGGGTCATATGCAATCCGCTGGTTTTTAAACAAGCGCCCTTTGTGTCCGAATAGGGAAAAACTTTTCAGGAATCACATCCCCAGGTTTGAAGGAATCATAACAGCAAATAAATCCAATGAACGTCCAATCCACCCTAGGTGGTGTTCCCGTCTTCATTCTTCCCGCTTTCAAACCTAAGCCGCACCAATTTGTTCGGTAATTCCCGGTTGCAGCTTTTTCACCTGCCTCTACCCCCACCAAATTGGTTTGTCTCCTATATGAATTAATTCGTTGTAAAAAAAGTACCATAGTAAGGCACCACGACCTAGAATCCAATGTCTATTCCCAAGGATGTCTGTTACTCCTACAGCAACGCCGCATTCTCCAACAAAAGTCCAGAAACATTTTCCTGATTAAATGCCACATTAGGGTTGTATTTTCCGCAAGGCGCATTTCTCCATTCTTGCCGCAAACGCATTCTACATCATTTTGGCGTCTAAGGGCTCCAACAATGGCAGGGCCTTTTACTTATATTACAGCATCTTAAATTGGATGGCGCTTTTATCCACTTACAATACCCTATATCCCTCCAATGCATCCAATCTTCGCGAACAATCTGCCCTTTTGCAATTCACCCATAGCAAGGATTACAGGACATTTGTCCAATAGTCTGTAGGTTCATTGTAACGCAAAAAGAAGTTTTAGAACCCCGAGAATTGGCGCTGCAAAGCTTGCAAGCTTCGGCGCCAGAATGACCAAGCACCAACTACGATAACATCAATTCCTCAAACATAATTTCTAATGTTCCACGTGGAACAATTTAATTTTTTTCATCCTCCTTAAGACCTCATCAACAAGGTCTCTTTTTTCACTTTTATCCCATATCCCATAGTAGGTGTAACACCCCCATGAAGCCATTAACCCGCTTTTAATTCAGTATCAAAATCACACGCATAATCTAAGCATTCTCCCCGACACGTTGAACAAGAAATACAAAATATCTCCGGGCGAGTCCATTTAAATCCTCATAAGGAAAAGTAATAATATCGGTTAGGTATTCATGATTTAGAATAAGTTTTGAATTAATCTTAATAGATACTCATCATCACAAAAATAAAATCCAATTGCGTATGATCGCAATTCAGAACTAACTAGCCTATACTAATCAATCGGTAAAACTAGTTCCTCCCAATCCTAAAATCAGTTTTCGTAAATGAAAATCAATCTCTTCCTTCCAAAAATTCTTTAACCTTAATTTGAAAATTCTGCAGCAAAGGTAATGCCTGTCTGTTTAAAATCTCAACCTCATTACGAATAAATTATCTAATATTGAGGGTTTAGTAAGTATTGGGTTTGAAACGCATCATTGCCTCTATTGCTCTCCCTTTTCTCTGACTTCCCCTGCTTAAAGAGCAGCATTTTTCCATTTCAAGCAGTTCACGGTTAATATTAATTCATCTTATTAAGGCTTTGCTCAGAAACACCATTTCGTAATAAATCATTTTGAAAATCTTCCATCTGTTTGACCAATTTTTCTGCCTATCCTCCGATCATCATTATTAATTAGATCCATCAATTTGCTTCTCTAACTCTTCTCGCAAGCTTGGTTTGTTGCCTTATAAATTTTTCATAAATCTCACTTAAACTCTTCCTCACTAGGCCCCGCTCCGGCTTAGCACCAGGAACTCCTTCACCACCATTCCACCTTCCTTTCTTTAGACCGCCTCCCGAGCCCTTTTCTTGGGCCATCCTTACTCCCTGGACCATCACCTCCTTACCACTACTACCGTCTTTCCCCTGCTTCCTCTTCCACTTCCTCACCTTCCTTGCCCTCACCAGGGCTTTTTCCTAGAACCCCTTCTTACCCATCTCTCCCAACCTTCACTCTCGCCCAATTTTTCTTGACCCATAATTAATATCCCGGTTAATTGAAATGTTCCCCTTTTCCTTACCCGAGCCCATAACTCATATTCTGCTGGCATATTTTTCCAAAACATTGGCCAAAAAGTCCGAAAGATCTATTAGAAGAATTCAAAACATACTTCTGATAGGGAAGCCCCCTTGATTCATTCTGCACTCTCAGCCATACTTTCTGCAAAGCCTACCAAAATTAACTAATACACCCTCACCTAATCGTTCAATTTTACAAACTTCCCTGTCATCTCCGCCTGCCTAGGGATAAAGCAAACAAACTGTTCATCCACTAATTGCTTTAAATAATTCGCCTTAATTCCTGTTGTTTCTTAATGGGGCTACCAGAATTTGATCATACTAGACAATCCCCTGTTTACCGCAAACTATAGTAAAACTCCTTCTTGTTTAAAGAAAAGGTTATTAGATTATCCAACAATTGTCGCAACCATCTCTGCATCTCAAGCTTTCAGAGTACCACCTCTGCTGCAGAACTGGACCGCATCAAATCTTTCAGCGAGTTCTTTTTCAATCTTTTTAGAAAAGCTGGACTTTTTGCTTGGATTTTACTTTGTCGGAGAGTTTTTCTATCGTTGTTGAGGACGGATTGTTTCGGATTTAAGCTGTTTTGCCCAATCTCCTCCAAAGCCATCCTTTTGTTCCGCCTTTACAAATTCTCCACTTATTCTTGATCCACTTCTAACTCCATCGGTTTTATTAAAGAGCTAGGCATTATCCTTTTTCAATCCATTACAATTCCTTTTTGAAATATTATCGAATTTGGAACTAATTTCTCGCTGATCATCTTTCAAACTATCTAAATCAATATTTAACCAATGATTCTTTTGTTCTTTGGCCAATTTATTTAATTCGGTTGCCTAGCTGTTCCGATTTCCTGTTGAATATATACCGTTTGGTAAGCTCTAAAAAGCTGTTCTAAATTTACGATCCCCATTCTTCTGCCTCTTAGCCCAACTCCTCTAAGGCGCCTAAGGCCAAGATCCTACCTTGTCCAATTTTTCTCTTCTCCGCTATTTCTATTTCAATTCATCCCAACAATTGCTCATTCTTTTGCCTCATAGCTCCTGCCGTTCAACCTCCGCTCTTGGAGCAATTTTTCAATCTTTACTATTCGTCATCCGCTTTTAAGACATTTTCCTTTAGTTGACGCATATGAACTTCTTCATTATTTCCCTTTGTGCTGCCTTGCTGTTGTTCAAAAAATCTAATCCTAATTCTGATCAGAAAAACTTAAACTTACTATCCTTTTTGTTCCGCTGGTTAATTCCTTTAAGGGTCAGCTGTTGATCTTTAGATTTCCTCCAAGTGAACTTATCAAAATTACTCAAAAATGGACTTTTGAAAACTTAACTCCGTGTTTTTCAACATGTTTAATCAATCTAGCAAGGTAGAGCTAAATCCTGACTCATTAGTTATTTTACCCTTTGTGAATGGCATCATTATCCACAACGCTTCAAAATAAAATCAATAAGTTATAACCTCCACCAAATTTAACCCAGAAGGAAAAGTGTAATAAAATTTTATCATAATTCAAATTAGGACTGGACAACACTAAAACCTTCCTGTCTTCCTCCCCTTTGTTCATATAATAGACCAATCTTACAACCGTACTTTAATTGGTAGTCATACAGTAGCCTCCCCAACGTAATAGACACATTTGGATTTTAAGGAATCCAATACCTGATTAACGCCGCAACTAGGGTAAGCATCCCTAATCACAGTAAAAAAGAAATACCTATACCTCTCATAATCCTTTATATTATATTGGGATGTAGCCAATTCAATTAATCCACATCTGCAAAAATTCTTTTTAAGAGAGCGTAAAACCATCCCTTCAAGTCTTAATAAAACCAATTCAAAACTAAACTTCGCTAGAAATGGAAATAACCTCCTCAGTTGCCCATTGCATTAATAACTCCACAATACTTCCTGTTACCTTCTGGAAAAAACTGCATTTCCAGTACTCCCTAATAACTTCATTTATCTCTATTTGTTATAGTCAGGAATAACTCCAAAACCATATTAAAATCAACAATTGAAGGAGTATCAAGAACATTTAAAGAAAATACTCTCTGACCTAACCCCATTTGCTTCAAAAATAAAAAGAGTAACTACGCAAGGGTTGGAGAAAAACATATTGATAAAACCATCCCCTAAAAACCCCCTTGCAAAAAAAGGAAAAAAAAAAAAAAAAAATCCCTATAACGCACCACTATAGACACGGCTTCTGGCTTAATAGGCGCCTTCGGTAGTCCACCATTAAAGTTATAGAATTCTTGTCCAATACATTTAGATCTGTAGTAACCAATGCTAAAACTAAAAAGGCGGCCGGCGGTTCATAAGCCAGTCATAATTAATGAACCTTTTTTATTGAACTGAGTATGAAACTATAGTCTCCCTGAAAACCCATACAAAAATAAATATAATACCAACTGGGATAAATAAATATTTCACATACCTAATATTATCCTTAAAGTTAATAGCTTAAACAAAAGGGAACAGTACCAACCAGTGGACGTTGCTGGATACTAGCCATAACAATTCTGATTTTTAGAATCACTTCTGCAATTCCAACATGGTAAACTTATCATCAACCTCTGGGAATACTTCCCAATCAGTAAAGAGCCTCTTTATTACTTAATCCTTTCATTTTAAATAAAAAGGATACAGGAATAATTAATAAACTTCCACAACAAAATACTTTCTGTCAATATAAAGAAAAGAAAGAGAAATCAACCGTCTCAGTGAACTCAACCACAAATAATTACTCTAACACCTAAACGAAAAAAAAAGAAAAGCACAGACCAAACGTCAAAAAAAGAAAGTAGCCCTTTAATAAGAGCATCTTGGTATAGAACTGGCATAAAGGAATTAAAGCTTACCTAAATATATTTATAAATTATCCAAAAGTCAAGTCAATATTTTAGAAACGCAAGATACAAAAAGCAATTAGACAACTGTACTACAAAAACCACTTAACCAAATAGAACGCTTTATGTATGCTTTGGGAAAAAATTTAATACAATGTCCCAAAAAAGTACGCGTTTCCGTTTTGCTCCTAGCCCTACAGGGCCATTACATATTGGTGGTGTCCGTACTGCTCTATTCAATATTTATTCGCCAAAAAGAACAACGGCGATTTCATATTGGAGAAATTGAGGACAGCCGATCAAAACCGTTATGTTTCAGGGTGCAGAACAATTACATAATAGAAATGCTCTGTAACTGGTGTAATATCCGCTTTTCGATGAAGGTCCTGGAAAGAGGCTGGATTTGTCCATACCGCCAAAGTGAAAGAAAAAGATCTATATAAAAATAATGCAGACACCCTAATTACCAAGCGGTCATGCCCCTATTTGCTTTGACACTAGTGAAAGCACTAAGAATCTGCATAGAAAGGAAACCAAGAGGAAGAGGCAAGAACATTCTATTTACAATTACCACAAATCGTTTAAAACTATCAAACTTCCTAATCATTAAACTGCAAATGAAACACAGGCCAAACTTGAAAGGCTAGAGAGAGGAGTATTGGTTATCCGGATTCAAAAACTCCACAAAGATGAAGAATTACATCTCCACGATATCATAAGGGGCGACATAAAAATAGAATACAATAAACCGCTTGACGACAAGGGTGTTATTTAAGAGCGATGGAGATGCCAACCTTGCATCTAGCCCAATATAGTTTGATGACCATTTAATGCAAATAAGTCAATGTAATAAGGGTGAAGAATGGCTACATCATTAGCCTTCACCACAACTAATATGACGCATTTGATGGGAAAACTCCGCATTGGACATTTACCGCTTAATCATGAAAACCAGTGGAAAAGGCACAGTTAAGTAAAACGTGATGGGCGGCAAAAATGGGGCTTTCCTGTTTTTCCACTTACATGGGATGATTCCGTTTTGGATACGCGCGAAGAGATATTTTTCCAGAAAGCTGTTACCAATTTCCTTGGCAATGCTTGGGCTGGACCAGGTCAGAACAAGAATATTTTCTCTTGATGAATTAGTAGCCGCCTACTCAGTTTGGGAAGGGTAAAACAATCAGGAGCAACGATTTTGACGCGCAGACAAAACTAATGGTACACATCAACACTATATGCAGACCCCCGGACAATTCCGAACTGGCAAATGCATTTTTTGTTGACCTGAAAACGCAAAGGCAATTAATTTACCACAAGGCAAGGATAATGCCAACTATGTTTTGTAGCAGTGTAATCCTTAATAAGGAACGGGCTGACATTTGTTAACAACGATTTTTGGGAATTAGGGAATTTATTTCTTTACTGCGCGGTAACCTACGATGATAAAAGCGGTTAAGAAGCAATGAAAGAAGACAGTGTGCCATAAATTGCCAAATTTGTTTAACGTTTATTGAAAGGCATCGGATGATTTTTTTCTCTGAAATCTGAAAATCAAGTGAAGGGATGGATTAGCAGAGAATGAGCTAATCCTTTGAAAAGTTATGCCCATTACGCTTAGTTATTGTCGGCGAGATGAAAGGACCTCATATATTTGATATAATGGGCCCTAATTGGCAAAAAGATTGTTTGGAAAGAGTTAAACGGCTATTTCAGTTCTGTAAACGCAAGACTAAACATAATATGAGATTTTAGCGGCAAATAAAGAAAGGTTTTAAATATGCCAAAATGACTTTGAATTGTAACATCATGCAAACAAAAAAGCGAACTTTATCTGCAAGTCTTGTAAATTCATTCACTAATTTTTAAACATAAATCATGGGTTCATTTTTTACTTATTCCGTTACTTCTTTTCGGTTTTTATTATCCTTTCTTCATCTTTTACTGTCAAACAACAACGCCCGCCGTTATAATCGAGCGCTTGGGAATTTAAATGTGTCCGACTCAGGTTTAGGAATGGAAAATTCCCTTGTTGATAAAATTGTGGCCCCGTGTAGGGCTTTAAAATTCAACCAATGGATGTTTATTGTGGAAACCCAAAAACCTTGGACGATGTTTTTGTAAAGCTAAAATATCTGTACAGTACGTAGTGCTAAAGAACAAAGTGTACGAAGCAAAATTTTATCATTAGAGTAATCCCCACTGATGATTGATCAAGATTACTATCCAATATCCTATGTATTTGATGTGGTACGTGCAGAAGTCCAAAAATGAAACTGGATGGAGTTTTTGTAAAAAAAGACGAAATATGCAGCGATAGCCGTAAAAACCGAGCTACAAGATGCGATGCTGGATTACGGGTAGAATATCATAACCTTAGTAACGGATATTGATCCGGAATGGACCAAGTTAAAGAACTATGACCCGTAAATAATGCCTTCTGAAAGGGAAAAAATTGCTCGCACATTTGAAGGTGAACGGCGGCACGGTATATTATTGTGAGAAAGCAAAGCAGAGCAGAAGAGTAAAAGGCTCAGGGACAAGGAATTGCCGATCCACGAAGGGAGATTGCCGCGGGGACTGGAAGATCAGTAAGAAGTATAAATAAAGTAGGTATATTCACAAAGAGGCATCAAGCGTTAATTCGTTGTTTAAACGCAGCAAATTAATGATACCTACAATCTAAGGCGAAGCTAACCAACAGCAATTATAATTGTTGCAACTCACCACAGGCCGGAAGCGATATGATTGAACACAATGGTGGCCTCATTTTAACTTGCAAGCTATATATATAGGAGAAATATCTGAAAACTGCAAATAAAAAGAAAGACACTTAAATAAATTACAAGGTCTATAAAAAGAAGTTTCACACAAACCTTTTACTACTTGTGTTTGAACAAGGGTAAAGTTTTTGCTTTAACGATTAAGAAACGAAACTAACTAAGTTTCCCTTATAATACTATTGCTACAAAAGAAATAAGCATTTTTGGTTATCCCTGCAAATCGCTCCCAATAAATTGGTAGGTATAAACATAAGTCTTTGCATTATTAAGTGCCCAACTTTTAACTGCTCCTTTTATCATCTGTTTCTGTAATTAAGATTCCTCAATCTTTGATCTACATCAAAGAATTAAATGAAGGTATTTCCATAACTAGTTATCAAAATGAATTCAGAAAACTCTTCTTTAACATAGGCTATTCCAATTAATCCTGTATAAAAAACAAATTGTTCCAACAACTACG
>Ga0163217_1110508_pt1 | contig 13499 bp, 10 predicted proteins | sample SynspAceP_FD_185933 | JGI IMG/M metagenome (GOLD analysis project Ga0163217, IMG submission 185933) | Saline lake microbial communities from Ace Lake in Antarctica - Synechococcus sp. Ace-P (PacBio error correction) | ecosystem: Environmental > Aquatic > Non-marine Saline and Alkaline > Saline ...
CAAACAGAAAAAGGAAAGGAAAAAGATTTTTTTTTTCCTTTTTGAAAATGTTTAAGGTTCCCCCCCTTTCCCTCGTAACCCTTTGGCCTGAATATTCCTTCCAGTAAAAGCAAAAGCAAAAAATTTGGGAAGGTTTTTAGACCCCACTTAAAATGGAGTTTAAAAGAATTTTTGGAAAAATCCTTCTGGTCGCACTTTGGCTTCAGCCCCTTTTTTTTTAACAAGGAGCCCTGGGAAATCTAGGGGGTTAAGATTTCCCTTTTTCTTTTTTATGTGTGGCCTGGGCCCAAGTAGGTCGCGAATTGCGATTTTTGACTTTGCGGGCTTTTTTTTCCGTTATTTCTAATTAAAAAATGTCATTTAAAATCAAACTTTTAACTGGCTCTTACTTTGGGGGCATATTACCAAGAACATAGAGGCAATTTTAAAGATTGGATCAAGCCACTGCCCGACATATAAAATGAGGTTTTGAATGGTAGGAATATTTAAATTCCTCTGCAAAAAGTCGCTTTTTACTATTGGAGCAATCTCCCGATAATGAATATGGACAAATATCTGGAAATAAGTGATGCCTCAACTTGATAATTCAGTCCCTCCCAATAAACCAAAATAGAAATCTATTATTAAAGGGCCAAAATTACAAGTGGTGGCTTAATTGTGAAGCAATTCGCTCTCCTTTCCAACTCCTTCAGAAATCCAAGGAAATTGGAAATCAACATCTCTACTATGTGGTGCAATCTGGAATACCATTGTAATAGTAAAACCCTGTCAACGGAAATGCAATCATGATGTTGCCCAAAGAGCAACATTCCTACTGAAAATGGTGCGAACACTAGAGGTTAGACCTAGAATAATACTAAAATAACCAATTTTCCAAGCTAGAAATTTTCAATACATTCTTTTCGGTATTCTTTGCTTTATTCCTTTATGCAACCCCTTGTCAATTAATACCGCTTCAATCGAATAAAAATCCTTTCACTGTCACCATGAAGAGAGTCGATAGAGAATAAAAGAACCAAGCATAAAAATGCTGATACTTGTGCAAACTATTTTGGGGAGCATTTGTGAGAACCTCAAAGAAAATGGAGGCATTGATATCATCATCAAATGGAATCATCAATGCTTGTATAACTGTGATGCAAGACATTATGCCTGCAATTTCCACACAAGTAGAACTGGCTCCGAACCATGTCTAGTGTATGACCCACGCCATTTATTTATACGCGGCCACTTTTTTTTGAAATAAGAAGCCACTGGATAGCATCAATGCATAACACCCATTCCCCACACAGCCAATACTAAACCTGAGAGGAAAAAGCAGCAAACATCTGAAATGTAGTTGGAACGCGACACCAGTGGTGATTAACAACAAAGGTATAGATACAAAGAAACCAATAAAAATAGTCTTGGCGACATTGATGGTGTAAGCGAATTGTTGAGCGACCTGTGGATTAAAAATGAAACATAGCACTCGATCTTAAATGTTTTGGGAGAATTCAGATAATTCTGATTCAGGAGAACCTTAACTGTTTTAATAGACTTTTTGTTAATAGGTTAAACTCATGTTCTCCCCCATTTGGGTTTGCTGTGCAGGTTTTAATCAAAACACACTTGAGTTGTTGCGATTAAAAAAGTAGAAAGATGAAGAATTAAAACCTTTGCGGGGGAAACTCCTCGATTTTGCCTACTTAAGCTGGTTGATAACCAACGCTTACTTTATTCAAGAAAAGATGAAATCCTTCCCGATTTTGCGTCCCTTTTATGCTACATAGGTGAAAAGAAAGAATTCGTAAAACCTAATCGATGCCTGAAAAGTTAATCATTAATTTAACCTAATTCCTGAATCCTTTGGATTAATTCAGATTCCAGTTCAAAATCAAAATCGTATGAACCATTCCACTTTTGATTATAGCGTTTGATTTGGTTTTTAAATCAGGTTGTTGCAATGGTTCTTTTATTCATAATGGAATCGCATGAATAGACACGCTTCTTTAACCCTTTTTGGGCTTATAATTTAAACCAAACTTTAATTTGTCCGATAAGAACTGGGGAAGTATATTTGTTGGCTTCTACTAAAATCAAATATCGGGCAGAAAGTGTAATCCGAAATTCAGGTAGGAAGTCCAAACCAATTTCTGGAAACCCGTATTCCAATAAGCAGTCATGCCGGTTAAAGGTTAGAAAAACATTCATCCCCTTTCTCTAGGAATGAAAGTATCCACGTACGCATCCTTGCCCCCACTCTCTGGGGCTGAGCCACCGACCATTTCCCTCCCAAATGAGTGAAATTCAAATTATATTTTAGGCGATTTTTCCCGTATCCACTCTAAACAAATTGCAATAATTCCTATCGTCAGGATTCTTGTATGCCAGTTTGAGCTCTGGATTACCTCCTTCTCCCCCCCCAACCATGTTAGGAAACGCCGAATTGAGCCCCAAGAAAGCCAACTGGATTTTTTTTGCAAACGGTGCTCTCCCCTAATCAGAAAGTATTTGAGATATTTGCATCTGATGTCACAGAAGCTCTAGCTTCAAATTCTCCCAACTCTTCGAAATATCCATGATACTGACCCACTTACTTTGAGTATTCCTCAAAATATTGTGAAGGCTTTTTCAAACACATCTCTCCTACTGGGAAATACGCCATTTGGACTGCCCCCAACTGATAGCCATTGACCTGGTTCCTCGAATGCTTTCAATTTTACCGATTCCCAAAATTCCACCTTGAATTGATTCTTTGATTCAAACCGAATGTTAACTTCACCCTCCAAGTTGCATTTGGGCGGGCCAGTTCGATCGCTGTCCTTGCAAAATTCACCAACCAATCAAGAATCAATGCCCCATTTCTTCCACTGTAATTCCCCATTGGTTTTTTGAGAAAATAATGAAACCGAAAATAACTTTCTATCTTCCCAAAAACTATTTTTTTTTGGGTTTAACAGATCAATCAAAACCTGATTTTCTACAGATTAGCCTGTCAAGATAAATGGGTCTAAATATCATTTAAAATCCGAACTCCATAAGTTTTCCAAAAATCGATAGCCTAGTTGAAATTTCCAGTATTGAATGATAACTTATTTCGCCTCCGAGATTCAACGAACTTCCCTAAAGCAAAATCATTTTTGAAGTCACACTCGGACTAGCTCGTACTCATCCAGATAGTTCGGAAATGAGCTTTAGGCACTAATGTGAGGTCCGCTCTTTTTCTTGAGAAAAATGATTCGATAGTGATAAGAATACCAAAAAGGCAATGGAAGAAATCTCATTTCGCTTTTCCAACTTGGATAGCCTGAAAAGGTCCAAATTTTGTGCTGGTTTTTCCCTGATAAATCATCAGAATAAGGGCCAAATGGATGATCCATTGGCTTTTTGGAAATATCTGGCCAATCTTGAGAAAGATCCTTTTTTGGTCGACATCAAAGGCTATTGAACGTTATGCTGGCTACAATCCCAAGACTCTTCAAATCAGAAAGCATAGTTCTCTCGTAAGTCGCGCCAAAAGGCATATTGGGCACGAAACATGCCTGCAAATCGAGGAAGCCTAAAAAGACCCGCTCCAAATTGTAACTATTTGCCCCCATAGCGGAGGATATGTATAGCCAGAACCATCTGATTTGCCTGCATCCCCTGACCATCTTCCATATGGCAGGACTGAACACCTGACATTTGTGTATAATGCTTTTTCCCCTTTTATTGGATCTGCCGCCACGATCTAAAAATGGGGCTTCATAAAGCCCTACTCCTTTGGTTTTTCGCCCTTAGGAACATCCTTTTCCCAGCCACTCCATGTATGGCCAACCATTGCAATCATTTCCCTTTTGTCGCGAAGGGTAGCCCCTTCTCCATTTAAACTCGCGCTTCAAAAACAGTCATTGAATTCGCTTTGGAAATATCTTCCAATATTTCCAGAATCGACCTCATTTATTTAAAAGGAATAAGTGGATGCGCCACACAGAAAATAATTATTTCCACAAAGGAGCTGTACGCCAGCTTGTAAATGAACAATTTTGGCAATTCATACCAATTTGATATTTTTCATCACCCTGTTCCATTTGGACCTAGATATATCTGAGGTATTGCACTAGCTCACGTCCATATTTGATTTTTTGATTCCGCATTGATTCCTCCTCCACTTTTGACCGAATTCAGGCGCTTGCCACATGCCCCTGGGTCCATTAATGGCTTTACTTTAGGTATAGAGATTCCGTAATCAAATGCTTGGGTTTAAGGTTTCTGAACTTGGAGCGACACCCTGATAAGCAAGGTTATAAAAGCAAATCCTGATCACACCAACCAAAACTGATCGAGTGCTAAAAAAGCCCCCTACCATCAAAGGTGATTAATTGTAAAAATGGGTTTCCTAGATTGTTCATCACGTAAAGCTTTTTTTCCACAAAAGTGGGAAAGAGCCCGACTAAAAGTTGTGACTCTTTATCACACGTTTTTGGAAATTAAAAGAAAAGGAGCTTTGGCGATACAATTCAGACTCCGATTTTCTGCAAGAAATACTGATTTATTCAAACTTTTCCTTTGAATTTGAAATTTTATCCTCTGACCTTATAAAGTTCTTAATTTGACTTCATTCCCCAAGACAATTCTGCAAATAATTGATGAGGAGGCTTGCTTGAGTCAATTTGATGATTTTAAAGAAGATCTTCTACCCATACGAATATAAGGGTCGTATTATTAACGTGATTTGTTCAGGTTGCCAAATCAGAAAACCTGACTTTTAACTCTTCCTCAAATCAAAAAGCTTTCCGGAATGCGAATCCGATCGGGCTGCCAATCAGGTTTTAAATTGGGGGATCAGAAAAGTGCTATTGGCAAAACCTGATCCCGCTCGATGAATTTTCTTTGAGACGGTGTTCAATACATACACAGGGAAGACATCGCCCTTGCCAAGGTTTACCTTTAAGATCCTGTGATTAAAAATTCGCGAAAAAAAAAGCAATAAATTGTCTAAGCCTCCTGCCCGCAGTAAAGACTTTGGATCGACTCTCCCAAGTAGGAAGATTAGTAAGCTTTAATTATCAAATCGAGAAAGAATCCAAACTGAGAATTAATCCTCTAAAACGATTCCTCCCAAAATCAGCTGAATCGGCAATGTCGCCAAGGCAACCTTCCTGAAAAAAATCAGCCAAAGAATTCATTCGTAATTTCCCATCAGGATGAACTTGAAAATGACCCCACGGTAAACTCTTTGCTATAATGAAAATCGGCCTTATTTTTGCATCATTAGAATTTACTTGGAAATCAAAAACACCTGTTTTCTAACACCCTAGATAGGATACGAAGATACCAATAGGCCATTGGAGGGGCTACTAAGATGAAAGAAAACTTTCAAAGTCAAATAATCGGCGATAATCCGATAAAGGAGGTCCAATGCAGAAAATCCAAAAAAAGAGATTGTTGAGAACCAAGCTAAAAGCTCACTTGGAGAATAAAGCTTAGATGACCTGCTATAAGACTATATAAGACACTGGAATTAAGGGACGCCAACTCCAAATCCTAACACTAGAAAGCCCAAAATGTCGCCATGAGAATGTAGGGGCCAAGTCACAGCCCATCAACTAATCCGAATGAAAATCCAACAAGTCGCTAAATTGGATCACGGTTTACTTTTCCAATCGACTGGTCACTCGGTCCTGTCAAAAATCCCACTGTTGCCATCGACGCCATTAAATTGCCAACATAGCCTAAGTGCATCCAAGTAGGGCTCAGCTTTCTACCACTTTTCCTTGAAAGTAAACGCCGCCTCCAATCAAACAAACGAACCTTCAGGCCCAGTGCATAGGCAACAAAGGCGATCAATGGAGATTCGAAGCAATAAATCAATCTGGGTTTTTTGATCAGAGCCATTTCCTGCCACCTTTAGACCACTTTTTTCCTCTTTGGAAGATATATTTTTGAGCTGAAAGAAAAATTATTACCATTGAAAGAAACATCACACTACAAATGTAAATGGTGGTTCACTCCCAAAGAAAATCACCCTGCTCTATCGCCAGCTCCGGGCAAATCCCCGCCATAGACCAAAAGTTCCCATGAAAAAGAAAGCTAAGAAATGCTTTTACCCATTTTATCCTTCCAGGTCAAGTGCTTGAGTATTCAAAGAGATATTCATGACACCCAAGCATACCATAAAAAGAAATCAAAACCGGATTATCAACCAAGTGCTAGGAGCAAACCGATCAATGGTAGGGTCATCGAGAATTACGGCAAAACTTCCCATCATGATGACCCTACGGCCTACCAATCGAAGAACCCGGACCAGCTGCAATCGGTAAGTCCTAACACAGAACGCAATTGGTAAAGCAAATAGCATGAAGCCGTACCCAGTTTGCCTCGGAAAGTTGAACTTTGCCTTGAATATCAGGGATTCTGGCAAGCCCAGCTTGAAAAAGCAAAGGCCTAACAAAATAAGAACATGCTTCCTAGCGCAATTCCTTCTTTTGGAAAGAAGAAATTCATAAATCTAAATAGGTTTAAAGGCATCCAAAGTAAAAGAAGATTGCACACAAAGATCCTGAATACCTTTTCTTTTGGGAGAAGAGAGAAACTATTTTATATAAATTGGGTTCTGACAGAAATATAACTGAATGGAATTTTTGTAATCGTCGGGGTGATTAATTCGCCTCAATATCTTTCTGATAAGAGTCATTATGCAAAATAGTTTTAATTGAAAAAGCCATCCTTATACAGCAAGCAGCTTTTTTCCAGTTTTATTTTTTACTTAGTTTGGTAATCTTTATCAGAAAAAGCGACCATATACCGCCACGGTACCTGCTATTGCAAGACAAAAGGGTTACATAATTACTTGTAAACACTTCCGATGCTGCCAAATACATGGTCCAGCGAACATGCCCCAGTCAATGGCCCATCCCAATCCGAAAAGATCAATCCTCCATAAATCTGGGCCCTTTCTAAATTCCCTTTTTTTGGAATAATGATCGTTTCAACCAGAGATTGACTTCGATGTTTTAGCCCTTTTGATCAGTTTTTGTAATGGAAATTAATACCAGTCCACAATTGCAGACGCAATCACTCCATACAATGTGAAATGATGTCAAGCCGAAACATTTTCTTGAAATTCTAAACCGAAAGAGAATGATTTCTGCCTTTCACGAATACAATCCCCGAAAAGAATTCCTAAAATCAAATATTTAACTAATTCCCAACCTTTTTCTCCGTTGACTTGCGCATCTTGCGGCGTCGCACACGAATTCATCTATTTCCTTTTCTATTTACTTTCAAATCTTTTTTTAATATTTTTTTTTTTATATTGGCAATGTTGGAATGCCCTAGATAATCTCTTACCTGTGTGAATCCCTGAAGTTTCGGGACCATCGCCATTTCATGTGTCAGATTAATTAAAATCCTACAAGTTTCATTAATGGCTCTAACGCAGTACATGCGTTCATCAAAAACCCCAACCGATCAATAACATGATATCGTTTGCAACTAATGTGGCCATTGAAAGCCGAACTACTTCCAATGATCGCATGGCCTGAGGTACATCCACCTGCATAACGATTCCAAAGCTCAGACCAAGAACCACCAATTAAGCTAAGAAAAGAGCAGACCTTTTTTCCAGTAAATAAAATCTCCCAAGAAAAGATGTCACTTGGTAGTAACCCCGGAAAAGTCAGTATCCCTAACGCAAGCTAGCTCTTGTCTGTGTTTCTGAGACATTACTAATCTTCGTTCGTGCTAGAAATGGAAGTAAGTGGCAACAAACCCTCAATTAATATCCCTAAGACGAAATACTAGATTCCAAGTTTCCATTCTTCCAATTATAAGTGAAAAAAGGAATTCCTGAAGGAATACAAATCGCACAGGCATGCCCGAAGCGAGGAAGAATACCCAAAGGTTTATATTTCCAATAATCAGATAATTGCAGGCACTGTTCAATCGAATCAACCGGGCCAGCGATGTACCAAGGCCAAGGCTGAGACAGCCATTCTATAAATCCATCATATGTTAGTTATTTCAATTGTTTAAAATCTGTAATCCAATATTAAATGTTAGTTTATGCATATTTACTTCTGTTTATCATGTTTTCAAGAGAGATGTTTTCTTACCTGGACTTCTTTTTTTCCCCTAGCAACTAGGAGTGTTGAAGGTCTAAACCTGAAAGAATCCTTTAAAACCGATAATGCGACAAGACCAGACATTGAATAATAAATCCGGTATGCTGTAGACGTTTATTAAGACGGAAATCAATTCTGATGCTGGATTGTCGCACATAGAAAAGCCAAACCAATTTTTAGCTTGTCTTGATCAAACTTTTGGATCATACTGAGAGTCAATTTTCACCATCAACTCCTCCAGACTTCGAACCGTTCCCAGTGGAAGACTAACAAAGATTGTTCCCCTCCCCCACTCTCTGGAAATAAAACCTCCCCTGAAATCAGAAATTCTTGAAAGAAATTCAAAGTCAAACTCACTGTGCCAGTCCATTTCAACCCTCCTCTTAGGCAAAACCGTAAGGTATGTGTCACCGGGTTAAAATGTTAAGCTTTTTTCAGGGTTTTCAAATTCCTCACCCATTACCTATTGCTGACTCCATAGAACCCCTTTGACATTCCCCACAAAGCTCCGGGCCTGATTCCGTTTTAATATTTCCGGTTGCTTTGGCAGCACGAAAGACTTAAAATACACGCTTCCGCGACATCCACTCCAGGGATTCCGAATTGGCTCTGGATCAAGGTAATACTCCAAACCTAGCGTAGGCGAGTTCTTCTGAATCGATATGATGCTTTATAATTCTGTCCGTCCTGAGTCCAAATGGTATGTCCCTTAAAGATTGTAAAAATCACCCAGATTTCCTGCCCAGTAAGCCAATTCCAGGATCCCTCTTGAAAATAACATGAGTGCACCAAGCAGCCTTTATTCCTAATTTACCAGGTTTTAAAACGCACTGGAAACCCTACTAAATACTTCGGACCGCATTCTATTTATGCCGAAGCATTCAGAAAAGGACTTTCGAAGAGGTGCCTCCTGCCCAAAATACTGATGGACTCTTTTTCATAGCTTAATTAAAACTCCCTCAACTAATCCCACATCTTATGATTGTTTTTGGATGATGCCAGTTCCATAGAGTAAGAATTTTCATACCGGTTTAGTTTCTTTGAAGGTCAGGGATCAATTGCTGTGACATTATTTCGAAATGTCCTAAAAACAAAAAACCCTAAATAACCTTAAGCCCAAACTTTTCCATCGAGGCGAGAAATACCCGCAAACAGCACCAGTTTCCCCAAGTGCTATAATCCATAAGACTTCCCTGATTTTGGGTAGCCATGAAATAGGACTCTCAGATGGAATTAAAATCAACCATTTTCCAATATTTTCCCAAACATCTTTTTTTGTCATGGTCAATGCCGCTCTTTTTCTCTAACACTTCCATGTTGAGGGCCAAGGCAGTTGTGACCAAACTAGCCAAAGAAGAAACAAGAACAAAATCCGAATACTAAGGTCATAATGAATGTGACTTTAATCACACGAAGGTTTTTTAAATTAAAAATGGCAAGTCAATTACCTGCCATTTTGGGTTTTAAAGCAACTTCTCTGTCTTACTAGAGTAGCGTTGTTGGGACAAACGTATCATGTCCAACCTTGAACTTCTCCGAATCCTTAAAGAGCTTTTAAAGCCACCATCGACAATCGATTAGATTATCAATAACCTCTGGCGCGCAAGATTGAATTAAATACATGGATTATATCGCGCCAGCACATGAACTAGTAAGTTTTGTGTCGTTATTATTTTTCAGCATGCTTATCATTGAATGTAATCAAGTGGAGGCATTCTCCCGGTGCACCCTCCACATGTTCTGAAAGGAATTCACTATTTTTCTTACTCTAGAATATTGATCTCAGAATTTTTTCTGGCTTTTCTTTTAGCTAGTTCCTCGCTGATATGGATTTCGATCTGATCGATTTCATGACCTGATTTTTTCGTCAGATTTAAATTCCTCCCTTCAAATTATCCAATCGCAATAATCGTACCCTACTCGAGCTAATCTGTGATGACTTCTTCTTTTCCTCTTCCCTGCATCTGCTACGACTAAGAGAAATTCCTTGTTTCAAATCAGGAATCATTGCTCCTACCCAAACAGCAAAAGCTTCCGTCTATTCCAAATTTACCGAATTTGCACAAATCCTTTCGCGCAAAAAGCCTGAGGTTCACGTGTATCTAGGATCAACCGCAACCAGTCTCATTCGCTGCAGCTTCAAATTCTTGCTGGAGTACAATGGTCTCACGCCCCTCTTTCCAATACTTGTAATTCAAATGCTATCGTATCCTTCAATTTGGTTCATCCATGAAACATTCTTGAGGGAAATAAGCTGGAGGGGGAGTGCCAACGGCCCTGTAATTACTCCTTGATAAAGCTCTTCCTTTAGTCATCTCCTGGAAGCGCATAATTTGTCTTCTTCGATTTCTAAGGTATCCAGAAGTTCTCCTTAACTCAATCGATTTTTACCACAAGCCGACCCTGGCCCGTGAGCAGGATCAGACAATTAAGTTTTCTGGCAAAAAGGCTTTATTTTAAATTGCGAAAGACGAATCAATATAAATTGACCCTGCAAGAATATCTTGAGTCAATTCGGCCTATTACTTTTCTGTGCCAAATCAGGTCTTCCCACATCTCCTATAAATAAGGTAATCGCCCAGGTGAAAAGAATTGCCTCTGGCTTTCCTTCCTCATTATAAACAAGAAAACGGCAGGCACTTTCCATGGTGATGGGGCAGGTGTGGTGAAGCACTTTTTATTTTTAGCCTTTCCCAATTTTGAATTCCTGACCACTTTAGCCACCGATCGCATCAAAACCCATTTTCATGTTTGTAAGGGCCGTAAACTAAATCGGTGCACCAGTCTTTGCTGATAATATGCCATATGTCCAAAAACCCAAATCCAGTCATGAATAATGCGTCTCAAAAACGTATTTGATTTTAGCATTTCTACGGGCTGCCTTTTCAATATAAAGGCTGCACTTCTCTTAACGGATCGATTACCGCTTGCCTCTCCATCTGATCAATATAATATGCGCTCTTGGGCAGACATCCCGTATAAAATTTTTGTTCGATTTTTTCCATATCGTTAGTTTTTTTTTATTAATATTACTTAAAAGTATCACATAAGGCTTAGACTAAATGACTTTGTCACACTACCTAAGACGATGTTTGAAACAGATTGAATTGATAGTTTTAACTAAACTGATTGAGCTGGAAACTTACACCTGGATTCCTCCTCAAAGGATTTTTCCTTTTTGAAAAAGAATAAGTGTTGGGACTCCCACGAACTTGAAATTTTACTAGCGGCTACTGAATTTTTTATCCACATCACTTTTGAGGATTTTGGACTTTTTCCCCCAAGTTTGTCCTTGAGGTATCTCCAAAATGGGTTGCACTTCAATTTTACAAGGTCCACACCCAAGGTAAAGCGAAGAAATCCAGCCAATACCGGTGTATCGCCCATCAGATCATCTCTTGAAATGGTTTTTTTGTTTTTGATGCTCAATAGCTTCCAGATTTTATTCTTACAACCAAAAGTAGGGGCAAATCCATTCAGCCACAGTAATTTTTTTATCACAGAAGACCATCCAAAGAATATCAAAAAAGTTTAAAAGTGCTAAATATGACCTGACTTGGCGGATTTTTTTTTTTTAATTTTCGCCCGTCTAATTCCCTTTATATGAATGCTCAATTTTCAGCAGATCAATAATATCACTTGCTGGGTAGTCTTTTGCAGTAGCTAACTAGTATTTGTCGCTGACCAGTCGAATCAAACCGCTAGTTTTGGGATCCAGGGGAATTTTATTGCTGTTTCCTACAAGCTGGGAAGTGCCCCATCCACTCAGGTGCGCCATTCTTTCTTTTGGTGTTATCGGATGTTTAGTTTCCTTGCTTTTGGAGACAACTTTACAGATTGCCTATTGGAATGATGTGGGAGTGCGTGCCTCTCAGCGATTCACACATTCTTATTCTTATTTTTGGTCTCCTCACGCTTTTTGGGAAAAGAACACTGTTTCCAATTGGAAGAAGGTCCAAGAGACCAAAGGCCAGACAATCTCTTTAAATAGGAGCCAGGATTAGTCGGATCCTTGGTCTTATAACTTTAGCGATAGTTTCTGGTTTTTTCCTGCCGGTAGAGGCAGAAGTTTACGCCATGTTTCCTTCTTTAGCCGCCATTGGTGATTTGGCGTTTTTGGAAATGGGATGTGATCAAAGATCCACAGCGGAAGAAAACAAATGGATGATCTTTTTCATTGCCTATTTTGGTAGGGTCTTTTCATCGGGTGTCACTTGTTAAATTTGGTAAACGCTAACGCTTTGGCTTTGATTTATTATTTCAAGAAATACGAAAAGCGAACTTCAAAGAGCAGTATTCGCTATCGTTTTTTGGGTGGAATAGCGGTTTGATCAATATCAAGTAATATTATGCATTCCCAGCGGCCCTTCCTAAGCTTAGAGGCTGGGATCGCTTTGAAGATTTATTCTTTTGTCATAGCCTAGGACTACTTTTGGATCAGGAATCGTGCTTCATTCATCGCTTTTTCTGTCTGGAGTTTTTATTATCTTACCGCTAACTCCAGAAGAAGAGAAGGCAATCTTAAATACTGCCTCCTTTCGTTGGATCTTTATCCCTGATCTGGGTTTCCATCCTATGCTTAATCGTAATCGTGCCAATCAAGACCCAGTTATGCCGAATGAAAATGCTCCAAAAGACATGCATTAGCTTTGGTTTCTTATTTGAAGCGAGAGCATATGGGTATCTGACGCCTTACTTCATGGACAGTATTTCACTGCCAAACTCTGTTCTGGTAGATCAAAGTGGACAGGCGATCCGGTCTATATGAAGGAAAGACAAGTATGATGATCGGTCGATTATAGCCTTGTAAGATCTTACGATCCGACCAAAACAACATTCTCCCTCGTGTCTTATTCTACTCAAGAAAATCATCAGCGGATCTACCGGTCAAAGCTGGCCTAAGCAGAAGGCAAGATCCAACCTTGCGCGATAACCTATATTTTATGTTTTTCCCATCAGGTAGGGCAGATGTTATTTCAGGTATTTCATGTGGAAAATTTCTCAGGTGGGAATCAGACTTTTCCGATGCACCTTGGATCGGATTTACAGATGCAATTTCCACTGGGATTAACCCAGAATTACAATTACCGAAAATAAAGCCATAATAATTTAGCCTGATGCTTCCGCTTCTTTGGAATTATCGGCATTATTTTTCCAAGCTAAAGTCGATCCAAAATCATTTTAACGTCACCTGTAGCTCTTTTCTTGTGATGAATTGGGAGCAGTCTTGGTGCTTCGTAAACTCGCCTTCCAGTAGAACCTCGGAAAGGAGATTATATCTCGTGGGTAGCTTTCTATGCATGTTGCTATTTGGGTAGGCATGGGAGTCCTTGCATCGCACACATGATAGCTAAGGCAATAAGACTTAGCAACTGCAGAAATTAAAATTGCGCGACCTTTTGACCATTAACT
>Ga0163217_1114977_pt1 | contig 13498 bp, 17 predicted proteins | sample SynspAceP_FD_185933 | JGI IMG/M metagenome (GOLD analysis project Ga0163217, IMG submission 185933) | Saline lake microbial communities from Ace Lake in Antarctica - Synechococcus sp. Ace-P (PacBio error correction) | ecosystem: Environmental > Aquatic > Non-marine Saline and Alkaline > Saline ...
TATGCACACTCAAGAAAGAGGAAAAAAAAAAGGAAAAAAGAATCAAAGAGGGCCTTTTTTCTTTCCCCCTGAAGCGGCAAAAACGGCCCAACAGAGGGCAATCCCGTTCGAAAGCGGCCCCCCTGCCGCCGGGCCGGCCTGCCTTGCTGTTTCCGAAATGCCGAAAACCGGGGTTCTGCGCAACGCCGTCCAGGCCTAAACCTGGAGGACGAGCTTGATGGTCCACCACCGCAAGCGGGATGGCGGACCAGGGCTGGTGGCCGGGCAGTCCAGGAGGCTTGCTCGCCCGATCTTGTGATTCCACGACCGTGATGACCTGCCCCGCTTGCGACGGCCTATGAGCTTGTTTTGCGGCCGCCTGCCGCTCCCGATGCAACGGCTGGGCGGGTATCCCGTGATCTTTCTCACCGGCCTAAGGGCATGACGGCCGTCCGCATTGAGGGCTTCCAGCCCGGCGTTCGACGAATACATCTCAAACCTTTTGGAATCCGACGAGCTGTGGTCGGTGCTGCACCGTGGTTCGGTCGGCGCCGGAAGACGGTTGGCTCTGGCGGCTAGGCCGCCCGTTACGCCGAGTGCGACATCGGCCAGATGTGCTCGCTCAGATTACCGAGATCCCGCTTCCCTGTGTGCAGCTCGGTGGTGCCAGAAGGCGGGCGGCTCCAGTGCGCCATGAGTCACTTCCCCCGCGAAGCTAAGCGGGCTGACAGTGGTGGCCGAGGGCCTGATGAAGCAAGGAAATCGCTCCAATCGGCCTGGAAATTCCATCGCAACGTGCGAAATACGTGAGCCGCTGTTCATCAAAACCGCAACCAACCAGCCCGCACCGAACTGTGCTTACGCCTGGAGAAACGGGGCCTCGCTGTCTGAGCATGCCGGCCGCTTGTGGCCAACCAACGGGCTTTGACCTACCGGATCCGGATGCGGGCCCGGCCTGAGGCCGGCTCCAAGCCCTCAGCCGCGTTCTACGCCGGCCGCTCGTGCCCATTTCCGATCAGGGCGTGCTGGCGCACGTCTCGCGGCCCGGCGAAGTATTTGGTGCAACGCCAGTCCCTCTGCGCAGTTCGATTCACCCTATCCATGCGGTGATGCGCCTTTGCAGTGGCAGCGGCCCCCCTTGCGGAAGCGTCCGGTGCCAGGATCACTGGGAGGTCATCCACAGATCGGCGACCTCTGGTGATCGACAAGTCCCATCGGGCTCCGGCGCTGCGGCGGGTGGGTAACCTGGAGCAACACGCTGTTGCGCCCTGCTGGAGCCCGCTTTGGCGGCCCAGGGTTCAGGGCCAGCTCCCCAGGCCCGTGCATCGCCTCGCGCTTCAACCTCCGGGCTGCTGGTCTGCCCGCGCCCGCTTCGCCCACCCGGGCCCTGGCCTCAGTGCCCAGCTGCGCTAGACGATCCGCCTCTGCGCAAGTTTTATGCGCGCCCTTGACAAGCCCGGTTGCTGCCACAGCAACCCCGTTCAGCCGCTGATCCCGCCGCGATCGGGCCGCGTGGCCATCCCCGCGGGCCAGGTCTGGTGGCGTCCGTTGCCCGCCCGGAGGCTTCCCGACCCCTGACGGCCCTCAGCCACTGACCCTGATCGAGAGCCGCCCTGAAGCCTTGAATCTGGTGGAGGTGCGATAGTGACCCGGACGGACCCCCATCAGATCCGCATCCAACCGCCATCCTCGGGCGCCGTGCTGGCGACCGCTGTTCGAGCTGCGGCGGGCTCGCGATGAGGCCCTCCCCCGGCGAAGTGGTACATCCCTGCGGCCCACCGCTGCGTCTGTTACTGCCCGGGGGGGGAGGAGCCGGCGCTGGAGGCGCCCTTGCCGGGGGGGCGCCCTGCTCACTCCCGCCAATCGATCAGCCGCGAAAGTAAACGGGGCCGGTTGGGCTGAGCGGGCGTAAGGGCTGGAACCTGCCTTGCCCGCCCGCCACATGCGTCTTCGGCCAGGTGTAGCGCGGTGTCTTTGCTGGGGCCGGAAAGCTGACCGATCGATTCAGCGCGGCCAGCAAGGGGTTAGGGGGCGAAGCGACCAGCAGCCGCGCTCGGCCATCGAGGCCAGGTGGCGCACCATCTCCGCGGGCCCTGGGGGTAGTGGATGAACACATCCAGGCAGATACCGTGTTCGAGCGGCCGCTGAGGCTTCGAGATCGAGGCGCTGAATTGGGGAATCGCTCTGTGCGAGATCGTCCCGCTGCGCCCCGGCCGGCCCGCCTCGTCACATCGCGCTCTTCGAGAGGTCGCTGGCGGAACGAATGCTGCCCGCACCGAGCTGGCCGGGGAAGGCTGAGGCTGCCGACGCCCCACAAGCGGCATCGAGAAGCTGCGCCACCAGGTGCCTCCTTCCTGCAGCCACAGGCAAGCACCTGACCACGGTTTCCGGTGCCGATCGGAATGTTTCCGCCTGCATCTGTCAACTCGCGCTGTCGCGTAGATCGATTCAGGCGCTCAAGAAGCCCGTGCTGTTGAAGTAGTCGCGAGCCGCTTTGCCCTCTCCATGAGCCCTCTCAGCAACGTTTCAGTCGACACGCAGAACAGGTTGCAAACCGTCCGAATCTAAGGAGACTCCCCGCCCCAGCCTGGCCCCCCCAGCTGCCCGCCCGCCGCCAGCGCAGATCGCTGGCGCCGGGCGGCCCAGCGCAGGCTTCGCCAGGGAAGCCAACCACATCGCTGTCTACTGCTGGTCATCGCCCAGCAACCCACCGTGGAGCACGGTGGCTGCCGGCGATCGCTTCCGCCCCTGGGCGCCTGCCTCCAGCGGCCAAGCCGCACCAACCCCTCCCAGCAGCGGCAGGGGACGCCGGCCTCAGGTGCCGTACTCAGCCGGCACTGCCGCGCAGGCCAAGCAACGCCGCTCATCCCCGCGTGACGCTTCCTCGAGCCCGTGGGACGAGGCATCACTGACCAGCCACCACGTGCGGGCGCCAGCCCTGCAACAGCACTGCCATGTGGGTCACATGCAACCCCATCGGCCCGATCAGCCCGAGGCTGAGTCGCCCTGCGCCGCAGGCCGCGCCGATCGACCCGCCGCCGGTGGTGCAGCCGCAGTCGCGCTTGCAGCTGTGTGAGCAATCGAAACGCTGCGGTGAAGCGCGTCGGCTTCGCTTCTGTTGGCGGCGCTGTGACCCAGGCTCACCACGATGCCGCCGGGGCCAAAGCAGGCCTCGATGCAGGCGCCGGCGCGGGGAGTCCGGGGCCAGGGTGACCAGGATCGATCTGTCTCAAAGCCGCCGACCGCCCTGCTGGAGCGCCGCCAGCTGGGGGGCCAGAGTGCTGCTCGGTGGGCGCCGCGCGGGCCGTGGCCAGGACGGGCCCTCCCGTGTGCCCGAGCAGCAGGCAGCGCCCGGCCGTCGTCGCCGGTCGTGCCCCAGCACGCAGGGCCTGGCCGCAGGGGCTCACCGCGCAGGTCACCAAGGGTTGGGCCAGACGCCTCACCGCCCCACGCAGAAGCAGCTCAGCACTCCAGCAGGCGGGCAGTTCGTGGGGCTGAGCTCCCGGGAAGGCCAGGCCCAGGCCGCCGTGACGCAGTCGACGCCGCTGGCTGAGCCAGTTCCCCTGCCCAGTCGTCGCCGGAGCCTTGCGGCGGGCTGCAGCGGCCCGCACGCAGGCGATCTGACGCCTGCTTCAATCGACACCCGGACCGCCCAGCGCTGTCGTCGTGCCCCCGCCGCTGAGCCGGCGGCTTGAGCGCACGTTGCTGGAGCCAGCGCATGACCTTCGGCGGCGAGGCCAGAGCGGGAAATGCCATCTTCTGCTGCCCTCTGCTCCCTGGACGTTGGAGCCAGCCTGCTGCGGCCCACCCCACACCCCGGCTCATCAACGGAACCCTGGCGCCTTCAGTGCGTGGGATGGCACGATCCGACCTCCACCATGGCGCCGGGCGGTCAGATCTGGAGCGCTTTCGGAATGGCGTGGAGTCGCGGGTGCTCTCCCGGCCCACGCACGCCGCGCGATGTGGATTTCGCCAACGGGGCCCACGGCGGGGCCTCGAAGGTGAATCAATTGCCTGTGCCTGCGGGCGGCCCATCTGCCCGGGGTGTGGCGGCGCTACCCTCCTGCGGGATGTGGGGTGCCGGTTGGCAGAGCGCGCCTCTTCGGGTTCTGACTGCCCTGCTTTGAATCGTGGCAGATTGCCGGCTGTGCATTCCGTGGCACCGTGCGATCGGGCAAGGCAGCAACGACGGCTGTTGTGCGGCCCAGATCCTGGCCACGGCGGATCCGCCTGGCGAAACAGCTGATGGCCTACAGGGCCGAAAACTGCTATCAGGTGAGGGCGAAGGACCAGTCTTGAACGTTTCGGATGGCGGCTACCTTCCGGCGCAGAGGCCGCCTCGTCATGACCAAGGCTGCGATCCGGTACGTGCCGATGTCCTGGCGTCTGGGCTGGCCTGCCGAGCTGGTGCTCAATGTGTCGTGCTGCCCAGCTGCTGCTGCCGCGGCGCCGTTTCCCGCCCTGATCCTCACGCCCGCCCTGATTCGCCTTCCTGCTCGACATCCCAGCCGCTGGCCTCACGTCGCGGTGCCCGCCTCTGGCGCTTTGCCCTGGTGCTCGTCTTGGCTGGCTTTTCTGTGCTGGTTGCGCTGGTCTGTGCCGCGCCGGTAGACATGCTGGGCGATCTCTCAAGCTTGCCCCCTGGCCTGGTTCAAGTGAAATGGCCTGCTCGAATGAGGCCTCAGAGCTGGGCGACGGCCCATGTCCTCGCCGGGCCGACTTCGGCGATCTCAGCAGTTGAGCTCTTCATCGCGCTCCACCAAGCCGCCCACCAGCTCAGATCCAGCGGTTGGCTCAGCTGCTGCGCCACGCTCACCTTGAACGATCAACACGCGGTTGTGATCGTGCTGGCCGTGTTCCTGCTGATCGGTGGGAGGTTCGATCAACCGTGGGCTCGGACGCTGGCTGCCGGCCAGCTGGAGAGCGATGGTGCTGGCACGTTGTATCGCACCTTCCGCGGCTTAATTTTCGCCGGCCAGGTGGGCTGGCCTTGTCTAGCAGCCTGCCCAGATTGTGGTCTTCGGCTCTGGCCTATCCCCTACGGCGTGCTCCTTCGCCGGGTCGGTTCACCAACTTGCTCCTCTATGCCAGCGCCTCACGATCGTCCTGGGATGTGCCTCTGCTTCTCGAGTGATCCCGAACGGGCTTGAGGCTGGTGGCGGCGCACGGTGGTCAGGTGGTCGACCAGATCAAATCAGCCCAGGCTGATGGGTCAATCGTGGCTTGCAGCCGCCTGCTGCTGTTCAGCCTTGCCGATCGCGCCCGTACGGCAGCTTTGCTCGGCCTCGGCGGCTGCTTGGCCTGCTGCTGGGCGGTGGACGTGCGAGCTGCCTTGAAAACTTTCTCGATGAGTCTGCCTGCCGCCTGGCTGCCTGAGCCTGGCGAAATCCGTGCCGTGAGGCCCGGCCTGACCTTCGCCGGCCCTGAGCCAGAATTCACACACCGAATGCCACGTCCAGCCTCCGACCTGCTTTGGCCGGAAGCCCTGCCTGCTGAGCGGTCGCCAAGGCGATGGCAGCTGATCTCCCCTGCTACTCGATCTGGCCCTGCTTGAGTGCCGCGCGCCGCGGGTCTTGAGCCGCTGAGCGACCCGCTGGCTTCGCTGTCGCTGAGATCCAACCCGGTGATCACAGTTTAGCGTTGTACGCCTGCCGGCCCTGTGCGCTCACCCGCCCCCGCTGCGGATCGGGCGCCGCACGGCGCCTGCAGCTGCCCGCTTCGTGCTCTCGGCCTGCGAAATTCTGCCAACCTCCCTTGCCCCTGCGCCCGGTCGCGACTGCCTCCATCACAGCGCAAACGCCCAGCCGCCGTATCGCAGCGAAAGCGTTGGAAGCCCAAGCTTTCCAGGCTGGACTATCACGCCCTGCGTGCCGGTGACCAACAGCTCCCTCCGTCCATCCGATCCCGCCACCCTGGCCGCGATCGGTGCGGCCCAACGGCGCCGTCGCTTCCGTGTCGCTTCGCGGCCAGTAAACGTGCCGAAACGCTGATCGGCCCTGCGGAGCTGGAAGCGGCAGCAGCGGCGGCCCTGGCCGATCCCGCCTTCACCGCCCGCCTGGATCACTTGCTGCGTAACCTAGTGGGCCGGCCCACCCCTGCTCTCTGAAAAGCTGAGCGACTCAACCGCCCACTTACCAGCGCCCCGGTGCGGCCCGCCCTCTGGGCTGAAGCGCGAAGACCTCAACACACTGTCGCCCACAAGATCAACGAACTGCGCTTGCCAGGCCCGCTGGCCCTGCGTATGGCAAGAACACGATCCAATTGCTGAAACTGGCGCGGCCCGCATGCGGCCGGTGCCACTTGGCTCTACTGTCTGCCGCTGCTCGGGGCTGGAGAATTGCGTCGTCTAACTAGGGCCGCCGAGGACATCCCGGCCCAGCCCTCAACGTTTTCCGCATGCGCCGCTGGGATCCCGGGTGCAGCCCGGTGACAGCCGGCCACGGCCACCCTCAAGGCCGCCACCAGTGAAAGCCATCGCCGATGGGTGAACAACTGTGAGAGCACCCACTACATCTCGCTCGGTGGCCGCCCCACCCTACCCGATGCTGGTGCGCGATTTCCACGGCCGTGCATCGGCCACTGAAACCAACTGGCAGTGCGCCGAGGCTTCGTTCGCCTGCCTGATTGCTGCTGCCCTCGTCGGTGGCGGCTCCAATGGCGATGGGCCTTGTTCATCCGTTCGTGAACGACCTCCGTGCGCCTGACGGTGTGGAGCTGCCGGTGAGGTGGCCACGGCGCCACGCCGCACGATCACCGAGGGGCCGCGTCGGCGTGCGCACGGCCCATGAGCCCTGCTGTCCAGACGCCGAGGGTCAGGTCCAGGAGGCCCATTCGATCAGCGCCGCCTCGACTATCCCGGCTCGGCCGGAACACAGCTTCGTCAGAGCTGGCGGCCGAATACGCCGCCTCACCGAACCAGAGCCCTGATGCCGCAGCGGTCACGAGCTCGAAGGCATCAATCCCGGCGCTTGAAAACGGCCCATGCCTTGTCCTGGTGGAGCCGCTCTGTCCGAGCTCGGCGCGGGCACGATGTGGTGTGCAACCTCTCGGCCGCGCGACAGGATGTGACCACTGTGCCGAGCGGCTCGGCGATCCCGCCGACTCGGCCGTTGACGAGCAACCGGCGTGAGCTGCGCCGCCACGCTGCCGCTTCGCCGGGGCCCACGGCGGTCCAGCTGCGCAGCAGATGCCGAAGTGATCGCAGCGCGGCTGCCAGGCAGGATGTAATCGGCGACAGCCCTTCGTTGATGGGCGCCAAAGGCCAGTGGCTTCGCGACCAGCTCCTGCAACCACATCGGTAATCGGCAGAATGCCCTGTGGAGAATCCCGCGGACACCGATTGCATAGGTCGTGGTGGGACGGGGGACCGTCGCGGTGGCGGAAGCCCGGGAATCGGCTTCGGCTTCCAGGCAAAGCGGGGCAACTGCGAGGCCTGCCGCTGACTCTCGATACCAGGCCTAGTGTGCTGATCCCTGGCGCATTCTGCCGAGACTGGCCGGCCGCTCCAGTTTTCTACGCTGAGTGGCCCGCATTCGCCAGCTGGTTCGCGACGATAGAAGCGCCACATCTCGAGCGGCCGGGCTCGGCCGTTAGTGACGGTCAGATTGGAGCGACGGGTGATCACCTGCGACACCAGGCAGAGCGGGCGCGTCTTTCGAGTGAGAGTTTGTGATTGCACACGCCATCGAGGAAGGGGGGGCCCCTTTTGCCCCCCGTATTTCTCTCACCGATCCTGCAGGAATGGGTGGTTTCCGGCGTGGTCCATGAATCGCTTGCCCTGGGGATAGATCTGATAAAGCCCGTGCTTTGTCCGGCGGATTGCCCCCCGAGGAATGAAGTGGCCTCACCGCTGGCGCCGCTGCCGCAGGCCGAGTGATTCGCCTCCTGCACCGCCACGCTGTATCCGACCGATGTAGGCGCGTCTTCAAACAAATAGTTGCGCTCAGCAAGTCGGGGGGCGTGCCGGCTTCGGCGAGGCCTGCTGGCTTGGCTTTGAACCGTCCAGCGAGCTTGTCGAAAGATCGCGGGCTGATCCAGTTCAAAACAGCCTGGTGGGGCCAGGTTGCCGGCCGCCAGCAGATATACAGCGATTCGGGGGCTGGGCTGAAACACATGCAGCTTCCGAATAGCTGGAGATTGTAATCCACACCGGCAATTGGTCCGGGAGTCCGAGGCCATCACCAGCCATCCTCCAGATAAAAACCCGACGCAATACGGTCAATGCTCGTGGCCTCAGCTGAGCAGGCCTGCAGGCTACTGGCGACTGAGCGCACCGCGCGCGGCGGTGGCGTATGCCATCCGCAATCGGCCCGACAGGGCAACCTGGCCGCGGCTGCACCTCGCCCGCCTCGTAGGTGGCCTGCCTACGACCCGCACTGGTGAGCGCCGGGTGGGGGTGTTCGGCGCCGACCACACCCCGTCAGGGGAATCGCCATGGGCAGGGCCATCAGCGAAGCAGGGATTCCGTCGCGATCGCTGACGTCCGCGACGCAGCATTTCTGGGGCTTTCCACAGCTGAATCAGCGCCGCAAGCTGCGTGCGGCTGAACTCCGGTTGCCAGCGGCCACCGAGCAAAGGCCACGGCTCCTTCGCATACCGCCCTGCGCCCAGTGAATGCGCTCAGGTTGGAGCACCCACCCGCCACTGGTTTGCAGCGGAGGAGCCTCTGCAGCGATGTGAATCGGGATTGTTTCGGAGCTGATCATTCACCCAGCGCTCTAAGGCAGGCGTTCCGGTTTCGGTTCTCGGCCTCAGCCGCACATTGAGGCTGCAGCCACCCCCTCCGTCTCGACCAAAAAAGATCAGCAGCCGAATCACCGGCCGCCACAGCCGCGTTGCCTGCAGCCGCGGACTGCAGGCGTTGTGGCGGTGGATCAGGCTGAGCAGTCCGGTGAGATCGGCCAGCCGCCCGGCAGATGAACAGTGAGATCATCCAGTGCCGCCCTATTTTCAAGGCTCATAGGGCCAGCATTCAGCTCTCAGCTGAAGCGCCGGCGCCGGGGCGGCAAAAGTCAGATCGTTCACAAACCAACCTGTAGCCCAGCGCTCGGAACCCGGCCGGCGAGATGTTGGGGCGGACCGCAGACCTTTCTGCCCAGGCACCCCAATGGCGGGGTACGCACTGTGGCGGGGCTGGCCGGGAAAATCGAAACGCTCACCATGGTCGACTACCCACGGCTCCACCGTGTCGACGTTAGTGCTGAATGGTTTGCACTTAGCACCTGTTGATCCCGCCGTGTCAGGTCTGGCAACGTTTTGGTGTATGTTACTGATTCAAATTGGATTCTAGGTCTCTTGGCACAGCTCCTGCGCTATGTGATTTTTAAGCGTGCCTTCTTCACTTGGTCCCCGGCAGAGAATGAACTTGGGTAATAAACGTGCCCTTAATCAGCCTTTGCCTGGATGAATCAGCTTCTGCTTGCTTTATTGCGAACTATCTTTGGGTTTGTGTAAGTCGGGGGATCGTATTGCTTCCCTGTTGCAAGCGCAGTCGCAAGGCTGGTTTGGTGGCGGTTCAGTAGCGGGCCACCGAGCGATCCACCTCCAACGCTCCAGGCGTCCGATGCGCCCTGCAGAGTTCCAGACTGATCGAACCTGGGTTTCGATCACCAGCTAGCCGAACTTGCAGCTGCGAATCCCCGCATGGCAGAACGACTCACCACCTCCCGGTCCCATCCCCAGCAGCAGATGCCACGATCTGACACATCCACTCCTGCGAGCGGGCTCAGGGGCATGGATCACCCTCACCCAAGGTAGCCTGTGACCATCGGCGTCTTCACGCACATCCACCAACTGCAGCGCCTCTCCTCGTAAGCGAGGGCCCCCCCCCCCCTGGGGCCCCCCCCCCCCCCCCCACTTTGGCAAAAGCTCCTGGCCCGCAGCTGGAGGGGATGGGTGGAAGGGTCATCGAAGGGGTTCGTTCCCGGGAGTGAGGGGCCAGAAGCGAGGCTGGATGTCCTACGAGGTTCAGGCCGATGCCTGAAAGACCACGCTACGCGAAGCAAAGCAGCCTGGATGCATAAGGATGAGGCGAATCCTGCCTTGGACGCATGAAGGGGCGCCCTTCCTGGTGCTGGTGCCTGAACCGTGGCTTGACCTGCTCGCCATCGCGTCGGCGGGTTGTGCTGGTGGTGCGCAGAGCCCGCCAACTGCAACATCGCAGCCTCCATGCCCTGGAGGCGTGCGCGGTTCATTGCCCCGCACCGCCCCTTCAGCCCCTCCTATCTGTTGACCAATCCTGAGGGGCTGTGGCCTACACCATGGGTTCATGGCTCCAGCAAAGGCAGCGGCGCCGGGCAGTGGCCGCGGTCGAGCGCCTGCGTAATGGCCGCCTTTGCAGCTGCAAGGACGATACGCAGTGAGCGCCATTGCTGGGCTCACCTGGCCCTGATTGGACTCCCGCAAAGGGCCCGCTGCCCGACGGCTGGCTGCTCGCCATGGAAATCGTGAAAGGAGGGGGCCGCCCTTCCTGCCCAGCGCTCTGCAGACCCGCACCTGCGGGCACGAACTGCAGATCAAGCAGCTACGCGGCATGGGCTGATCACGTCGTGGCGGCGTGACGGGCGAGCGGGCCAGGCCCCTCGCCACGGCCTTGATCCATGCCGCTGGTCCTGTGGCCCTCAGGTCGCGGTGTGCTCGAGCAGGCCCTGGAGTCTCCCAGAATCGCCGAGCTCAACCAGCGCCCGGAAAACCACGACTGGCCGCGATCTGCAACGTCTTGGCCCAGGGCATTGCCCGATCACGGCCCGGCCCGACGTCTCGCCGATTGGCTGGATCCGGCGGAGATTGGGCCGATCCAGACCGTGGTGGTCCTTGTGGCGGCCCTTTCTCCCTCGGGTCGGGCGTACGGCTTGATCCGACATCGACTCGCCAAGCCCTGCCGCGCTTTCAGCTCGAGCTCCAGCCGCCCCTTGCTCTCAGAAACTGCGCAGCCGGGCCACAGCCTTGCCCTGATCCAGAACCGGCCCTGCTTTGCAAAGGAATCGCAGCCCCCGAACGCATCGGGTTCAACCACAGCCAGCGAGCAGCGAGAGCGTCGCGCTTGCAGCGAGCAGGACGCTCGATGCCGAGCCTGTGGCCACTGATTTCGCGGCTCTGGCAGCGCCTGCAGGCTCCGCTGCCCTGCACCAAAGCCTGCTCGGATGGCCCGGACCCTTTCCCGCCTTGTCAGCCGTCCCGATCAGGGCCCTTGCTCTTGGGCCGAGCAGGCCAAGGCTGTTGCTGGCAACGAGCCGCGATTTCCGCCAGCGCGCCCCAGCTCCAACCCCGCTCAGCGCCGATCGGCCTGATCTCTGCCCCTGATCCGCCTCCGACGGATGCCCCTCTGCAAGGTCTGGACCCGGCTGGAGGCGGCCCCTCGTCAAGCAACGCCGGACCAGCTCGCAGGCCAGCGTGGCCGCACCCGACGCGTCCAGAACGGCGTGCCTGGTGGCGGAAGGGCTGGCGTTACTCGACCCCAGCTTGAAGGGGCGTCAGCTCCCAAGGACGCTCCTTCAGTTTGCAGGCCCTGGGTCGCCCCTGGCTCCGCTTCAAGCGTCCCTGGCCGCCAGAGCCCGCCCGCAGGCTGCTGGCCTGGGCAGCCCTGGCGCTTGCTCACCGGGCTGCCGCAGCCCCATTGGCCAACACAGATCGACGGTCCGCCTTCAGCCTGGAAGCGAGGCTCCCCGCAGACACAGAGGCCGAACCGGCCCTGCGCTGCGGGCCGGCTGGAGCTGGCCTGAGCCGATGGGGACATCCAGTTGCTGCTGCTGCCCATGGGCTTGCTTCTCGACCGGGACTGGCCCGGCGTTTGGGCCTGCCGATCAGCAGCGGCCTCTCACTGAGGGGAAACGCCAACGCACGGCCCTGTGGTTGAAAAAGTTTGGTGGGCCCTGGACTGGGCTGCATCCGATCCTTTCGAGCCCGCCTGCTGCGCGCCAGCAAACCCGCGGATCTTGCCCTCGCGGCGGCGGCCCCCGCCTGAAGCAGACGCGAACTGGCACCGGAGGCCCGATCCACTCGATCTGGTTGTTCGCCTGCGGGGGCCAGCCGCCCTTGCCAGGCGGCGGCGGCTCTGCCTGGTGGGCATGAGCCGGATCTGAGCGGCCTGGCCGCCTCGGTTGTTTCCGGGCCGCCGCCCTGGAGCCCTGCGGCTGCGCAAAGCCGGAGTGGCGCTTGCCTTGGAGCTCCTGCCGGCAGTCCGACAGCCGGATGGATGTCTCGGCCGGGCCTGCTGATGCCCTCCTGCTCACGCCCCGCAAGCCTGTCCAGCGCCGCTACGCGCCCCTGAGGAGCTGGCCCTAAATTCCGACTCCCACTTGGTGGCGTTGGCATGGTGGGGTGATGTCAGCGCAGACGCGGAGATACATCTGCCGGCAGAGCACAATCTGCGGCCCCAGCCCGCCGCAGGCCTTCCGGCCGGACTTGAAGCGTCCCGGCCACGCAGTCGTCCATCTGCGACATCGATTGGCCAGAAGGGTCTACTCACCTACCGCCGGCTATGCGTCGATGAGCTGGCGGGCCAACAGCGCTTCCTTGGAAACGGCCTATCTGCTGATCTGGGCGATCTGCCCAGCTTCGATCAGCTGCGCGCTTCGAGAACGATGTCCAGATGCACCGTCGGTGAGCTTCCGTATCCGCGACTGATGAATGCTTCCCGCGGACGGCCACCCGATGATGCGCTCCAGTCGAGCGCGCCTCTTCTTGGCTCTTCTACACGCCGCGCCTCCGACGATCCCGATACATCGTTTGAACCGCGTGATGCGACGATCGCCAGATCCCCACGAGTGGCGGCCACCCAGCTGATGCCAAAAGGCCAAGATCCCACCAGCCCGCGACGAAATCTCCCATATCGGTCAATTCCTTCTACATGATCACGAGCGGGAGCCGATCCCTCGCGCTCGGATCTTCGACGCCTGCTGAAATCCCTTCACGCCGAGCACAGCCTCAACGCAGCACCTTCAGCGCCCGGTCGCCGCCACACCCACCGACCCCTACGCGGTGGCCCTCGGCAGTGGGAACCCTGGCTGGCCTGTTTTTCCTGCCCATGCGGCGCCAATGAAGACGTGCTCGCCAGCTCGAGCAATCGGCACGGAGATCCAGTGGAGCCCTAACCTGGATAAGGGCCATCGCTGAAAAGCGAAAGAACATGGCTTTTGGTCACCGCGAATACAAGGTGAAAGGATCCCGCCCGTGATCCTGCAAGACCTGGCGAGCACACCTTCTAACCGCTTTCGGCCACGTTCGATGTACACCTGCCCGTCGCCTTGAGGAGCCGCCGCCACGCGGGCTGGGGCCGAAGGGGCATCTACCCCAATGTCGATTTTATTCAGCCCGCATACCGCAAGCTCGGCATCCCCGCGCCTGTTCCGCGACTTCGCGATCGCCCGGTGGCGGCTGCTGCCCCACTGGAAGAGCAGCCGGTGCCAATCGATTTATCCGCCCACCAGACTATAACCGCAGTTCCGGCAGAAAGCTGGGGCCCCTTGATGCCCGAACTGCCGCGGGTGCTGTTAACTTGCATGCACCGATGCCGATCGCA
>Ga0163217_1013844_pt1 | contig 13497 bp, 8 predicted proteins | sample SynspAceP_FD_185933 | JGI IMG/M metagenome (GOLD analysis project Ga0163217, IMG submission 185933) | Saline lake microbial communities from Ace Lake in Antarctica - Synechococcus sp. Ace-P (PacBio error correction) | ecosystem: Environmental > Aquatic > Non-marine Saline and Alkaline > Saline ...
AAGGGGGAAAAAAATTGGTTGTGGGTTGTGGGTGGGAAACCCCCCAAGGAAGGGGAATCCCCCCCCCCCCCCTTTTCGGCAGATTTTTGGGGGTCCCCACTGGGAATCGCCAAAAAAAACATATCAAAAGAAACCACGGCGCCGGAGGAAAAAAAAAAAGTCCGTCCGCGAGTTGGATGGCCTTTTTTGTTGGCGGGGGTTTTGCGGGCGGAATGCGGGTCGCCCTTTGGTCCGAGAATGGCCGGCGATTTGCCGTTTTTTTTGTTTTCGGCCCTTAGTGGGGGACAGTACAAAAACCCTTCTTTTTAAGGAATTTGTATGAACGGCTGTACCCCCGCAGAGATTTCTAAGACGTACTTGCCCTTTAAAAGTAAAATGAAAAATAAGAAACGTTTAAATTTAAGATTTAGCTATGGGCTTTTCATACGAACTTTTGGCTACCGCTGCTTCCAAGTGCAAAAGGTTTTCAATATAATTTTAAAAATGCCCGAAGTATGAATTCTCCGAAAAACTATCGGTGGGGAATGGGCTGATTTTCCAAATAGCCTGTTTTTTCATCATCAAAGTTAAACCCACACGAAGACGATTGGCCCTTGTCCTAACCACTGGAAAAGCAACCACTCTCTAGATATTGGGACATTTCTGGATTTTAACACTTGCCAGAAAAGTCCGCGTCTTTGACCTGCAATCTGTAACAGAAACAGTCCAGTCTGCATGGAAACCTGCTGAACTTCAATCAGGAATGATCAAAGCATCCCCTCAACTCATCTAGATCAGCCATTATCTTCACTTTCCAACCCCCTTCATATTTTTCAATATGGCTTTAGGGTTTTCATAATTTTTTCTTCTTTGTACACCACTTCTTAACAGCGATTGAATAGAAAGGTCGAATTTGTTGGGAATTTCTTGGTAATCCACCACAAAGGCTTTTTGAAGTTTTGTCCCCAAAGGCTTTTTCCTGCTTTCTAAACGGCGGGTGCGTGCTCATCACTAATTGGCGAATATTGGTTGCATTTACGTTTTGGCCAAGCGGGCAATCCCATTGCTGCCTTCAACTTTTAATTCGTACGTTTGTCCATCCAGTGAATAACCATCGCGAGTAAGTGTAAAAACAAACACGCTCAGTACTCCCGCCTTTAAGTGAAAAACAGAATTGCGGGTGCTACACCTGCGTAAGGTTTAAAGCACAACCGCCTTGGTAGGCTGAGAAATGCCTTCTAGCTGTTATTTTTCAATCAGTTCCCGGCGTAAGGTTTGGTGCGCGTTGGAATTGAGCCCGAATAACACTCCGTCCTGGCACAACTACTGGCTTGCAACGACCGCCTAACTTTGAGTTGGCGTAATGATGGCGATAAACAATAAACTCAGTCCCTTTTGGTTTTTCACCATTCCCAGCAAACATCAGGAATTGGGGTATTGTCTTCGTCAATGCTCCCTTCGAATGGGGGATTGGCTCAAAATGACATCGAAAAAATCTTTTCTGCTGGGGGTAATGCTCTTTAATCGATTTATTTAGCGATCCTGATACAAAATATTGGCGTCGTTAACGCCATGCAAGGCCCATGTTCAATACGGACTACTCGCAGCCAGGTGGGTGCAAAAATCAAAAACCCCAGAACATCTGCGTAACCTTGATGGTTCGCGAAGGGTCGAGTAAATCACCGGTATAAATGTATATTGCCTTCTTCATCTTGAAGCTACCGCCTTCGCTTGAGTGCAACTCGGTTAAGGTATTCCCATGGCTGCGGGGCCTAAGAAACCACGGTACCACAAGCGGGGGTCGCAAAATTTTTTCGTTTGTTGTGCGGGGTCAGTCTTCATGGCATCGATAATGGCGTGGTGTCTAAACTGGCCATTTATACCTGCGTCGTTAGTTTACTGAGCAGGTGCCATAAATATCACCTTGTTACATCGCTTTTGGAGTCAAGGGCAGGTGTCGACCATCTCAACATGGCAGAAACTAATACGGATTCCGTCTTAATTTCCCAGATCGGCGTCTTGCATAATTCCGCCTAATATTTCAAGCGCTGAGTTTCTGTATCTTCTCCGTTAATTCATCTTTGTTTACTGCCAAGCCTGCGAAAAGTAAAAGGACACATTGGTTTTAAGAATGCTTTGTGTAGTTCTTTCCCCGCTAAATTTTAAATTTTCCAAAGCGTAGCATTGCCCTTCACTGGTTTCAGGGAACAAACGTGCAAATTGTTTGCCCCACGTGCGTGCGCTTTCGTTCTGCCCACCCTCTGCCATATCGAGCATGCGAGCGAACATAAAGTAAGCTGATTGCTCAATAACAGTAAGCGGGTTAGTAATACCTCGCCTGTCCAGCCAATTTTCCGCAGACCGTCGATATTATTCTTATTTGTCCGGTTAAACAATTTAAATTTTCTCTACTTCTTAGTTTTTTAGTAATTTTGTGTCGCAGTAAATGACTTGTGTTCGTGACCTAATCAAAAACTGTCCCGGGGTTTAAAGTCCATTCCATTGGACTATCCAACGACAAAAATCGTATTTCATTAATGCATTGTAACTGCATTATAATGTCCTTGGGGTTTGTGTGTTCGTCGCTTGTCGCACAAAAGGCTTAAGTAACGTGACTAACTCACCGTTATTGATTCTGGTCCAAAACGCCGTCAATACCTCAGATGAATATGGCAGTAAAAGGAGGATCATACAATTTCTCTCATAAAATAGAGCGTGCTGAGAACTATGTAATTTTTCACCCCAAGTTCATAAATTGCAACTTGTTGTGCAGTAAGATCACGCATGAGTAATGCAAGAAGGTCTTAAAATGCGTCCTCAATGCTTGAGCACTAGCCAATAAGCTCTCCAAGGTTATTTGCAATTCATCTGGGCCTTGCGACCAAGAATTCATTTAGGTTCTAACTAACTCCAGGGTGCCGATGTTAATATGGTTGAAGTGAGGGTTTTTGTAATCTCAGCCTTCATTAACAGACTCGCCATGTTTATCTTTTAAGCGTAGATTCGCTGCAACCATACCATCCAATATACTTTTGAGGGCACGGCGATAAATCATCGCTTCATCTGCACCCGCAATTCTTCACTTTTGCGGTCTGTTTTCTTGAACTTCGGCCATCTATTCGTTTTTGTTGATGGTGTATAGGAAGCCTTGCGCTCCAAGTAGAAGTTCTGTATTTCATTATCCGGCGAAAGCTCTTTGCGTGCCCATTCTAAACTTTCATCCAGTTGGATTGCCAAAACTCACTGCTTCTTACTTTTTTCCGATATCTTTAATCTTTTGACGCACAGCTTGAATATTCACGCAAGTGTTCGAGTTTGTAAACCAAAGCATCTCTGCTGTCTTCAAAACAAACTCGCTGTTCAACTAAAGCATTGTTGCTGTTCATGGCAATCCAGTTTTATCAAGTGAGGTAGCGTGTTTATCCCGAAGCACTCTTGCTGACATAAGGGGGCGACAATGGTTCCAAGTCATGTGGGTGTTTAGCGGTAAACTTAGTCAGTTTTGGCTGTTTGTTGTACGCTGAAGAATAATCTTAAATTTGCGTCGCACTGCAAATACTGCGTCAGGCAAATCGTTTATGTCCAGCCTAATTTGTGCTATGCACATCAAGGCGTCAGCGTGATTGCGTTCAAGGGCTGTTGGCCATGATACTTCCTGGCTTCAAAAGGCGTTTGTAATAAAAGAATTTTCCACCGACATCTTCTGGTTCTTTTGTACTCTTCTTCGAAAAACCGAAATTGCCATAGTGGGTCAAAATATAAAACTCAGATTTGTCCTTGCCTGGACCAAAACAAATTGAGCCTTAGGCGAGTACCACGGCCTATCAATTTGCCAGAACTTACGGAAAATGACTTCACTGTTTTTAGCAAACACTAAGTTTAACGACTTCAGGCAACGTCCTATACCCGTATCCGAGCATATCGACCGAAAATGGCTATTCTGAAATCGTTATCAAGGCTTTTTGAATCCTTTAGCAAGCTTCTCAACATGCCGGTATTGTTATGGATAACTTGCAAACTTTACTGCCAATTGCGGAATATAGCTCAACAGAAATTTTTTCAAGGTGCTCAGCATGCTCCTGCCTTGCGCAAATATAATCGTTTTACCGACCAAAAGAGCCGTTTCGTGCTTTGATCATCCGTTGTTAACCAGAATTTTCCCAACCATAATCTTATCGTCTTTTTTCACTTGAAATTTTGCGTCCAATGTCTCTGCCAGCAATCGTTTGTATCTGCTTCTTCAACGCCGCAAGTCGGCTTCTAACTGCCTGTTTTGCCTCATCGTTAGATCAGTGTAGTGGAATACCTCACGTAGGAACTCGGTAGTCGTAAGTCTTTACTCTAAATGGCACAAGATAGGGTGGTCATTATTGATAGCTGCCGTCCAGTCCAAACCATCAAACGTTGGGTCGGTTGATTCGCAGTCAAAAATTTCAAAGGTGTTACGACTGATAATTTAACCGCTGTAGCAGTCAATCCCACTTGCAATGGAATCAAGTAAACTCAAATAGTCGCGTATTATATAAATTGAACAGATGACTTTCATCGCAATAAATTAAGTAAAAAAAGCCAACATCTAACTGAGCAAAGCGATCATATTCCGGATAAGTAGCGATATATAGTTCTAGCTGACTGTCTATATTGATTTTGTTTCGCCAAAATTACGCACCTTTGGCTCACTGGGCCAGATTTTGTTTAAACAGCATCATCTGCTGTATACGCAGTTCTTTTTCGATCGCATAGGAACAAAACTCGCTTGCCCCATCCAAGTTCTTAGCAGAACTCACTATGGCAATGGATACACCGTTTTGGCCGGTTCCTGTGGCGAAGATCAAATGCTTGCGGCCGCTGGATTTTGAAGTGTGCCGGCAAAAGGTTTAATTGCTTCAATTTGATAAGGACGATCCGCAATTTTTAAATCTGGATATGCTTTTCAATTCTCCTCTACGCGTAGGTTACGTCTGGTAAATTAAATAGTCGAGACTGTCTTTGATGTAAAATCCATATACGGGGCGAGAAGTGTTGTATTGTTTTCGTCCAGAGGTTTTCGTAAACCGTTAAGTATAAAAAGATAACCGGGCGTTTGATAACCCAATAATCCTCAATGCTTGCGCATACAATCTTGCCTGCTCTCTAACCACGCTTGTAAGCTAGCATTTCCTGATTTTTTGCTCCAACGACGGCGAGAGTTTGTCCATGGTCTCCCCAACAATAACATATCAACATAGCCTTTGCACTTGGGGTTGTTAAGGTAAACTCCCTTCGAATTCTTGTCCAACTGCATCCGTATCTGCAACATCCCAACCTGCTTGAAGCAGCATTGCATCACAGTAAGGGTGCGTGTTATTGCTTCGCTCCATTGCACAGACTGCTGCGACTGCTTGGCTTGTTGTTTGCGATGTACTTTGACCCGCTGTATTAGGTGTTCTGCACAGCGGCCGGTCTTAAACAGCGCCTCTTCTCCAATCGCAACTTACGCGCTCTAAAACTTCTGTTTGTTTCCTTAAAATCTTTCTCATAAGCACTGACTGATTTATTCATGTGCTAATTTTGAGTGGTGCTGGTAATGTCTGGAAAGCCGGAATATTTGTTTGGCGTTTGTCCGTAGTACTTGACTGCCATATACGTTGCGAGTGAATCGCGGTGCCAGCGCCATTTGAGCATTTCGAAGTTCACCGGTTGCGCCGTGCGCGGGATATGCTAAAACCCCGCAAATAGTGATTTGATGTATAAGGATTGCTGACGCAATCTTCGAACACAGGTCCTTCACTAGATCGTAAAAGCCCGCTCTTGGGACCGAGGTAATCTTCTTCTTTTGTATATGGCTTTGTCAGTTCTTCAGCAAAAGACCTCGCTCGTTTGAGCCGCACTTCCGGATCAATAAAACAATACCGCTTCCGCTAAACCTCTGTTGCAAGTCGTTTCATTTCTGGTCTTAGAAATTCAAAGTTCATAGAATTGCATACTTTTTCCAATTCATACTATCGCTATAACCAGCCATCAATGCCAAGTCACCATTATGTCGTATTTTTTTTATCCAGTTTATCTAGGGTTTGATAGTTTTCCCATGCTCAGACTTGGGCTGCTTGTTTTGTACCATTACATAATTTCATTGCTTGAACAACTAATAATTTGTCTAAACTCTACAGTAAGCCTGATTTATATCAAATCACCTTGTGACACATCCTCTATCCCATTAATGTTGTATTGGTTTATGAGATGAAATGAATCGATTGCGGACACGTCCTTCTTCAGTTAATAAATCACCCTGCTCACAGTGTTGCTCTTAAAATTGTGGCTTGCAGTTCTCTAACATTACCCGCCGCAGGAATTGTTGACCATAAAATTATTGCGCTAACAAGAAAATTTTTTATGGTTGTATTCTTGGCTCGTCTTTGGCTTTCTTCGTTTATTTGTTCTACAGGGCTTGGCAAAATGCGTAACGGTCCGCCAGAACGCGTCGCCAAGGGGCAAGTGCAAAAAAACCAAAAAACCCAAAAACCCAAATGGCGACTCCTATACCAAAGAGACTTCTCTGATCGCCTCGGCAACTTCTTTAAACGATCATTGACAGTTTTGTTGCCTGTGATGATCGAACATCAACCTTTTTGTTCTTTTTTGCAAGCACCGACTGGTGTCAGTATTCCCTTGCTGTAAAAACCCTTAAAAGGCGAACTTGTGCATCTAAAGGAGTTTTCCCCCAAGACCATCAAAGATATAAAGTGCCGCCTGTCAGCTGGAACAGTAAATCCATCATAGCTGAATAGCCCCCATAATGCCCCCGTTTAACAGGCCACAACAAAATCGAGGTCCTATTAAAATCTTTAGGATAGCGCCGCAATTATAGAATTAGGAGAAGGCTTCCCTGCACGTTGCTTTGTATGGTGAAATTGCCTTTGCGAATAGTTCTTTACCCGTGCCTGTTCGCCGGTAATTAACACGGACAACATCTCGTTTTCGAGATTTATGGCAGCCTTTTGTTTTAAATTTTCATTTCGGCGACTGAGTAATAGTCTGAAATGCCGCAGTAATCAGGCGCTTCTCAATAAATAGCGATGAACAGACTTGGTTTATTGTCTTTGAAAATGAATGAAAATCAGCAGAGCAACATCGAATGTAGTTCCGGTTCGATAACACCTGTTTCTTCTTGTGACTTAAGAAAATTTAAAGCAAATTCTTTTTTACCACTAAAATTGATACCAGCGTCATGGACGGCGTTTCCAGATGAAACTTGCATCGTGATGTCCTATATTTGTGTGTGGTTTCGTAGTCTGATATAAAGTGCCCTAATGCTTTGAATATCCCGCCATAATGGTTGGGTCGATTAGGTGTCCGTGAAGACAGGATAACGTGGATTTGTGCTTTTTTAGAGAGCACAAAGCAAATAGACCCAATGTCCCACTTTAAGGATAGATGTTAGCGCATAGACTATGTCCGAATGAGCCTGCATTCATGACGCCTTTCAAGCGGGCACAAACGCATCGGGCTGTTCAATCAGTTCGATGTCCGGATACCAACCCAAGAAGACGAGGACTTTCTTTTCATCAATTATTATGTTAGTAATAATTTTATTTAAGTTATCAATAATTTTTTTTTTGACCAAGTGTATATCCAAACCTCCATATGTCAGCAGTTTGTGCCCCTTATTTAATTAATGTGACCTTTGTGCCGTTATAACGCTGTAAATTTGAACCAAAAACAATACGCTCAACGTGAATGTTAACGGCTTACATAAAAGTGCTTCATCATAGCGGATAGAAAAATAATGAAGTTTTTATAAATACATATTGTTATTGTGGACGGCGTAAAGCAGGCCAAACGCCCTTTAGCTTTGTATTAATGAAGTTATCGTTTGGGGTGCAGATGATTCAGTTGATCAATTCTTAAAAGTTAGGCTGCGATTTGCCAGACAGCAATATTTACATTGTCTTCAGAAAGCACTGAGTAAGCGGTTTGTCTTTTTGTCAGTGATGTGATGGCCGCGCAAAAAGAGATAGGCATTGTAACTGGTCTGATTGATTTCAACAATTTGCATCCCTAGATGAGGCTTTTCAATCGGATGATTGGAGCATGTTAATAAAGTCAAAACAGGAGGCGCGCTTCGAAGCGTAGTCATATTGAAAACGTCGACGCAATGTCCCATGGAAGATTTGTTTTCGCAATGCTTATACTCTTAGGACGATAATGACGACGCAAATGAGAATGTAGCGGCGATTTTACGGGCACAAGAGCATCTTTTGCCAGCCATGGTTCAACGATAGTAATGCGCCATTTATAGTAAGCCCATTTCCCTTAAGAATAGGCGTTTGAAATAGGTCGTTTTCAGCACCCTCTACAAGAAACTTGAGCCCATACAATCTCATTAACGCCTTTGGCGCAAAAAACCATAATATATAGGTTCTTAATTTTTATCGTATTTTCCTTGCGAAAGCATTTGTTTTATTCAAGGAATTAAGAATACTTCATCAACTATCCCCAGGACTTTCAATTCCCAGTTCTTACTAGCCGCAACTTCCAGAAACCGCTAAAGAGACATGAAAATATGTTGTCTACTTATTTACCCATTTTTTACTGTTTTGCTGCATTAATGCCTCATATTTTTTTCTAGATCAATGAAAGACGTAATTTGTACGAAGTTTGAAAAACGCAGTTAATCGTTAGTTTTTTTAAAAAATAGTTTTGATATTAAGCCAAAAAAATAACCATTAATTGGCAAAAACAGCCAAAAATCTGCGAAAGTAGTAATAAACCTCTAAACAAAGACTTAGAAGTAAATACATCTATATTTAAGAATTGAAACATAGCAAGCTAAAAATTGAAATCAAGCAAGCTAACGTTAAAAATAGCAGCTCTAAAAAAGAATAAAATAACAAACATAAATTGAATTAAAATACATATAAAACAGTATCTTACGGATTTTAATGCTGGATCTCCATCAATTTTTTTCTGTACAAATATAATGATAATTAATTGAGAGGTTATTGGACATGGGAACAAAAAAGGTAAAAAAATAATGGGGTTTCGCATGATCGATTGCAAAATTAAACAAGTGAAGTTAGATTATAAACTCCGGAGAAGTAATCGTCGTATTGATCCATCGAGACGTAAATAATCGGACGGCGGCATGGATGTTTTGTCCCTCAATCAAAACACGATGGTGCATTTGTTGAGTGATGGCGAAGCAAAGAGCTTACACATCGCTTTGTGGCCTACAGACGCGTCCGTATGTGCCGTGAGCAATATGCATTAGATCATCGACGACACGATTGAAACATTGCTGACGAGTTGGTTTTATTCACCCCGCCAACTATAAAAAATGGCGAGCTCACGTGATGACAAAGATTTGTTGTTCGTATCGATGCGCTTTCTGGCTGATGTGACTGTGCGGTTGCAACACGTTTTATAATACTGGATGCCAAATTTATACCATTGTAATGCATCCTTTTGCGTAAGCAAATCGCATCAATGGCGCGGACGTGGCCAAAACATTTGGACATTGAGTCGCAGTATTGGGCCGAAAGAGGAGTGGTAACAGGATCATTACTGAACAGGACTGTACCGAAAGAATCTTATTGAATCTAAAGTTTTTGAGAAAAGCGCTTACCTAAATTAGAGCCGGAGTTTTATTTGCTCTTTTGTTGTTACTTTTTACGAAACTTGGCAGCCTAAGATGCAAACTAACGTTTAGATGAGAATATGTGAGCTCAACAGGCGTCTCGTTGTAATTCACAATATTGGAGGTAGCAGTTTCTTATTTAAATACGCAGCGTGGCCTGGAGGTAGGGCGCACCGAAGAACTCGCCTCAGGCGCGTGTGTCAGAGAAATTTCGTAGAGTTAGACCTAGTTGCCGGGCGCAGAGAGAGTTGAGGGTTTGCGTAAATGTTGTATTTCAAAGCTCAACTTATTCTATGACAAGAACAAAAAATGTAATCAATGGAGCGTGTGCGCAAGTGAGCCAATTGTCGAAGTACTTTGCAATGCTGATAAGATGGTCGCAACGGTAGAAAACGCTCGAATATTAGTAAACCAAATACGTATTTAGTAAAGTGCGCTTATTAAACAAATAAAGAACGACTCCTAAACACCGAACACAATATCAAATTGCCAGCAATAGATACTCTCTGATGATGCATTGCGTGAAATATCACGCGAAAACTTGGTTAAGAAGCGCGATAAAAAGGGCGGGCAATTGCCTGTATTAACTACACCCAAAACTCAGACATCATACTTGTTCCGGAAGGTGGGGATTGGTGAGGAGATTCACGAATTAATTGCGTCGGATAACACGGGATGGAAGTCAGGGGTGCATATTAAACAAGCGCCTGTAATCCTTTATAGTCCTTTGGGTCAGACAAAGAATGCATTATGCCAGTAGGTCGAAACACACAGCTCTAAATTACTAGATGAAAAGATCTTCATAACTTGTGAAAAGAGGGCGCGGTGGCAAAATAAATGGAAAAGGTTCACGCTCTAAGACATGAGGGATAACTAAGAGCAGATAAGCGGAATATCCATAGAGACGCTCGCGTATTTTCATAAAACAATGGTCTGAAATTTTTGTATCTCATTATGTTTAGAAGTACCAGAGAATTTTGAAACTACTGAATTTATCCGTCAAATCTCGGACGACCGAAAAATGGTTTATCTACATACATTTAACGAATTGACTCAATTAGTTTTAACCAAGTTTTATTACCATGCTAAGAAAAATCGTTAGCCGGCGCTGATTTACTTAAAATCCCCAATATGGAAATTTGATGTTTGAAAAAGACTTTGCTCCAGACAAGGATGGCCTGGGATGGTGTAGATCGGGGCTACACACAGATATGAAATCGACGCATACAGTATTCAGATGTATATGTGCGTATCCCTAATGACGTCAAAGAATCGCTAATAAAAGCATGGGCCGGCCAATCCTGTAACTTGGTAATTTGCGTTCCTACATAACAATGATCGTAGGATTTATTTGGGTTTTGACGTGTTCCGAAATGTGGGAAAGGAGCAGCCGCAGCTTTGTCACGCTTGTTCAGATAAAGGTTCATTTTGCCAAAAATATGGAATTTTTCTAGCGAGAAGAGATTGGCCTTGCCATCACATTACCTCAAGAAATAACCATAGAACAATGGTCCCGAGTAATTTAAAAAAGCCTATCACCAGTATCTTGCCGAAAAGTGAAACTAGGCGTCACAGCTAGAAATGTTGCAGCGGTCTATCGAGGAGAATGCAAAAGGCACAAGTGAGCGGTAAAATTTGGTGTAATAATGATCAAATTTATATTCATTTCGTGCCGGCGCAATTTTTAAAGATCCCTACGCGAAGTAACAGCCATCCCGTCTAATGCTTGCATTATGATTATGATGCGTTAATTAAAATATTAATTCAGAATTATTCCTCATCAACAACTCGGCAAAGTAGAGCTGCTCGTCATAATTGGCAGGCTGCTGGTTGACGGCAACCGATTATAACCCCGAAGCCAATCTACAAGCATAGCCTTCCGAACAGAGATGGAAAGGTGGAAGGCCAAACGAACGATAGATTTGATACAGCGCGAGTTTCAGTGGTCATTCCTTACAAAGAAAGAACAGGCCACAGTCAGTGACACTTGTATATTATTTAAAAGGGCTAGAGTATGACTTGAATATGCCCGTTCAGCAGGATGGACCTACTGCTAAGTTCCATGGCCGATTTAACATTCAGTCAAAATCATTGAAAAATAGTACCAGTATAATTATGGCACAAACCGCAAACGGCGAATTTGTCGAATTAACAACTCAAAAACACTAAACAATGAAAAGTCCATCTTTTGACCACACTGGGAAATGGTCAAAACGCCTCAGTTTGGTACAAAGAGTGCAGCGCACTCGCTAGAACAATGACCGAGGTGCTTAGGGCCTTGCAAAAACGAAGAAAGTACCGCGACATAGATGCACCAAATGGCGCACAAATGCATGTGGTGAACCAAAAATTTTGGGGGAAAAAAAAAAGCGTAAAAAAAAAAAAAATCCTCCCCAAAGTTTTTTGGGCAAAACCCCCCCCAAAAAACCATCCCCAAAAAAAGGGAAAAAGCCGCCCCCCCCCCCCCCCCCCCCCCCCCAAGAGTTTCAGAAAAAATTAACCACGCAAATATGTACTGCTGAGGGTTAGAAACAATTTGAACATACCACAAGCAGAATCAACAACCGGATGAGTATCTTGATTTAGATGATGAATTATTTTACTAAGGACGTTTATATGAATATTAGAAGCCACATACCCAAAAACCCCATAGACTGCTTTTGCAATACCCATTGACGGAAGCCTTCCGCTAAGAGTTGGGAATAAAAATAGGCCTACTTGAAGGTGTTTACTCGCATCCGTAAAGTTGAAAAGTTTTGGGAATTACATTGAAATTTATCAGGGCTCTTTGTTAGAATCGAAAGACCATATCCTATTCCTCAGTTTCCTGCGATGTAACACTAAATTTATCGGGTTGATTTTGAATTCCTAACGCAAGAATTAGAATCCACTCTTAGCGAAAACGGGGCCAAATTAAACACGATATTGCAAAGTTTGCTATCGAAGATCCCAAACCAAGTTTTTAGAAACACTTACGCTCACTGTCACTACTGCTGCGTCTGTTGTTATTCATGTCTACTGCCAACGGGCAAAACACAGGCATTAGAAACATAACTATCTCGTATTGATCAGTAATTGAGCAATGAAATTTACAATGACAACGTTTATCGCACACAGCTAGTAATGATTCTATGATTTGCCAAGCAACTCCTACGCAATCAAGCACTACGCTTATTTTTTTTTTTAGCGTTCGATATGCTCTGAATAACACATCGTATTATCAAGAGTCGGTCCATCAAAAGCGCATGATGTCAGTTGATCTTCATTTGAACGCGATGGCTATAAAGTGGCATGCACTTGTGAAGTTTGGGTCTGGTGCATATTGATGAGATTCGAGTTTTTGCTGAAGTTCCAAAAAAATGTATATACGCCTAATTTACAAATTCATAGAAGCACTTTTGCAATAAAGATTGGATTTCCCATGTGTTGGCACGCACCAGCGCAGGGACTTGAAATATTGCGGCTCCTAATGACAAAAGTGAAAACTTGCAACCTGCTAATCACAACGGTCAGGAGAATGCTTTTCTGACCGAGAATTGCAAAGTTGACATTATTAAGCGACCCTAGCGAACATTTTAACATTATTTTTTAAAGCGTATTTCCCGGATTTACTACATCCAGGAATGATAATATGATTGAGGCTTTTGTGGCTAATTTTATTTTTAAGCTGCGGGGTTAACGCGATAATGACTTAGGTAGCACAATATGTTTCACGAAAACGTCGTAAGTTTGTTGCTGGAGCAAAAAAGCTACCAGTGCCCTCGTAAATTGTTAAATTCAGTTTACCAAAACCAAATCTCAAATTAATTCGCTCCCTCGCTGAGAACTGGCTTCAAGAGCTAAATCAGCCAGGGCTATACAGACGCGTTTATTGAAGAAAAATTTCTGGAAAGCAGTGCTAT
>Ga0163217_1098994_pt1 | contig 13494 bp, 13 predicted proteins | sample SynspAceP_FD_185933 | JGI IMG/M metagenome (GOLD analysis project Ga0163217, IMG submission 185933) | Saline lake microbial communities from Ace Lake in Antarctica - Synechococcus sp. Ace-P (PacBio error correction) | ecosystem: Environmental > Aquatic > Non-marine Saline and Alkaline > Saline ...
CGGGGGCGGCAGATACACGCCTTTGCAACGGTATTAGGAATATCATGAAATTTTCTAAATCTAAAAAAACCTTAAACTCTTATTGACTAAATATTTCACAAACACCAGACCAAATGCGTAAACATTTCCTTGCCAACTTTCAGTTACCAAACTAGATCGAGTTTATCTATAATTATAACGTTTCTTTTTACACTGATCAAAATCCATGCACTACGACTTTTGAACTAACCATATTATTCACCATCTAGACCTTAATGGGTTAACCACTCCTCACTTTTACAAGATGGGAACAACATATAATTTGACTACCCGAGAAACCCAGCTATGGCATCTGGTATTAGGCGCATTTATTTGTTCTTCTTAAACTAAACTCTTTGCGCAATCGCAGACATTGGTTGAATTTTTCGTCTTGTTATTGTTCAATATAAAGACCCATTAAAGCTTTTAAAGCCTTTCATAGTGATGCTTTTTAAGTTTGTCCCAACAACAATTCTGCTGCTTTAACACGATTCGTCTTGGCGACCAATTTAAGCTTTTGGCAAGATAAGCGGATACGCATTGCTGCCAATATACATCGAGTATCTATCTCAATTTACTCTCGTCAGCTAATTTTTCACTGCAACTTTTCAATCAAGGGATGGCTTCAAGTCGGTCAACCCTTCATCACCAGCCGGCATCAAAAAGCCAGCTCTGAACACGTCACCCGACATACCTTTCACCGGATAAAACGCAATCGATTTGATCGTACAATCTTCATCACAGTCCACCTTTAAAAACAAGCCTTTAAGGTATTTCAGGCGGTTTCGGGTGTCCATCAACGTCAAAGAGAGCGTCGATCGCGCTGGTGCGGTGATTTTCGCTTGTCGCAATAATATAGGCAATCAAAAAAGTTTAGAAAAAGGCTCTGCTCATGAAGTGAGCAATAAAAAAACCTGCCCGAGCACAATTCGGACAGGCGTTTCAAACGCTTGGGCTAGCCATGACAACGCTTCAGGAAACTTCATGTCGTCCGCGCATCTCTAACCGCAGGCCGAGAGTTCCGGCGTAAGGACAACACACTCATCGCGACCTGCGGCTTCGGTAATCTGCATGGCTATGCACTCACCAGCCGAACCCACCACTACGGGCATCGGCAAAAGCCGCAAATACGCTCAGCTTGGGTGCGGTACGAATACCGAAGCCCATCGCACCGCAAGTTTTGTAATGCTGTCGAATCCGCGCCAGTTCTTTCCACTTTTTCAGCGTAGGTGCACATGAGCCAGTACCACCTGTGTGGAAACCGTAGTTACAAAAAGCCGGAAGTATTTACCAGCACTACGCAGGCAGCCGGGCAGCATCGGTGGTGGGGCGTTGCCAGACGAATAAAGTGAATACTGGCTTCGCGGCCGGCACGCACAGTTCGTCGTCATGCTCTGGCGGCAAATCCACCACGATCATGCCGGTCTACACCGGACGGCCTGCGCTATCATTCAGAAACGCTCTACAACGTAGCAGTAAATTGGGGTTGTAATAGCCATCAGTACATAATCGGTGTGTGCTGATTATGCTCGCGGAATCACGCAACGTCTGCAGGGTTTCTGATGGTGTTGTTGACCACCGCCACCAAGCGCGCTGGCTAGCAAGCTTGGAATGGGCACACCAATCGGCCATAGGGGTGGTGAATGCATTCCAGTTCGATGATATGGCACCGGCTTCAAGGCCATACCTTTTAAATCTCCGAGCTGTGCTGATAGTTCCGGATAGCCTGCGGTTACAAACGTAACCAGGGCAGCACGGTTTGCTTCGCAAGGCTTCAACAACAACGATCAATACCTGAAACTTTGCGCTACCCATATAGGCTCCCCTTTAACCGCTTTACCAGCGTTTTCCTCTGGCGTTTTCCGCACTGGCTCCATTCGCGGCAAGGACGGTCGACATGTTTTTATCACTGCGGCCGCTCAGGTTATAACAAATCAAGTTGATCCTGCGGCAATGTCCCGGAGCCACTTTCAATCACGTAAGCAATAGTGGGCTGTTTCCCAGCGCCGGAATAATACCTTCAATGCGGCATAAGTGTGGAAAGGCTTCGAGAGCTTCGTCATTCAGTTAATTGGCTGCGTAGCTTGACCCCGGCCAATCTCGTTAAAAACCAGGCGTGTTCGGGCAATGCCCCGGTAATCCAGACCGCCGAAATCGAATGGGCATCCTGAATCTTGAACCGTCAGCGGATTCGCAGCAGGAAAGGTACGGTTTGCCCGTGCAAAATAATGCCCGGGGTGCCCGCCTTTTCAGGCTGGCGGCGTGGCGCTTGTTCCAAGCCTTCACCGGGGTTAACACCACCATAGCGACGCTCTTATCATCAAAAACGGATGGAACAGGCCAAGGCGTTTGAGCCCGCCACCGGCAGGCTACCAAACGTGTCCGGGCAGGGCGCCCCTCACGCTCGAATAATCTGCTCGCGGGTTTCTTCACCAATAATCGATTGGAAATCAGCACATAGCCGGGATAGGAATTGCGGCCTGCTTACTGTGCGATGATATAAAAGTATCGGCACGTTTCGTACCCAGTCGCGCAGGGCATCATTCATGAGCGTCTTTCGAGTGCCTGCACCGCTGGTGACCGGGATATTTGGCGCCAGCAAAACGCATGCGCTGCACGTTGGGCTGCGACGGTGAATGTCGAGCTTGCCATGTACCCCACGCATTCCATACCAAAGCGCGCAGCTACGGTGGCGGTTGCCACACGTGCATGCCCGCCCCGGTTTTCCGGCGATATACGGGTTTTACCCATAGCGTTGGCACAAAATCTGGGCTGCAACTTGTTGATCTTGTGAGCGCCGGTGTGCAAAAGATCTTCCGCTTGAAGGTATACCTTGGCCCCGCGAGCTGTTTTTCAGTTAACGTTCAGCCAGAATACAGCGGGCTTTGCGGCCGACAAAGTCACGTCGCAAAGCGTCCATTCTCATCAACAAATCTTTTGAATTTGCGCGCCCTTGCATTTCTTCTTGCAGTTCAAGAACGAGCGGCATCAAGGTCTCGGCAAAAACGCCACCAAAATGACCGAAAAAACCGTTAATGTCCGGGCCCTGTCGTAGCGTGGTTGCTGTGCTCATTGCGATTGACTCCGTTACTCTGATTCGATTTCTAATTGATATCCAGTTGGTAAAGCAGGCAGCATAGGTGGAATCGTAAAATCGCAACCAACCTGTGAGAAAAGTAAAACGATTTTATGGACCATGCCAAACTGCTTTTACGTCGCTGAATGCGCTACGCGCCCTTTAATGCGCGGCATTGAACGCCTAACTAAGCATGAAGCCGTGCGGCTGAAACCTCAGCGGTGACTCACGGTGCCGTCAGCGGCCCCAATTGGCCAGCTTGAACAGCAACCGGCAATAGCGTTATTCGAGCGCCAGGGCCCGCGGCCATTGGCTTTAACCACGCACGGCCATCAGTGTTTCGCCACCAGGATTCGGTTTTTTTCACAACTGGAACAGGTGCGAGCGCCTGCGGCGAGAGCACGTGAGCGCCCCTGGTGTTAAGCTGTTCAGGTAGATTCTTCTGCGGCGCTGGTTTATTCCGGCCTGGGCCGATTAGCAGACTGCCCCGGGCTGGACATCACCTGAACCACCACCGACGAACATAAGCTTGCACCTGCCGCGGGGGTGACGCTGCTCTGGGCTTCAACGCTCGGCGCCAGCGCCTCAGGCCAGAAACCTGATTGTTCTCGCCCTGAACGAATCGGGCGGATGATGCCCCGGGTGGCCCTGCCAACCCAGACATGCGCGAGTGCTCCTCTGGAATTGCCGTTACTGGAAACCCTGTCACGGCCGCAAGCCTGGCCCACAGTGTGTAAAGCACCAGCAATTTAGATACGCAGAGTCTGCCGATCCGGAATCATTCGAAACATTTAAATTACAATGCTAGAAGTCAGCATTGGTAAGGGGTTTTGGGCGTGGCAATAGCGCCGCAATATCTGGTGAGGAAGTTTGCGCAAGCGGGCGATTGCGGCGCTTGGGAGTTTTATAGAAACCCGCGAACCCTGAGCCCTTGGGTTCCGGTGATACGTGTCGCCGCGGGCTTCAGCGCTTGCGATGGTTGGGCCAAGGCACTTGCACGATGATTACTCGTGCTTAAGCCCATGGGCACAGTGTAGTTCAACGCGCGATTCTGCTCGCGCCCGGCCTGAGGTATCGTTAGAGGCAACCGGGTAACCCTCGATAACCCCAGCTCGGGTGCGCCTGGACTAATGCCTTGGTTCAGCAGGAGTCAGAACAGAAAGACGCGCTTGCCGCTCACTCAACAACTGGTTATAGTGTCTCCGCCCATGGCTGTCGTGTGTCTTCTATCTGGATAATAGTTTGATCAAACTCTTTCAGTACTAAGGCAACGACTCCAGAGTTCCGCCAAACTGCGAGCGAATACTGGTTTGGTTGAGATCAAAAGTAATGTTAGCCCGGCATGACCAGCGAGATTTCGTCGCCATTACGCACCCACAACGTAAGCCAGTGCCTTCGAGCTGGGCTGGCGCAAGTCGCGCTTCTGGCGATCCATGTACACACCAACACCGCCACCTATAGCCGCACCGCAGCAGCGCCGATCAAGCGCACTTTACCACGGTCACTTTACTGGAAGTGCCGCACAATTACCGCGCCGCAAGTGCGCCCATCACGCTACCTTAGTGGCGTCGATGTTTCTGTTGCCGGTTATGGGTCGTATGTCCAAACAGCCGCCAAGCGTCAGGCTGGCCCGTAACCGCAAGTAATCGTTATTTTTTTCCAGCGTGTCCTTATTTAGTGAGTCTACGACAAACGTGTTTCACCACGTTGCGTAAAGTGTCGATGATGGTATTAAACACCGTTGCCGTGCAAATCCGGGCCTCGTTAACAGGATGGTGCTGCCCATGGCAACTTTGAAGACTTCACATGAACTCGGGCCAATACTTGTTACGAATAATCCGCAAAATTATGAGGCCAATCTTACGGTTAAGGTCTTTTCGCCCCTGACCACGGGTTAATAATCGAACTCAACGGCGCGCAGACTGTTCCAATATGGGGCACCCCTTGGCGCAATTGGCGAAACCCAGTCAGTGAATAGCGGGGCCTGCAGCGGGTCGCCTTACGAAGAATTCAACAAACTCGAGGTTGCACTGTTAGCACTGAATCCACGCCGCCAGCGGCTGACAAAAGGGCTTAGAACGTGTGCCAAACCACAGGGCCCCTTACCCAACCGCAGGGCGGTATTAGTGCGCAGTAAAACCATTTGCGAAACCTGATGTGGCCGGGGTATGATGATTCGACAGCAAGGTAGTCAATCAGTAGGCGCGCCGTGCCTGCCCCACCGCATACCAGGGCCGCGAATTTTCTGTCGCACTTTGCGTTACATCGCTTGAGCACTCTGCGGTACTCCAAAAAACTGCCTATCGCGACGGCCGTGCCACTGGAAAGCCCGTGGCCCCGGCTGTCATACTGCCAGCAACAACAAACCCTTCGCCACAGCAGCGGTCCTATGCAGCTGGGTGTAAAGCCCCCGTGATCGAAATAACCGTGGCATTACAAAAAACTTGTTCCGCGCAATGTGTTGCAGCTGTGCTTTTCGGTAATAGTGACCATGACCTGATGCTTGCCGGAGTTCCACATAGCCTTGTGGTATTCACACTGCGAATGCTCTAGCCCAAGGTCAGCCCAATAAAAATGAAACAGTAAGCCTCATTTTCATGGCTACTCTCGCTATTGTCTGGTTCGAACGCTTCAGCCTGTCAGCAACGAGTTCGGTCCAAATCCGGTATTTTTTATCAGTATCATTGTTTTCCAGTACCGAGAGGCTAAACACATGAGTGATTAGAGAGAAAAAGTCGTTAAAGGATCATGTTCTACACGCTTCAGCTCACGAAACCCACTGGTCGGGAGCCAGTCGTTCCAGCGTAAAGCTGGCATTACAAACGCTTCTTTACGGTTTTTGGGCCAGCGTTTTGATTTTCCACTCTACTGCATGGCTTGAGCGCGGCCACCTAACACAGCTCTGGAACGCTAGAACCAGCGGGGGCTTGCCGCGGAGGCTGCGAGCACCTTTGACGCTGCGTAATAGGAAGATGGTGCGACTGAAAAAACGCCGTCCACATCCGTAGACACCCGGTGTATACAGCGCCGGCGGCGTTTCGCACCAGGGTAAAACCGACCACTCGCCGCACTAAGCTCACGATCCTTGAGGCGGAGCATCCTTTTTCTGGCGCGGCTTTTTTCTGCTGCAACCACAAGCCGGCGATAAATCAGTACCACCATCACGTAAGTAGAAGGCAAAATTCCGCTCACGCTAAAATAAACCAGATAAACACCAAACGACAAAGACCGGCGATATAAATATAAGATTGCTAAACTTTCCGCTGTGTTTTTTTCGGCTTTTTTCATGGCGTAGGGACAAAGCACGAACGCAAGCCATTTCAAACGCCCGGACAATAACCGGCCGCCAATCAGTGAACCCGTCAGTCTGAAAAAGTGCAGGCTGGTCGGTGGCTACAGCCGCTGCACAATGACCGGCAGCCAAATAGAAGTTCAGGAAACAAACCACCACCGGGTCGCGGTTTCGCGGGTGGCATAATCAATAGCTGGCCCATACCAACGTACTGCAACGGCAAAGGCCATCACCGGCCATCTGAAAAACTCAGGTCGGTTTACGCGCGCCGAGTGGCAATCACAAATACGCCGGCGTAACACACCAGCCCGGCGCGATGTCGCGCCCGCGCAGACGTTGACCGAGAAGGGAAACAGACAGGTTAACCCAACACAGCGCCCAAGTTGTAATTGATGGGTGACCTCCTGAGCGGCAGGCGGTCAAAGGCACCAAACAGGAGAAAATAGTAGAGGCACGGGGTTATGAGGCCCATCATAATGACTGCGGATCACTGCCCGCGCGCAGCTGGAAAACCAGCGCAGCGGCCCTGAAGCACCAGAATCGTGCCCATCACACTAAACAGAGGCCAACACAGGCAATTAACAGCAGCTTGGCAGCGGGGATAGATCCGCCAGTGCCAACTTGAACGCGGTGGCCACGGTGGACCACAGTAAAATACCGTGCGAGGCCAAACATATGGCCCTGTTTTTGATTGGTCATAGTTACACTCTCACGCACGGCTTTGATGCCGATTCTTAGGCACGCATTATAAACCTATCCTTACCGGCCTTTAACGGTCGTAATTTGTACGATATCACCTTGTTGACAGCCTAAGCCTGGACTTTGTATCATTATTTGGAAGCTCTCGCATGAACAAACGGATTCAAAGCGTTCTCACCACCACAGTGCTCGTCAGCCTGCTCAGCGCTGCCAGCGGCGATGGCCTCAACAGGCTCCGGCGATTGAGCAGATTACTGAAGGTTTCAGCGCTCCGGCAAAGGCCGGAACGCACACGGCGTTTTCAGCGTGCGCAGTTACACAAGTTCGTCGAATGCACAGCAACAGATGAACACGCTAACGGGAAGAATACAAAGACGCCGCATTGGACAGCCGCAGAGTCTGAAGCCGATACAACAAGGCTGCGCGATGAAAATGAATGCGCGCAATGGCAGAGATTAATTGAACAACCAGAATCTGGATATTGACACCTAATAGCCAATAGCCATTGCCTACAACAGCGAACGCGCGTTCGCACGAATTGATGCCTGATGCCTGATGCAGTATTGGCACCTCTGGACAGTCGGGGAAAAAACAAGCGCTCGCCACTCTCCCGGAAAAAGACGGCGCGATCCGCTACACCGATGTCATGACCCGCTGACGTAGCTTTACCGCTGTCGCCATTTACCCTGCTCCAGTTGTTGTTTGACACTTGCCGCCAATACCTTTAATAATTGTCAAAGACTTGATAACCACATATAGTACGAAGCACAGCGGGTTGCTACTCGGGAAGCAACCCAGTTCCATCTTGTTTGGCCCAAGCCAGACGCGCTGCGGCTCAAATCGCTCTCATCGCCGACAGGCCGTTCATCATACCCAGGGTGGATTAGATGACCAGCCCCGGAACGACCATAGCCCGCGCTCCGGTGGCGTAGCAGCGCACTTCACTTCGCAGCCATTTTGCGAAAATCGGGCAGGCCTGAGGCCGTCCAGCAAGTTCTGCTCAATGGGCAGAGTCAACATGGGATAAATACCACAGACACACTCCGTGGCGGCATTTTTTTGCATGCCCGACTGAGTGTTTCGGCTACGGCGGGTATAGTCGGTTTTTACTTCATAAGAGGGTCAATAGCACGAGCAGCGCGGCTGACGAGGTGGAAGCCTTTCCAGCAGCCCCGCAGACCGTCCTCTGGGTTACTCGCAACCGTTTGCCACGGCAGCCCACTGGATAAAACTGCTGGTTTCTGAACGGATGCAGTCGAACGCAACCCAGGCTGTCGCGCGCGCGTAAGATTAATGCCAAACCACGCAGGCACCCAGGAATTTTGGGCGCAGGTTGGCTGCCGGAGTTTAGTTGCTGCAAATACCGCCGCAACAGCTGCATCGGCTGCGCCAGGCTGTCCAATTGGGGCCGAAGTTTGCGGATACCGCATCAGCTTCGGCGGTTTTTGCGGCGCGTTCATCATAGATCGTAAAAGCGCACTGCCCGCGGTGGGTTGTCAATACGGCTATGCCGACGCTTTTTCTTGCATCATATTCAAGTGTCCAGCACCAGTCGGCCGCGTCTTGTGTACATCGGCGCGAAATTGCCTGCAAATGAAAGCATGGAGATAACTCAGCATAAATGGGCTCCAGTAAGGGGAGCCATTAAGCCGACCACGGCTGGTGTGCGCAAGCGCATCACAAGTTGAATAACACCCCATAGTCGCCCGGGTATCAGACGTAATCAACAACCGCTTGACAGTCGGGTTTATGCTTATTTAACGGGCGCTCAGTGCCTGGCCTCCTTGAACGAGTAGATTCGGCAGATTCTGACGATAGGAGACAACTCTTTTTGATTTTTTTTGCCAAGCGGTAAAAAATGCTAGCGGGCGTTTCCTGCAAGCTGGATACCTGAGCTGCTCAGAATACCCATTCTCCCTGGTGTTTTAATCGAACGAAAGCGCATTAGGGCCTGCTAGCACTCTCTTGCGTCAATGTACACGCACGCATAGCTATTGCAAATTCATTCTCAATTGTGTATTTTTTATCTAGATTAATTATGATTTTGCCAAGCGCCGCAGTACTTAATCAGGCGAAGCGCTAAAACAGTATTATTAAAACAACTATTTTATCGGAGTTTATTATGCTTTTTTTAGTCCGCCCGGGCATCGCTTGGGCGATTGCCGTTTCTGCTTTACCTTGATACCCGTCGGCTGCGGGCACCACGGTTACGCTTGCAAAATAGCAACTATACAGTTTGTTCAGCCAGATGGGACGTGGTAGTCAATATCAAGATATGTTCCACGCTACCTTTGAAGATTCGTTGATAACCGACGCTCCGGCCCGTGAAGCACAGCCAAATGACCGCCTGAAATACGACAGCCTAGCCGACGCCAACCTGAAAGCCGCTAAAGAAGGCCTGGTACGAAAGCTGCCACGTGGTTCCATACCAACAAGGAAAGCCTTCCGGTTTTGGAACCACCCTGATTGAACGACTGGGAAAGGGACAGTTAAACGCTGGCCACTGGAACGAAGGCCTAATCGACTACGGTCAAATCCGGATTACCAATACGAACTGGGCAAACGCGGCGCAAACCGCAATATCATTGCCAGCACCAGCATCAACGTAGGTGGGAGGCGCTGGACCGTAAGTACTCTGACGGCGGAATTGCTGGCCATTTGAACGAATTTTGGGCGGCTTCCGAGGCCACGGTTGCTCTGGCTACCAACGTCCATCGAGTTTCTGCTGTGGGGCAGGATCTGAATGGCATTTGACGCGGCAATGGCGAACGGCCCGTTTCGCACTACCAGCAAGGTGAGATTGCACCAACGGCCTGCGACGGCCGTGGCAATCCTGGAACGCCGTGACCGATCTGTTGATTGACGATCTGGAAGGATGACAGCGCAAGTGGGCTCAAGGCTCTCTCCGACATTACCGCGCTCACTGACGTCTGCTAAACGCTTAGCGAATGTGCATTCAGAAAAATGCTGTTTGGTATGGGCTCCTTGTCGTGGGCGAAATGGCCGTGAACGTATGAAGGTCGCACTCGAGGCAAACTCCTACGAAGACGACAGACGACTGTTCAGTGATAACACCCCACAACTCCCACTATTAATACGGCCAAGGCATTTCAAAAACGTTTCAATACCGGAACCTATCGCCGGGTCAGAACAATTCATCGGGGTCCACGGGCCCGTCATTGGCCGACTGGTTGAACAAAATCAATCACAGCCTGAATGCAGAACTGAATAACAGCTGGACAACACCATGAAGGGCGCTAGGCTTTACATGAAAGCAAAAGCCGAATCCTCACAGACCCATGGCGTTCGATATGAAATGATGCACCAGGCAACGATGAAAGGCGCGAAAATTGTTAAGACGCGATCCAATGGCGCTGGTTATTCAAACGCGGTTCTATTGAACCAGGCCGCCCCGCGAACTGGGCATTGAAGGCCCTTCCCGGATGACGCCGGCCAGCGGTTCTGAGGCAAAATGAAAACACTTTTGTTAACGGGGCACTGGCTTTTTGCCAGTGCCACCGGTGTTTTGCCAATGCAGCACCAGCGCCGGCGGTTCCAGCCCGAACCACGCCGGCCTACGCAACTGCCAAACACCCCGATGACAGTGGTCGCTGGCAAACCGTAAACCAACCCGATTACCAATGCGTTTTTCCCGGCCTCAGGGCAATTTGTCGATGACCAGAACGGCTTGACCAAAGCGGTTGGCAACAGTTTTTTCGCAAACGCTTGGGTAGCAAGCACCTGCCAGCAACCCAAAGGCCGTGACGGTTCCTTGGGCGCGCTGTTCAACACCAACGCTGCAAGGTCCACTGAAGATGGGCCGCGGCACGCCGCCACCCTTGATACACTCGTTCTTTGTTTCTGCGGCCTGGCCGTGCCCCACGACCCTATTGGAGGAGCGACAATTTTTGCGATGCACCAACGGTTCAAGCCCCATCCGGTCTACGGAGCGCAGCTACAAACTTTGCCCTGCCCGCGCCAAGCCGAGCCGATATTGGTTTGAGTTGGGTCAGCGCGAGTGGATGTGCTTGCTGACGGTAACGAGGTAGAGTTACGCGAGCCGTGTACACCATAGAGCATGCTATATGGGCCTTTGGGAAGACGAACTGTTGATTTCCCGCCGGAGTAGCACCAAATGAGGAATGGGGCTGCTGGAAGCCATTTCCGCCGAAACGGTGGCGGCCTGGCCGACCGGATTTGACGCAACAGCGACGGCATCAGCGGAAAGGTTTAACCAAGGTGTGGGACATCGCCAGTGGCCAGACTGTCGCCCGGACGCTTGGCTGGAAAGCCGCAGAGCCAATGTGCCACCAGCAGAGCATGGGCGCCTTTGCCGGTGATATGGGCCTTACTTCATCACTGAAAACCAACCACCGACTGCAACCCCAGCCAGAACTGCGACGGCTTGGGCCAATGCGGCGACCGGAAGTAAAGACAAATTGCCGATTTTTCGTGACCTTTTACTCTAAAAGCCTGGCCGTCCTGCCGCCGCGATACTGGATAAGCGCCGCGGTGCAGGCAAGGCGCTCGGTCTCGTTCAATGAAAACGGCTGTGCGGCTTGCCATCGCCCTACCCAGTAAACCGTGTTGAACCCCGCAACGCCAGACCTGAGCAATCAACCATTTGGCCTTAGAGCGATCTTTTGCTACAGATATGGGGCCGGCGCTGGCAGACGGCTCCGCGCGCAGTTTTTGCCACGCAATGAATGGCGTAACGGCTCCTCTTTGGGGCGTTGGCATGGCTCAGCAGGTTTAAATCCTTTAGCCGGGGTTTTTAACACGATGGCAAGGGCGCACTACGCTGGAATAAGCCAATTCTTTTGGCACGGTGGCGAAGCGCAGCCCGGCCAGCGACCCTCTAATCGCCAGATGGCCACCCAGCACGCCAGGCGCTGGTTTGAATTTCTAAAACTCACTGCTAAGGGACGTTTATGTGCGATTTACCCCGCTATTTCCCGCAAACCGCAAGCACTTACACTTTGCTGCGACGCTGGTATTAGCAGGCATTGGCGCTTGGCTGCGTGGGGAACTCCGGAACGGCCTGTAGAACAGCAGCACGCGCAGTTTGGCATCAGGGCAATCCGGCCCGGCGGTTGCCTATCAGACTTTAGCCAGTGAACAGCAAAAACTTGTTACAGCAGGCAAAAGCCTATTGCCAACAGCTTCAACGGAAGCTCGCAGTTCCCGTTGTTGCAGTTTCAGTTTGAGAGTTGGCTGGAAACAGGCTTTAAGGCCTGGCAGCAAGTGCGTTTTTTGTGAACTTTTGGGCCGGGTTAGAAACCGCAACGCGCCTGGCAGTTCCAATTCTGGCCGGAATCCGAAAAACCTGATTGCCCGCAAAGCCGATCTTCTGCTGAAAGATGGCTCCGGCGGTCAGTGCGAAACTGTGTCGGTCAGGCCGGCCGTGGCGGTCAGGGTTTTTTCCGATGCTGGGAATACTACTGTTTGACAACGCGCTTCAATACGCAATGATCACGCCCTGCCAAGCCGAAATAAGCTCCAGATTCCTGATCAGGTGGCCGCCCATGTGGTCGATAACAGTCAAGCATTTGGGCCTGCAGACCTGGGGCGAGTTTTAAGGCCCTTTACCTGGCAACGGCAACTACAACCCACGCCACCATTCGTCGCCGCTATGAGCGCACTGAAGTGGGTCGAAGAAGCGGCTGGCGACTCCCTGGAGATAAGCGCGGTAATGGCAACGCTCAGATATATCAGAGCCCGAACACACCACGCCTGGCGCAGTCCGGCAGCAGTCTGGCCAGCATTGCTGCCAAAAAGCGTTGACGGCTTGCAAAGTAACTTCCTGCCCGCTCTGGAAGAGCTGTTGAACAAGCAAGGCGAGAGCGACCTGGCGCAAACGCTCACAGGGCAAGTTGGCCGAAGTGAAGGAGACTTCCGGCCAATGGGATCTTGCATTGAAAAACCTCGTAGAAGACGACAACGCTACCGCAGCTTCAGGCCTGTACGTTTTGACGTGGGTCGCAGCTGAACAACGTTGGTCAGCGGTGAAGCGCCACCACTCTAGGGGTGTTCGCGGCTTTAATTTCAGTGATGGCGACTGAGCATCATGGTTTTAAATCGCAGACAGTTCTCGCGGCTTGGTGGCGGCCATAGGCGCAACCGGCCTTAAAGCCTGACTGGTGTTCGCTGCTGCCGGCAAGGTGATTCGCTGAAGGGCCCTGAGTAGTGGGCGCCAGCATGCACGATGATGGTGAGGCTTGCTGGTGCACAGTTGAACAGGCGACGGAACACCACTTTTGGCAAACGGCCGTTGAAAGCCCGCTGGCCACGCGTGGCTGTTTTCTTTCCGCATCCGCACACTACCGGTACTTGATTGTTCGAGCGCCGGCCAGGATGGTGGTTTCACGTGTTTGAACAACGCAGTGGAAGCGCCTGGCACAATTGATGC
>Ga0163217_1007123_pt1 | contig 13492 bp, 19 predicted proteins | sample SynspAceP_FD_185933 | JGI IMG/M metagenome (GOLD analysis project Ga0163217, IMG submission 185933) | Saline lake microbial communities from Ace Lake in Antarctica - Synechococcus sp. Ace-P (PacBio error correction) | ecosystem: Environmental > Aquatic > Non-marine Saline and Alkaline > Saline ...
GGTAAAGTTGCGGTCCACCAGCGAAAGTTCGACGGCCTGGGCCGGCACATAGCTCCGATATGCGCGAGCAGCACAATCACGCGGTCCTGAACGCATATAGGTCGACTTACCGCCCCATGTTTCGGCCGGTGATGGACAAACCCATCCGCGTGTCGGGGTCCAGCAGCAAGGTCATTGGCCAACAAAGGGCCCATCCAGCAACTGCTCGACCACGGGGGTGGCGGCCCCCTGCCTGTGTGCAATCTGGCCTTGCCCTCGACAGACTGCGGGCGACAATAGTCCAGCGTGCTCGCCCGTTTCGCTCAGGGTGGTCAGCACAATCCAGGTCCAGCCCAGGCTGGCCTGGCGGTGTCCTGGCAGACCGCAAGATCATCGTGAGCCGGTCGATCAGCGCCTCGTAGAGCAATTTTTCCCGCGCCAGGCTCTGCTGCGGGCGGACAGAGCCTTGTCTTCAAAAGATTTTTCAGCTCGGGCGTGATAAAAGCGCTCGGCGCTCCTGAGGGTCCTGGCGCCTGATATAGGTCGGCTGGCGCCTTGGCCGACTGCCCGCGGACGCTCCGATAAAATAGCCATGTAACCCGGTTTTATAGCCGACTTTCAATGTCGACAGGCCGGGTGCGGCTCGCGTTCGCGGTTTTTCCAAGATCGATCAGATACGGCGCGTTCTCGCTGATATTGATAGTCGTCCAGCTCGGCATCGTAGCCGGCTTGATCACGCCGCCGTCGCGAATCACCGCAAGGCGGGTTTTCCAATCAACCGCGCGTTCCAAGCAGTTCGGCCAGGGTCAGGGTAGGTACCGACCTGGGCCGCCAATTGGCCGGCAGGTGCGTGGATTCCAGAGGCTGCAGGGCCTCTTGCGCGGGGCAGGGTAGCCAACGCATCGCGTAAAGGCGCGCCATGTCCACGCGCGCGTCCGGAGCCGCAGCGCTACGCGGGCGGGAGAATCCGCTCTATGTCGCCAATGCCTTTGAGCACCGGCTGTAATGGCTTCGTGAATAGTGCTGGATCCAAGCAAGGGTGCTGATGCTGTCCTGGCGCGACTGCAGCACCGCTGCATCGGCGCAGGGGCGATTCAGCCAGCGCGACAGCAGCCGGCTAACCCATTGCCGTGGCGGTATGATCAAAGCACGTCGGAGCAAGCGTGTTGTCGCGGCCCACACCGCCAGATTGCAGTCCGATTTCAGATTGCGGGCGGCTGGCGCTGTTTCAATGATCACGCTGTCTTTTCCGAAGCGCTCCAAGTCAGGGAGCGATATATTGCGGCCTCGGGCGGTGCGGCTGGGTTTGTTCCTTGGCGGTAACTCATCAGCGGCGCCAAGCGGGCGCCAGGCCCAGTTTCATTCAGATCCTGGCGAGCCGAATGCCCGACCAGATCTTGGTGCCAAACTGCTGGGTCAGCAGCTTGAAAAGCGCTATTCTGTCGATCAAACTCCCAGGGCGCACGCCGGCGTATCTGCGCTGGGCGGCGTTCGATCGGCGTGTTGCTCTCCCAGCATGCGGATCAGCAGTTCAGCCGTGGCCAGACCGCTTCCAGCTCGACCTAGCCAATAGTCTCCCAGCCGGCCAGCTCTCATCAACGCCAAAAGCGGCCTGCTGGTTTGATTATCCAGCTCGCCAGCCAAAACCGGCGTTCGCTGCCCACCAAGCGCGCAGAGCAGGTTGTCCCCGCGCTCGTCGAGCAGGCTTTCGTCACTGACGGTGGCGGGCGGAGTTAATAATACCCCAACTTCGAATCTATCCTTGCGTTCTATTCCGGGTTCTCTTTTTTGTCTGGTTTGGCCGTGTATTATCGTCGATTCTTGTTTTCTGCTAGTTATTCGCCACTTGACTTCGTTCTTTCGGGTAGTAATGTGTGGGTTGGTGTGTGGTGGGGTGTGGGGGGGGGGGGGGGGTGACCAGCCTGGCGATGGTAGCCTTCGGCCGATGGTAAGGGGATGCCGAGCCAAATGGAAATCGGATTGCCTCACCTGACTGCCCCGCGCGAGTCTCAGGGTAATATCCAGCAGTCCTGCTGGGCCTTTTCTGCGTCGTCGAAAAATATGCTCGTATAAATCGCCCATTGCGATAGAACAGCAACTGGCTCTGGATATGATGGCTGTTTGAGCCCAATAATTATTTGTGCATTCATGGTTGTGTGCTTAGACGTTTCCCTTGATTATCTTGGCGCATCAGTTTACTTAGTTCGTGTGTAAATTTAAATTGGGGCAGTAAAATTTGGGGCATTTTTGTTTTGCGTTTACCATGCTTCCAGAATCCGCAGTAGCTCACCTCCAGACGCTTCTATCCCATCCACGTTGCGTACACCTGGCACAAGCATGGTGAAGTCGCTTTGTGGCCCCACCTGTTTTGCGATGAATGCAAGGTTACCATGCGCGGTGATTGCCACCAGCATCGCGAAGGTGTGGCGGTTTTGGGTAGGGGTTTGCTGTGGGCGATTCCGGCGCGGCGTGGATGTTGCTCCACTTGGTGTTCCTCATTGCGGTTGGGTTGGAAACCAGTCCATTTGACGCTTTTTTGCCGGCGGCCTGCATGCTTGGGTGAACCAGCAGCGGGGTGATGGATGTCCCTGTTCTGCTTTCTGGTGCCGGTTTATGGCTACTCTACTGGCTGGGCGCTGTGCCTTTGGCCAGCGCAGCCAGTACGTATCGCGGGGCGGCTGGCGACGGCCCCGGGGCAGTAGCAGCACGGTGCGGGGCTTGCTGGTTTGGTACCTTGGAAAGGTGCCCACGGCTGGTGGACTGAGGCGCTTTACTTGGAACGCTTGGGCTTGGCTAGGTCCGATCCTCGACGGGCAGTGCCCGCAGAGTTCGCCGGGGGCGCAGGCCGGTATAGACCATTGAAGGTGATGGCGGCGCCTGTCTTGTTCGTGCAGGCAGCCTTTTGTTGTATTCAGCTGGTCGAATTCTCCCTGGTCAGCGGGTCGGGATCTTTCTGTGATGTTTCCTAGCGGTTGCACGCATCGGCCAGGCCGGCTGGGGTAGCCGTGTCTTTTTCCATCCAGTCCATAAAGCCGCTGAGCGTTGCCAGGTAGTGTTGATCGGTCGATCGGCTTGCGGGTGCGATCAGATCGGCCGGCGCAGCCGTTGCAAGGTTCGCGGGCATCAGGGGCGCTGGCTAGCCTGGTCTTTGCGAGCGACTCAATGCACACGTGAAAGGCGTGGCGGTTACCGGGGAATTCAGTGTCTGTGGGTGAGTGTCGTAATCGCTTTCAGCGGTAATGTAGATGGCGGCGAGGTTCTGCCAGGCGCTGCCATATTGCGATGTGGTTGGCGCTGCTGCGCGTGCTTTTGATCTCTGGAATGCCTCTGCATAGTTGAACGTGCCCATCTTGATAGCATGCAGCACGGCGCGCGCTTCTGGCGGTCGTGCTTAATGTTGGCCGGTGATTCGGCAAGGCCTCAGCTTTCCCTGTAGCGCTTGGCCTTTCCACATGAAAGAATGTGCGCAGGCTGTTGCCCGTTGCTCAACGCCTGTGTGTTGGCCAGTTTCGGCTTCTATGCCCCCTGCTATGCCGGCGCTCTCTACCCACCGGTCCACCTCTTCCAAGTTGAATGAATACTGCCTATTGGTCTATTGCCTTGCGCCAGATCCGCCCCTCCGGCAGGTGCGTTTTGACCTTGGTGGCGAATGCATCCTTCGCTGTAGCCCGGTCAGCTCAGCGGCGCTGCTTGATCAGTTAAACCCCAGCGTGGGTGGAAAGTTCATTGGTGTTTTGCTCCTGCCGAGTTCCTGGCGTTTTGCTTTGAGTCAGCGGTCATGGTTGCCTCTTGGTTCCGGGTCCCCCCCGGGCGCTGGCAAGAGTGTTCGCAGAGCTGGCAGTTCCACGGTTGCTCGGAGAGAATGGGTTTGCCGTTTCATGCTCACGTTTCATCACCCTCCAATTATGTAAAATACGTGGTCGTGGGTGGGCGTCATGATTGGAGAAGGATTTTTGGCAGCACCTTTTCAGTAGTGCCTGCCCCAATGCCCAACGCGTCTGGCGTTGATGTCTACCGGCACTTGTCGAATCGTGGTAGTGAATTCAGATGTCGCGATGAATGGCCACCCGATTCCTCGCCGCCGGTAAATATATATATATCGTCGGCCGTCACGGTTACGCAGAGGCCGTCATGCAAATGTATTCGCGGCACACCCTCTGATCTGTTGCCAGGTTTCACCGGCGATGAAAGAACGCTCACCTGGTACGTCGCGGCCTGCCATGCTGTTGTGGATTAGCCCGTTCAATGGCTGCCTCCCCCTGTAAAGCCGAGGTGGCCGTGCTGCTTCTCGCACAAGCCCGTAGGATGAGCTGCAAGCGCTGGCGTCTGCATTCTCGTGAACAGGCGTAATGAATGCCCCCCCTGGTCGTCTCGACCATTCCACGGCCTGCCGAATGCTGGCCACTTCCAATGATTTCCAGAGCTGACATATTGGCGATTGGCCCTTCGATGCTTGGCGTTGGAGCCCTGCGAAAAGGTAAGCAGCCCCGCGCTTGCGTCGCTGTTTGAACGATTTTTCCCAGCGTCGATACGGTCCAAGTTGCTTCACGGGAAGCGCAAGGGCGATGTTCGCGCAAGCCTCATCCTTGCGGCAGTTGATGCAGGGCAAATGCACCGACTCGGCCCATGCCTTGGGAGTAAGAAGCGGGTTGGGTTTAATGCCCATGTAGCGGTGGGCTCAAATACGTCCTTCGATATCCGCACTTCAAGGATCGTGTCCGTATGTTGACAAAACCGGGGCGACCATAATCCGTCTCGGCAAGATAGCGGGCCGGTTGATCGATCAGCAGCCGCGCACCGCCCTGCAACTGATGATCATGCTGCTGGTTCCATCAGGGGCAATCTACTACCTGTTTCAAGCAATCGGCTCTGTTAAGCTCTGAGGTGCAGAAACTGGGGCTTTGCGTAGATGGGAACCGGCCTTTCCAATGCATAAGGTCCAGGAATGGGGTTACCGGGTTGGCGGATACAATCGAGTGCGCTAGCAACCACCGCTCTCCTTCTATGCCCTGGGCCCGCCATTTGGTTCAAATGAGCGGCGCTTACCTTCGATCTGGCGGGTAAAGTCGGCTTGATCGAGTGATCTTTAACGCTTCGCTTGCCCAAGGTAATCCAGGTAAGGCAAAGTTTCATCGTGCTCATTGACCGGTGTCAAGCGAAAGCGCCTTGCAAGGTTGGGTACGTCCATGCACATGGCCACCCAGCAGGGTGGCCTGTTGAAGCTTTGCCGCCTGACACTGACACGGACGTTGCCGCTGCGGGCCCGGTTTAGTTCGTTGTGGAAGCCATGCCAGCTTGATTATCAGCTCTTTAGTGGGATAGATTCACGCTGCAACCTCCAGCTGCTCAACCCGGCGCCGGCGGTTTTACTCGCAGTAGCGCTGCCATGGGGTAGGGGCTGACGCTGTTGCCGTACCATTTGACCTGGGCGGAATTTGCTGAATGTGCGGCCCGTCCGTCGGCGTGGGTGGTGAATGTAAATTGCTGGGGAAGCCTTGGCAGCCGTAGAGCTCGGGTGGCTGGAGCATGGGCAGGCTTGTCGATATGACGTAGGGGTTGCCCTGGATGACGACGTGACCGTGCCAGGCGGTCTTGGTAGTGATGGTGGGCAGTGGCCCGCGTTCGGCGCTGAGGTGTTGGTCTGTGGCCGTAGTACTCATCAGGAAGGCGGATACGCGCAGGGCTTTTTCTCGATCACCATTCCGGTGACAGGTGCATTCGACCGACGGCGGTCTTGCCGCCACCGCCTGCGGTGGTTGTTTGGGCTGGCTGACCATGACCTGGCCAATGCTGGTTGCCGACTGGCGCGACAGGAATGCAGTGGCGATCGCGTGGTGGTGCGTTGGCGTTGACGGTACGGAGGTTCATCAAGCTGGCCCCGTCGCAAGTGTTGGTTCAAGTTTGCAACCAGGTTGGGGCGGCGCCACTGCTGTTGGCTGCCGGTGTTGGTGAATGGTGCTTGGCTGGCTTGGTGAGTGCGTGCCCCCGGGCGGTGGTGTTGACCGCCGTTCCTTGGCTGAGGTAGGCGATGGCAATCGCAATGCTTACAGCCGCCGGCGACTACGGTGCCAGTGGCTTTGTGGGATGTCGAGCGCGCGCGGGGCCTGGCCTTGGCTTTCACCGTAGTCCGGTTTGCACCAAGCGTGGGCGCTGCCAGCCATCATTTCGCGCGTTGTGCGGTTGGTGATGGGGGTAAGCGGTTTGGTTGGTCGTTGATGCGGTCGCTGCCGCGTGGTGTGGTGGCGGGCCAGCATGTACGGCGCGCTGGCTACGCCCATGGCATGAGCTGCGCCGGCAAGGTCGGGCGCAGTTGCCCGCCTGTGATGACGGGCAAATGGTTCGTGCCAGGGCGCTGGCCTTGCGGTTTTGGCCACGGAATTTTTGACCAGGGTTCGGTGCTGCAACGGCAATGCCGGGCGGGTGGGATCGTCCGGGCTTGGTTCCAGCGCTTGACCAGACGTTTTTGGGCCCTCTGCCCGTTGTTTTGCTGTTGGCCACGGTTCACACAGGGTCTGCCACGCTAGTGATCGCGCACAAATGGAAACGGCCTGGTTTGGGTGTTGAGCACGAACTTGTGAATGCCCTTGCGATACGGCGCATTGGTGGTCGTCGGCCATGGCGGGTTCGCTCGAAGATGGACGGGCCAGGGGCCCAAGGGTGAAAAAGTCGATATGCTCTGCTGCGGCGGCACTTCTTTTGGCCGCGCTTGGGTTTTCAAAAGTGGGTGGCTCTGGCCAAGTTGATGGGTTGGCCGTCGCAGGGGCGACGAGGAAGCAGGCGTTCGCGGGTGGTGGCGGCGCCGAAGTCGCACGCTTTGACAGCTTGTGGTCCGACCTGGTAGCCGAGCTGGCCGAGGTGCTGCAGGAAGGCGCGCCATGGTGTTTTGCCTTTGCGCTGGGGTTTCCGTACCAGGAATTGCCCCTGCTGCAGCGGTAACGCGCTACCGGGTGCGGCCACGGCGGTTGAATGTTTTGCCGGGTGGTGGCAGTGATGCGCTCGAGCGTTTAAACCCCACGCGCCGGTGGCTTGCAGCGCTTGGCGATCAGCGGGCCCCAGTTGCGATCTGCATGACAGTTTTTCCATGGTGACGATGTCTGGCCTTGCTGCCCTGCCCACATCAGATGACCCACGACAGTGACCGGGCTGCGGTACTACGCGGTTGGCCGCCAAAGCCGCTTGGCTGTGGTGGTGCAGTCCGGGCTGGCGTGCCAGGTGGGCGACCTGCCTGCCCATGGTGACGGGCCAGGGGTTGAACCTTCGTACACGTGCAGGTGAAAGTGCCGGGTGTGCGGTGGTTGATGGAGTGCATGCTGACGGCGTCGTCGCTGTGTTGACGCGATATCAAACGGGCAAGGCGGTGGCCAATTTCGGTGCCGGTAAACTGCTCCGGCCGCCGCCTAGCGAAGAGGTCGACGACAGGAATTTTGTCGGCGTAGTTGATCTGGTATGGGTGTGGAGGTTCATGGCTTGGCCTCCTTTGTGGGAGATGGCCACCTCAACGCCAAGGCCGGAAAAAAATACGACGCGGAACCGGGCGGTCCATCGTGTCAATCCCATCGTGGGAGACCCCGCAAGCGAGGTAGGTAAATTGGCCGTTTTTCATCACTTGCCCTCCAGCAGCGCGCGCGCCTGGTCGCTACAGGGCGCATATCGTGCAGGCTGGCCGGCTCTACCGTCTGCCAGTCGGAATCCCATATGCCCGGTTCCGTGTGGGCATGGTCGGGTGAAGCCTTGGGGGCTGTTGTCCTTTGTTCCATCGTCGACCAGGCCTTGGGATCAGGGCGCGGGCATGGGTATTACTCGGATTGATTCTGCCGGTGCACTCCAGTCCGTGCAATTTCCTGCCTGGCCCGTCTGGCTGATCCGGATAGGTTTCTGGCCACTTGCTGAGCTGTGGAGCGGGCTTCACGGGGTGAGTTTTCTGATACCAAAGGACCGTGAGCTTTTACGAAGTTGTTTGAGTCACGGCTGTATCCTCCATTATGATCTCTTTGCGGCGCGGGGTCTCTCTGTGGCCTGGCCGTAGTCCCGCTCAGAAGCTCGTTCCCATCGGCAATGTTGCGTCGGCGTGCCCTCAGTTGGTCGAGGTAAGTACTGTTCCAGCCAGTTGTGATCCAGCACGGTGCGGCCGATGATGTGTTGAGCTCGAAACAGGCTTTTGGGGGATTGCCTTGGCGGTACTACAAAAACGACGGTGGCCTTCAATGTCCTTGGTGGCTGGAGCCGTAACGCGATTACGGGCCTGGGTTCCTCATGCACACCAAGCGGTCACCTGGTTGCAGGCTGGTTTGATCAGGGGCGGCGGGTGCGGCCTGTCTGGCGGGCGGCCTGTGAAAGTAAACTGCCGGCGCCGCGTACGGCTGCGCCCAATTCGAAGCGCGTCTCATTAGTTGGCCTCCGGGGATTAGCGTTCATTGCTGCGTCAATGGCCTGCGCGTTTGGCTGCCAGGCAATTGAGGCGCGCCTTGGCTCCCATGCCTCCGCAGATTCGACGTGTGGGGTAGCGCACGTGCCCATGAAGCCTTCTTCTACATAGAATTTCGAGGCGGTTGGAGCCCCAGGGCGCGCCACTTCAGCTACTACCTTGCCGGCAGTTTGCAAGCATGATTCCAGCGCTTTTCAATACGGTTTTGTGCCTCTGGGAATACATACGTTGTCCGCAAGCATGCCGAGGTCGTCGTCTGCTCGTAGTGGTCTTGTCCGTCTTGCGTGCCGGGCGCGTACGAGCGCCCAGGCGATCATGAGGCCCGCCGAGCAGGAAATCAAGGCCGATGATTAGTTGGTTTGTCAGTCATGGCTTCACCTGCCCGTTGTAGTCCGGCAGCAACACGTTGAGTGGGGTTGTCCGGAACATTTGCCTCCGGCATGCGAAGTAGCTTGCAGTTCCGCGGATCAGATGAGGAGCGCTGATCAGGCAGGTGAGTACTACTTTCCAGGGCGCTCGGGTTGACGGTGGATTTGTCCCGTCTTCTGACGCCCTGGGGAGCCGTTTGCCACGGGGTGCTTGCACTTCGGTACAGGGTTCGCCTTCTTCGAGCCTTATCAGTTGTCGATCATTTGGGTGCCGAACAGTTGGGTGCTTTACTACCCGTGGGCGGGGTGAGTCCGGGCTGCTGTTATGCATGGCCGCGCTGAACATAGTTGGCGGCGTCCAGCAGCTCTTCCAACAAGTGCTGAAGCCATTGCTGGTTTGGGTCAGGTCGGCTCCGTTCGGTGGTCACGCCGTACTGTCTGCAAGCCGGCCTCGGCGCGCTCCAGCAGTAGCTGGCGGTTGCGTTCGACATTCTGGTCAGGTGCTGACACGGTCATACTCCTTCTCGCATTCCGCGCGGAGCAGAGCACGTCTAGCGCAGCTTCCTGGTCCTGCAGTTCTGGATGGTGCTGCGGGCCTCGTCCGGCATACGCGAATCGGTGAGCGTGGGTAGGCGCTTTTTGGCCAGCAGCAGGAATGTGCTCTGGTGCGCGGCGTGCTGTTTCGCTCAGTCGCGCAGCTCTTTGAGGAAAGGCTTGCTCATAGCTGCGGCGTCCTGTGCTGGCGTTACAGGTTGCCGCTTGCAGCAATAGGCGGGGCGGAGTTTTGTTCGGCCAGGCGCTTGCGCTGTTGGCGAGGCGTCGGGCTTCTTTGGATGCGGCGAACTGCCTTGGTGCGTTGAGCGCCGGTGCGGGCTTGCGTAGCTTTTCTGCCCATCTGTTTTCGATGTGTGATGTCGCGCAGTGTGATAGTATCCAGGGAATGGCCGGGGCGGCTTTGGCAGTAGGGCGACTGCGCGGCCCAGGCGTTCGCTTTCCTGGTGCAAGGGCCGTGTTGTCTCTGTGTGGCTTTTTCAAATTCCGCTGTGGACCCTTGTCGTACTTCATCAGCGATGCTGTTTTTCAGTTTGTCGATGTCGCCCTGGTGCAGGTCTGCCTCTGCCCGCAGGGCGCGGCAATGGTGCTGTGCGCAGGGCTTCACAAAGTGTTCCACACGGTCACTTGGTTTTCATCGTCGTCCCCGCGGCCTTTGTTAGTAGGTCAATCAATGGCGGGCTTTGAATGCCCACGCAGCGGCTACCAGGGTGCAGGCGATGGCGATGAAATCAGGGCGCTGACGACAGTAGTGTTAGGTCCAATCATGGTTGTGTCTCCTGACCGGCGCCGGTACGGTGGTTGGGTGGACGGCGCCGGGTGGTTTGGCTGCGGTTGGGGCTATCAGGCGGCGAGCTTGAAGGTGCCGACGTTTAGCGTGGATGTGCGCCAGATCGTTCAGCAGTAACTTGCCTTGTGAATTCCTGGCCATTTCTCTTCTTGCTGCTCCGCATTACCCAACGGGGAATGAGGGTGGGCTTGTCACCGGTGCGGATCTGAGGCGCAGCACGAAGGTGCGTCTCGCCGAGGCCGCATAAGAGGGAACGGTGGTGAACAGCAGATCGGGCCGGTTGCTTCTCGGCGGGGCAACTTCGATGCTGTCCATGCTGCTTGTCGGGTGGCGCCAAAGTTGCTTTTCAGTGCTTGTGCGCTCCGCAGTGGCCCCTTCGACGGTGATGGAGCGGATCTTCTGCACAGAGCAGAGACCTCCATGATTTCACCCGGGATCGATCACTTGCAGGTAGCTGTTTCCAGTCTCCATCCCATTTTCGGCCAGTTGGGTCTGCTGAGGTGTTGGCCGGCGATCCTGCTGCAATGGCCCTTGGAAGGCGGCGGTGGGCTTGAGTATCAGCAAAGGGCTTCATCATCGCGTGGCCGGCTCTCGATATAGCCCAGTTGAAGATTACGCTGCAGGCCCATTTTTCGGCATCGATAAAACCGTCTGCGTTTTCTTCTTGTGCTCTTCGACGTATTGCAGAAGTCCGGCCGAACTGGATTCAAGTGGCGCAGCTGGCCACGGAAGCGGCTGCGGAATGCTGCAAGGTGCTCGATGTTTTGCAGCTTGAAGCTGCTCGCCACCAGGATGGCCGGGTGAACGCTTCAACCACTTTGCGCTGGCCACGTGGGCCCGGTTTTCGGTGAGCTGGTTTAAGCCGTGTCGAGTGGTAATGGCATTTGGACTCCTTTTGGTGGGTGGATAGGTGCTGCGTTGGTGCGCTCTTTAGGTGCGCGGGTTCTATACCGGGCCTGTTCACGCCTTGAAACAGTTGGCCGGTGGGGTTCTCGCAAAGAGCTTCAGGCCGCTCTGCGGTAACGTGCATGGGGGTTTTAAGGCTGTGTCTTCAACCTTGCCTGCCGCGTTTGGTGGGCGTGAAGAAATCAAGCTTGTGGTTGATCTCGACCTGGTGGCTTCGCCGATCTGGGCGATAATCCAGCGGATATACGACTTTGCCTTTCTTGCCGTGCTCGAGCACGCCAGCGGCGACCATCGGATAGGGCGCGGCCCAATCTGTTGGCGATACGCCGGCGTTGAGGTTGGCGATAAAAGTCCGCCTGGTTCGGTTTGCTTTCATGGTGGTGCTCCTGTTGCTTAGCTGATGCGGCTATGCCGCCATGAGTTCTCCGGGCCTGCACGCGGGTGTCGAGCCAGCGGGCGAGGTCGGCAGGTAGATCAACTCGCGCGCGCGGTTGGAGTCGTGCAGGCGTGAGGATGCAGGGCTACTTCGCCGTCTTTGAGAGGCCGTAGCGGGTGTCTGTCGTTTGACGTGGGCAAGGTGCTCGGGCGCACTCTCACGTGAGGTAGGGCAGGGTGTAAGCGGCGTTGAGTTGTCAACGTGCTCATGCGACCCCCTTTATGCCGCAGCAGCCTCGAACGATGCCCTGGGGCTGTTGCCCGAAAACGGTTTGAATCAGGTGCGGGCCGTCCACCGACATGACAATCAGGTTTTTACCCCTGGGCAATTGCCGGGGCCACGCGACTGTGTAACGGCGCCGGACTGCCGGCGCGGCTGCTGCGTAGGCCTTCGGCCCAGTGCCAGATCGCTGCTATGCAGCATGGTCCAGCCGGTGAGGGCGTCTTGCCCTATGCGGCCTGGCTTGGTGGTCGCTGATACGTGCCTGGGTGGGCGCAGTTGCAGGGCGTAGAGTTTGAGTGCGCCGCGGGCGCTGTCGACCAGGTGCATCATGCTGCTGTGCTCCTGATCTTACTTTGCCTCTACTTTCACGCCCAAGGTCTCTCTTGGCTCAGCCAGAGCAGCCCGCGTGGAGTGACCAGGGTTTGGTAATACAGCTGGCCTTTGCCCATTGTTCATCACGTTTTTGGCGTGCTGCTTGAGCTTGAATGACAAAAGCGGCGCGTCGATATCGGGCGCTGGCGGGGGAGGCGGTTTGTGGTCGAGGATGCCCGCGCCGCTTTGAGGTCGCGGTGTCAGGCGGTTCTGGCCGCTGCGAAGCATCTTGGCGCGCGCGGAGGGTGAAGGTTATGCATGGTGGCTGTCCCCCCTCTGAGCTGGCCGCCGCTTCTGATGCATCGCATAGTTCGCGCCGATGGCAGCCAATATCGCGCAGCAGCTTAGCTTCCGAAAAAAGGTGATTACCTGAGCCGCTGAAGCGGCCCGATGGCGCCCATGGGTGGCGGTGCTCAATTAATGCCACCTGCATAGCCAGTAGGCCCAAATCGTCACGAACGTCCATCAGGGGATTCGCGGATGTACTCGAATGTAACTGGCCGGGCGTTTGGGCGCTTCATGGCTGACAGCTCCACGCCGGCCCGTTGGCGCAGTCGGTCTAATGCCACCTGTTTTACCTGGATTGCGTGAGCTGGTCGGAGGACCGGTGACTTTATAAGGTGGCAGCATCAATAAGTGGTGCAGTTCAGCCCGATCCGCAGGAATGGCAGCTGCCACTTTTTCGCTTCGGAGAGGTGTAAATTGTTGCAGGGTGCCGTCGCGGCGTTTTGGTGGCTGCAGTCTGGTTTCTCTGCTGGGCAAGATACAACGCGAGCTGGCCAGCACAGCGCACCTGGGTGGGCAGCAAGCTGTTTCGCTGAGGGCGGTGACTGGATCATGGCTGCGCGCCCTCCGCCCGTTCCAGCACCGGGGTCGGTGGGTCGATTCCAGCGCGCCGCGCGTTTTGGGGGTCATGGGTTTCTGCTGGTGCTGAATGCGGGTGATGCCAGCCGGCGAATGAAACTGCCAAGCTCATTAGATCCAGAAGCGATTCGGCATCGTAAACTCTTGGCCTGGTCCTGCGCTCCCAGGTGTAGGTTTTGCGACGGTTTACTACAGGAGGGATGGGCGCAGGATTGGCACCCACGACCACAGTTAGGCCGGTGCGAAGCTGATGGCTTCCAACTAGGGCTGGGTTGGACATCTGCTGGATGGAGATAAATACGGCATGGGCCGAAACTAATAGGTTGTTTTGGTTGCAAGTTTCGCGATCCCGTGTGGGTGATACGCAATCCAGTAAAACGAATTGTTTTGATCCTGTCAACAACGAAAAGTTTGTTAACTACATGTCAATTACCGCGGATATGTTTTTTTATAGCTCCCCCGGCATGCCATACGATTCGGACCTTCAATACCGAGTGCCCTATATCGGAACGTGCGTGGCCTCTTCATCTGGGGAGATAGGGGATTTTAACTTCAGGTTGGATACAATACTCTTGCTG
>Ga0163217_1011554_pt1 | contig 13490 bp, 18 predicted proteins | sample SynspAceP_FD_185933 | JGI IMG/M metagenome (GOLD analysis project Ga0163217, IMG submission 185933) | Saline lake microbial communities from Ace Lake in Antarctica - Synechococcus sp. Ace-P (PacBio error correction) | ecosystem: Environmental > Aquatic > Non-marine Saline and Alkaline > Saline ...
CACAAAAAACAGCCACAGAAGGAAAGAAAAAGGGAAATCTTTTTGCCTGTTTTGCCCAAAAAGCCAAAAAACAGCGCCGGCAGTTGGCCGACCCCCTTTGCCAAAAAGCAGGGAAGCCCTGCACAAGATTGGGAGCAAAAAAGCCCGGAAGGGGCGATCCCGCAACGATCGGCCCCAGCCGGGCCGGAAAGCTGGAGAAATCAACCCGGACACCGACAAGCGGCGGCGGGCCCCTGGGGGTTTGGGGGGCCCGAAGCCATGGATCCCCTCAACGGAGCCCTGTGCTGGCCGAAACATCGGCCGCCAGGCAAAAAGGGCCTGGCTTTGCCCTATCGCGGCCAGCCCCGCTGCTGAGTTTGGGGGGCCCGGGAGGGCCGAGCGCTTGGCGCTACCTCCGGGCCCGTGCGTCATGCAAGCCCCTGCGCCGCTTGCCTGGGCGCCGCGGCAGCAAGTGGCCGTTTCGCCCTCAAGCCCGCACTTCAGCCTTGGCCCTGCGGCCTATGTCCAGGCCACCTCTTCCGATCCGCCGCTACGGTGATCTGGTGGTCCAAGCGCCAGCTTGGGCGGCCCCTTGCTTTCAGGAGAGGAAAGCGCCGCCTGGCGAGACGCCCTGGCTGGGTGCTTCAACGAGCTTGATCCGGTGTTGCGTGAGGGCATCCAGAATTCAGCCGCGAAGATGCAGCGCCAACTTGGCAAAGCAAGGTTTGGTTCGAGCCAAGCATCGCAAGCGAGCATTGGCGGTTGTTTTTCTGCGCTGGCTCCGCCCCGCCAGGACCGGCTCGGTTTTTGGTCCATCTCGAAGCGCTGGCCATGGATCAGGCGATGCGCTGCCCGGACTCTGCTGCCCCGTGATGGCTTTCACTGTCCACGGTGCGCAGGTGGATTCCTCTCTCTGACCTGCTCCCGAACTGGAATGCGCGGCTGAGTCAATCCCGCCAATCGGGAGGCCCGCAACCACGGTCCCCCAAGGGATTCGCCCACGGGCAATCAAGGCAACCTGGCGGGCCCTGGCTGGGCTTTCAGCCAGCTGGCCAAGACAGGCTCAAGCGTGATGACGGCCAGCTGGCTGAGTTTGTGGTCCAGCCCTGTAGGCCGCCTGCGCACCTCAGGGTGCAGGTTGGCCGCTGAACCTTTGGCCTGGGCCTCTTGGCGGTGGCGCGCATCGCGGCGCTCCCCGCTGGCCCACACCAGGACTGCCGCTGAGATCAGGCTTGGACTCGGCCAACGCTGCGTCTGGCGCGCAGCGCGATCGGGATGGTGCAGGGGGTAATCCAGAGGCGCACGGGGCCTGGCCGGTGGCCTGGGATCATTGATCAGGGCCCTGTTTGCAGTGGCCGCCAGCGGCAGAGCGACGGGGGCACCCGGCGCACTGCCAGGGCCCCGGACCGCCGCTCCTGCTGCCTGGCCGATGTTGAGGATCAAGCGGACTGCAGCCGGGTTGGCGGCCGTTGGCCATGTGGCTGCTGCTTGAAGCCAACTTGTCGGGCCGTCAACAGGTTGTCACAACCGCCGCACTCACCAAAGGGCGCCGTAGGGAATGCAGAAGGGTGCCGCCTCCACGGCCGCCCCAAGCGGCAAGCTCTTGGCGGCCCAGGGTTCCAGTCTTCGCGGGATAGTGGTGATCGTTGGCGTAGTTGCCGACGGGCAACGATGCACGGCCTGGGTCCAATCGACGCGCCAATCAAAAGGAAGCGGCGCGATCGAAGCTCGGGCCCGCTCGCAGCAGAATCCCTGCTCTTTCACCGTGATCTGCCCCAACCGCCTCCTGCCCTCTCGCCCAGTAAGGCAATCGGGCGAGGGCAGAGCGGCCGGTTTGTGGCCGATCGCCTGCCTCAGGGAACACCGAGCCCAGCTGCATCCAACCGCGGTTGGCCCTCGTCATGGAGGGCCAGGCGCGCAAAAGCGAGGCTATGGGCACGCATGCTGGCCGTAGAGGTGGCTTTCAGCGACGGGATCGCCGCTAAAGCTCCGCCGAGATCTCCGTGCCAGTCGTTGCCATGCAGCGGCCAGTTCAACATCACCTGACCGCCAGGCAGCGCCCGTAGTGATGGGTCGCCCAAGCCGAATGGCTGCTGGCCTGCTCCAAAAGGGCGCCGCCCAGCCGCCAGCCCGTCCGGGCAAGCCGCCCTCTCCCCAGCTGGCCCATTCACCACCCAGGTGGGGGATTGCAGCCGTTGGCGCTGGAAAAATGGCTCCGCCTCCAGTCGCGCGGCGCAGCGGGGGCACTGGGTTTCATTCCATTTTTCCTCGCGGGCTTCCCAGCCCAGCCGGAACGGCACGCCTGCTAGTGGCAGAGATCGCCCCGGTCGCTGCCAATCGACCAGCACTTCGGAAGGGGAGCCGCAGCAGCTGGCCCGCCCCCGCTCCACGGTCAGGGCTAGCAGGCGCGAGCCAGGCACTCCACGTCCCCGGAGGCGGCACGTTACTCCACCAGCGGCGCGGGTTTTTCTGCTGCAGCCAGCGCCGCAAGATGGGTTTCCTGCCGTGGGCTGGCCGCCAGCCCGAAGCAACTCACCCAGTTCTGATCGAGCCCTTTCCGGGTTCCTCCTTGCTGCAACTGGCGGCACGCAAGGCCTCCCCACAGTCCGTCTGCCGGGCGAGAGCTCGTTGCCATCGGGAGGCGCAAGACCCCGGCAGCGCTCACCATTCCCCCCAACGCAGGAGCCCGGGGTGAGCAAGAGTGTGGAACGCTCCGCTGCGCGCCTGCATGCGCGCCGCCACACCACCGCTGCGCTCCCACACCACCACTCAGCGCCGTCTTCGATCCTGTTGATAGCGACTCCCGGCGAACGGCCGATTCTGCAGGACAGCGGCAGCGTTATGGTAGATCCCGGCTCCATGACCTACACCCTCACCACCCCGCTTTTATTACGTCAACGACAAAGGCCGCACTTGCAGTGCGTACACCAACCCTGGCCCTGTGATCCAGGCCCGTTCCCAGCGTTTGAAGAGGCCGACCGGTGTTTGTTCATCAACCGGATGTGATGAACATGGCCTCAAAATTCAACGCACGGCAAGAAGCCAGCGTTGTCAGCCCCAGCCCTGCGATCAGGGTCAGCGAAACGTACGAAAGAAGCTGCTGGCAACGCTGGACGATCAGCACGATCGCTTCATCCGCACCACCGATCCTCGCACAGGCAGATTGGTAGAGCAGTTCTACCGACGGTTTGAGGCTTCAGCGATGTGGTGGAAGGCCGCCAGCAGGGCTGGTACTTGGTGGCTTTGCGAAGAGTTCAAGGATGATGCCCCTCGGGCTGAAGGATCCGGAGTGCTCGATTCACCGCCGGCCGCTGGAGTGGCGCGATGAGCTCACCTGTTTTTCCGCCTGTCGCGTTATCAGGCTCAGATCGAAGCTTTGGTGAGCCAGCCGGCTTCATCGCCACCAGCCAGCCGCGCTCGCGAGGTGGGAGAAAACTTCGTGCCCAGGGGCTCGCGATTTCTCGATCTCCCCGCCTGACCTGCTGGGGGATCCCCGTTCCGCATGCGATACACTTTCTATGTGTGGTTTCGATTGCCTTGCTGGGTACATCACGGCCCTGCTTTTGAAGCCAGGCGATCCCGCCGATCTGGATCTCGGCCATCACCCGCTTGCCAGCCCACTGTCACGTGATCGAAGGACATCCTGCGCTTTCTGCCGTCTACTGGCCCGCCATGCTGCTCTCGGCGGGCCTGGAGGCGCCCAGCAGGGTGTTTGCCATGGCTTCCTGACGCCGGGAGGCCAGAAGATGGTAATCATTGGGCCAATGTGCTCGATCCAGCCGAGCTTCTGGAGCAAATTACGGCCGCGACGCGGTGGCTGTAATCTGCTGCGCGACATCACCTTGGTTGATGACGGGGAACTTCCAGCAGCAACGCTTTCTCGAATCTGGTCAAAACGACCTGCAATACGATCGGCAACCTGCTCACCGCACCACTCAATGGCCCGCGCTGGTTTGATAACGCCGTGCCTCCCGTCTCGGCTGGATTCATGGCCGACCATCCCATGGCGGCGGCGGCGGCTACGGCCCGGGAAAGCTGGTGCTTGCTGGCATGGAGGCGCCTGGACTTCCCGTCAGGCCGCTGAAGCCGCGTTGCAACTGGCGATCGCCGCTAACGGCTACCTCAACGAACAGGCGCCCTGGAGCCGGAATCAAACAGGGGGACGGTCGCCTGCGGTGCCGAGATCTCTATGTCGTTCCTGGAGGCCCGCCGGCAATGTGGCCCTGCTCCTGGCGCCCCTTGCCTGCCCGATCTATGCGAAAGGATTTGAAGCAACTCGGTCAGCCTCCACGTCCAGTGCGGCTGCCGGCACTTGTTGGAGCAACTGCGACAGGGGCGTTTTTCTCGAAGAAGGGTCTCACCTTGCCCCCAGCTGAGCCGGTCATGGCCCGGCTTGAAGCCGGGGGAATGAGGATGGGCCGTCCTGGCATCCCCTGCTGCTGATCGCCCTGATGGGCGGCTAACGCCCTCTCCGATGCACCCGACGCCAGAAAAAGAAGAACAAGAAACGCAGCAGTTCGGTCTTTCAGTCCGCTCAACCTGCGCCAATCGATGACAAAAGGCCCGCCCTGCCTGGTTCGCTGATCAGCCCTGAAGCCAGCTATGACCTCGAGCGGAAAATTGCCCCAGGTCAAACAGCCCCGGGCGTGATTTGCCAAAGGCAAGCCGCAATACAACATTTCCGCACCAGCGGCCCGGTGATCAAACGACGGCGAAAGTGATCCACCTGGAAGGGGAAGGTAAAGATTCAGGCGGTCGGACCCAAGCCTCGTGATTTCAAGGGATGGCTGCCGGGCTGGATCCCCAGCCCAGAGGATCTCCATCGATCGCCGCCGATGTTGGTTGATCGTTCCTCCGCCTCACGGCTGATACGGCCCTGTTTCTTGCTGGACCAGGACAACTGGAGCTGCGGGGCGCACCCCGGCTGGTCAACTCTCACCATGACCTGCAGTGGCCCAGGCGACTGGTTTTTCCGCGGCCAGTGGCGTCCTCAAGGCCCCGGCCGGTCAAAGGGATCCGGCGACTCAGAACAAGCAGGAGCAAGACCCTGCACAGCCGTCCGGCCCTGGAAGGCAAACACCCGCACCGAAGTGATCGAATGCCTAGCTCCAGTGCCCGCTTTGTGGATCCTTCCCAAGGACGCCGTGTTTCAATGGCCAGCGCCCCCCGCTGGGGACAGCGCACGCCAGCGCTCCAGCACGGCCTTGCCCTTCGTTGCAGATTGGGAAAACAGGAGGGGTGCGGGGCCAGTCTCTGGAACTGCAAACTCGGATGAGAAGTGGGGCCTTGATTCCGGCCGCTTGGACCTGCGCCAAAACCGGGCGAAGGCTGACGGCTAACGATTGGTCTCTACAACTGGCTGACCAGTCGGTGCGCCCCCGGGGAAACGTTGGTGTTTTTCGTCGCGAAGCCAACCAAACAGGTCACCCGCGTGAGGTGCTCAACGCAAGGTGGAATGGGAAGGTCTCGCCGTGTTCACGACATCCAGGGGGGTCGGGTGAAAATCCCAGCTTCAGGTTTTCCGCCGGCAAAAGAGTCTCCGACAGGGGAAATCGGCGGGCAGCCGCTCTCCCGCTCCAGGCCGCTCCAGTGACGCTTCTGATCTTCTCGTAGCCCTCCAATCAGGTTTTCATCGGCCCTGTGCTGAAGCAGCCGTGTGACCAGCCACCGAGCACCAAGCCAGCGCGGCCGCCGCCGATCGCATGGATCAGAACGGCAGGGGTGCCCGGCACGGTAGGCCAGTGAACTCCTGGCCGGCCCCGGGTCGGGCCAGGTTCACAGCGAACACCACCACCGAGAGTCGCCTTTTCCGTTTGGCGGGACCCTTCTCGCTGATGGCACGGCCGCAGCGCCCGTTGCAAGACACCCCCGCCGCAAGGATCGCCACTCCTTGCAATGGGATCAGCACACCCTGGCCGCTTGGAGTGCCGCTGAGCAGCAGCAGGCTCCCCCAAGCTCAGCTCGGCAGCAGCGCTTCTGGCAGGCCAATTGATCAACTCCAGGCCCTCCCGTCCCTCCAGGGACAACCCCGTTTTTCCGGTGCTTTCGGGTGGCCCGGGGTCCCGAGCAGGCGCCACCAGCAATCACCCCCACGCCATTCCAGGTGGCGAGCACGGCAGAACGCTGTCAGGGCAGGGCTGAAGTTTCAGCCGCTCCTGGCCTGGTTGATCAGGGCAAAGCAGCAAGGCCCAGCAGACCGCTGCCAGGCAGGGGCGCGGGCGGGGGCCGAGGCCGTTCCAGGACGTGGCTGCTGCGTCGTGACGGGCGAGCTGGCGGCGACGCGGTTCGTCGAAACGCTCGAACCTGGGAAAAAAGGCCCCAGGGGGCCTGAGCCATGGACAGGTTTTACAGCGATGCCCTTTTTGCACCCAATCTCGCCATGAATGCCAGTAAGGAATCTCGCCGGATCGCCTTGGCGGCGGGTGGCTCTGTGACGGAGCCCATGGGCCTGGAGGAGGGCCAAATCGCTGCGGCAGCACTCGATTTCACCGAACCCCCTCCCAAGCCTGCCGGAGCAGACCATCGCGACGATGTTCGATGATTTGCTGCAGATTCTGCGCAATTGACGGCATAGGAGGCCTTCGTCTCTGCCGCCCATTCCTGCCCTCAACCAGTGAGCAGCGCGAAACGGCCCTGGCTGGTGGCGGCCCAACTGGTTTCAATAGCGATCGGGTGTCGGAAAACCCGATGAAAGGTTCTTTCTCAGACCGGCTCTCGCTAAGCAGCTGGAGCTGCCCGGAGTCGAGAGCGCAGCCAAATCTTGAGGTGATTCAGATCCTCCACCGGACAGCCTGGCCGGAAGTGAGGCAGACTCGCAGTCACGCCGACTGCCTCGTCCATCCGTGCGCTTGCCGCCGCTCGCTGCCCGACTCCTGGCGGCCTTGGCGTTCTGGTGTTCCTGTTTTTCTTCCTGCAAGCCCTTGCTGGCGCGGAGTGACGACTCCCCGCCGACGGTCAACAGCACAGAGGTTGATCGATCCGCCAGTCTGTTCGCCTAGATCACAACCGCCAGGAGTTTTGGAAACATCGCCTCGAAGAATTTCGAAGCGGCGCCATGTCCAGGCCAATCTGATCACACACCGCTCGATCGCCCTCGATTACGGACTTGAACTCGAGAGCTGGGCCGCCCAAGATGGAGGAGCGCTGGAGCCAGGCCAACCCCCGCGGGATTTCAACCTGTTTGCTGCTGATCGACGCCCAGAACCAACACAGCCTCTGTGGTGGCTTCGCCCGATCCTGTTGAAATGCAAGTTGCCCCAAGAACCTGTTGTCAGCACGGCGGACACGAAAACCATTGGGCATTTCCTATGCGGATGGGATCGCGCTACCGCCAGGCTCACTCATGCGCCTCACCGCCTGGAAGTGGTGCTCACGCGCCGAGATCCGGTCCTCCCGAGCAGCAGGTGCAGGTCGAGTCGTACAACATCCCAACCCAAGCTGCGCTGCAGGGTGGCTTATCCTCGAGGTGGTGTGCTCGTTGGTGGTCGGCACGACACTTGTGCCGATTTGCTCCACTTGGTGGTCTTCTCAACACGCTGATCTGCCATGACCCTGCGTGATTGGATCGGGACTTGAGGGGCGGTCGTTGAATCTCAGCACTGGCTTGACGGGTAATAGAAGCGGCGCTGCTTGATCCAGAGCCTGGAACTTGAGTAACACACGTAGTCCGGTACGTCCCGAACTTGCCCGCTGAGCCTGCCTTCGCACGGTGCAGGCTCAGATGCTGGCGCCGCTTTTTCGCGGACACACTCGCAGATCTGCAGCGATTTCTCGATGGGCCGGCACCCCGCCGCAAGAGCTGCGACAGCCAGGAGCTGCGCCAGCCTGCAGCTGAATCGAATCGGTGGAGGGGCGCTACAGCAACCGCACTCCCGGTGGCGGTCATGAGCCTGCTCAAGCCGGAACTCCTGCCCGCAGCCTGATCGGCGTGGGTGGAGCGGGTCCGCCGCCAGCTGGAATCCCGAGGCCGAGGCCAATGTGGGTCGCCGCTTTGTCGTCGCCGCGATTCCACCCTTTGGTTTCGCTGCGCATCCTCCTGCTGTTTGGTGCTCGTGCCCCTGTTTTGTTCCAGCAGGTCAGCCGAAACGTTCGTGATTTCGCCGGTGGTCGATCGTCTGGCCCCTGACGTTCCTTCCTGAGGTCTACAACCAAGCCCAACTGGAGGAGGCGGCCGGTTGAGAAGTTACGCATCTACACCAGCCGCGAGAATCAGAGTTGATGCCCTGCTTCAAGGGCGAACGATCTGCCCAGCCCGGAACTCTGCAGCAAGGCCTCTCTCGCGAGCCGCAGGCTGAGCAGGGGCCGATGGTCAGGCAACCCGGGCCGATCAAGAAGTGCTCTCCGATGGGGTGGGGACCTGCTGGGCTTCGTGCTGGTCTGGCTTCCTTGGCGGGGGCTGCCGGGTGCTGCGGGCTTCCTTGATGAGCAGATCTATGGCCTCAGCGGACCAGCGCCGCCTCTCTGCATCCATTCTGTTCACCGATATTTTTGCATGGGTTTCCGCCCGGGGGTTGGACGGTGCCTGCTCGATGGGGTATTCGACCATCGGATTTTGCCGGGGATTTTGGTGCTACCTGTTCATCGTTCCGAGTGATCCTGGCCCACGATATTCAAGTATTGGGATCTTCCGTATCTCAAACCGGGTGTCGCCCTCTTCGGGTGGCCACCCTGCGCAACATGAACGGCCAGCCGTGGTCTGACGGGGGCTATCAGCCGTCCATCGTCCCGCCTGAACGCTTGGTGAACAGGGCCAAGCGCAGTGGCAAGGCCGCTGGCCCGAGCATCTCGCCACCACCAGGGTCCTGCCCGTTCCTGTACTTGGCCACAGGACCCCTCTATCCCCGGTCTGCAGCTGGCACCAGAGCTGCCCTTCACCGCCAGAGGTCCAGCCGCTGAACTGGAGAGGATGGAGGGAGGTGGGATGAGGCGCTTGTCGCGGTTACGGTGCTTTGTCGTTTTCGATCGATCCCTGGGCACCTGGCTGAGTCATCCACTTGGAGCTGGAGTCCCGCGGACATGGCAGCGCCACAAGAACGGCTTGTACTGCAGCGCCCTGGAGCGGTTGCTGCAGCCCCGCAGCTGGTCGTGTGTGAGGAGACCGGCTTTGGGCGCTGGTGCCCGCCACGGCGATCGGTGGCCGCTTCCGGGGACCGCCTCGGGCGGCTTGGACAGCTTCTCCAGGCCCGTAAAGCGGCGCCAGTTGGCTTGTGGTCCACGGCAGGGGCCCTCGACTTTGCTGGCGCTCCAGCAAGCCTGTTCCCCCTGAAGCCACGCCACAGCTGGTGGGGCCACCCCTGACTCCCATGCCGTTGGTTCTTTTTCAGTCCCAGATCCACTCCAACACCCGGCAACGTGCGCGTACCTGCGGCCGCTACCAACACCGAGCTGCACGATCTGTCCCCTGGGCTTCGCTATCGACCGACCGTCAGCTTCAAACGCCGCCGGGGCTCGACCTACTGGCCTTGGTGTGCTGCATGTCACCCGCCGACTTGCCGCCCTTCGAGCTGGAGCGCTCCAGACGGGGTGGCGACTGGTGGCCCTGACCAGCCAGGTGGGAAAGCTCCCTACAAGCGCCTTTCGCTTCGAGGCCAGCGATTGGCTTGCTGCTGGCGCAAGAGAAAAACGATGGACCTGCTCCGGACCTGTTTGAAGCTGCCGAACCGTGGCTTCACTATCCGATGACCGGATCGTGCGGTCGCCGGAGGGGTTCGCCAGCCTGAATCTCTTCGGTCGCAGCCGGCCGTTGCCCTGTTCGAGGCCCTGCGGCCGCTGGAGACCAATTCCGTCCGCGGCCGAGCCCCTGCGTGAAGTCATGAACAAAACCAGTCCTGCGAAACCAAGCCAAACGAAAGAGGCAGTGAGCGCAAGGGATTGGGGCCTGCATCGGCCCTGGCTCAGTTCTGATTCGGGTTCAAGGTGGGTCGTCTGCCGCGCTTGAAAGCTTTGATGGCTTGTTTTCGAGAGTGCCCAGCCGCTTACCTCTCAGCGCGCGCGGGGGGATAGTGGCTTCTCCACCGTGCCTTGTCCCTTGTGGGAAACTGCATGAAGCCTGTTCACTCTTTCTGGCAAATGGCGGGGCCGATTCCGGTCCTCTCGCTCGTGGCAGCTGGAGCTTGTGCCCCGGTGTAGCCGATTCCCGCTCCTCAGCTGGGACGACTTGCCCGAGCCTTTGGCTGAGCTCCCCTGGCGCTAGCGCCAGGTGAGCCTTCTGCCAATTCGCTTCTTGGATCAAATCAGCAGCCAAGTCGCATCAGGGAGCTGGCGGATGCCCTTGGAGCCTTGTGCCCACAGACCCTAGCCCAACTTCAACAAGCGTCAGGTTGGCCATCGCCTCAACCAGGTGAATGGGTGCAAATTGCCTGGCGAGTCGCCAGGAGCGTGCTCGGCGGCTGACTCACTCGAACGCCGGACAGATCCGCGTACGCCACCGCTTCGGTTTCTGGGCCTGTTGCCTTCATGGAGTGGTGCTTCGGTGAATGATCTTGCATAGCTGGCGCAGCGTTAATGGCATGCGTCTTTCAGGATCTGTTACAGCTGAATCCAGGATCCAGGCTGCCAAGCCTGGTAAAACCGGCAACTCAGATTTCGTGTCGCTAATTCTTCTCCGGCCCGCAGCCGCAAATGGTCTGGGACTCAATCCCTGTCGGTAGCGGTGGTCCCTGAGCTGCCTGAACTGCCCAGCTCGCGGTGAAGGCTGAGGTTCGCCCCCGCCCCGACCACCACCACCTGGAATCTGGCCAAGCGAAAGGGGTGTTCCACTTCGGATTCGTTGGCGCTGGGGTCGCATGCACAAGGGCGTCGACATTGCCAGCAACGTCCGGCAACGCCGATCGTGGCAAGCCCGCTCAGGCGCGTCAGTTTATGCGGGATGGCACAACGGCGGCTACCGGCTATCTCGTTGAGATCATCCATGATGAATGGACAAAACTCTCTACGGGCCACAACAGCCGGGTGACGGTTCCAAGTCGGCCAGACGGTGCTCAGGGCACCAAAGATCGCGGCGATAGGGGCAAGTACGGGCCGCAGCACGGCCCCCCACTTCATTTTTCGAGATTCACCCTGCCGGTCGCGGTGCGGCCAATCCACTTTTCAGTTTCTTTCTGGCAGAGCCTGAACAGAAGCTGGTGGAAATCGGCGATTCGTCTAAAACTCCAAGAGGATAAGGCTCGGTAGCTCAGCTGGTTAGAGCGTGGGATTCTAACCCCAAGGTCGAGTGTTCAAGTCACTCTCGAGCCATTTGATTCTTCACTCCATTGGATGGAATTGTGATTGGTTTATTTCATCTATTCGATGTCAACTGTTTTGATTGGTTTGACGAGTTTTTTTATTTGGCCTCAGTTAATAGGCCGCAAATTGACAGGCTAACTTAATCGATGTAAGTTAAGGACACTCAAAATCACCTTTCTTGCCAGTGCTGTCGAGTCAGACCCTTGTTGTCAGGAACTTGAATCCGATTGGCAGCCCTCGGCGGGCATTCGGATTTTTCAAGGTGCCCTTAATTGGGAATATCCTGAAAAACAAAAAGCAGGCAAACTCAGCAAAATGCCAAGTGCTTCGACCGAAAACAGCCAGCGACTCGATGCTGCCTATACCAGCAGCAAATCGTGCGATTGGCCTCTGAGAGAGTAGTAGCCTCTGAGTTCTCCTCCTGGAGCTGGTAAGACCCAATAACCACCCAGAATAAGTGACAAAAAAGAGGCGCAGCAGCGCTCAGCAGCCTTCTCGGAGCACATCAACGATGAAGGCCATCGAAATCGTGGTTCTCGGCACATCTTGAGTTTGGCCATGATCTGATCATGAATACTTACGCTTTCCAGCTCCAAAGGATCCCTCTACCTAATGGCGTCGGCGCTGATCAGCATTGGAGTTCTGCTTGCGGGCAGCATTCAGCTCTGGGTTTTTGGGGGACGCCCCAAAGGCTTGCCTGAGAGCCCGGATCCGTTTCTCATGCAGAAAGTGGTCTATTCTCTCGCGATTGATGTAGATACGATAGCGCATGATCCGCTCTGGTAGCAACCATTGTCTTCTTTATATTTTTTCTGGCCTGAGCAATGAAGATCTCCACCTCGTTGTATGCATCCCAACTGATGCGTGAAGAAATGGAAAACCATTCTCCCACAGTGATGCTGGATTTGGCAACCAAACTCCACAGCTTGCCCTTGCTTTTCCTCGAACGAATCGCCTCACCTCTTCTGAACCAGGTGCAACCAGCCGATGGGGAATGCTTCTGGTATTGCTTTCGAGAAGGATGGCTTGCTGCCGTGCCAGTTCCAACTGCAGGCCAGAAGCTTCCTGCCACCAGTGCTGGTTGAGGGCCAGAAAAGGCTTTGCCCCAACAGCGATCAACGCGTCGATCGACTCAGATGCGCTGCAGGTAGCTGAGGCTGCTTCCTCACTGTCAGCTTGATTTTTGCCGCAGCCTTGGCTTTTTCTGCTTGGCGATCGTGAGGAAGCTGAAACGAGTTTTTCGCGGTTTTGTAGTTGGGGGCGATTGGCGTCCAAAACCTTTTGGACTTGATGGCAAAGATCATCGATAATCTTTTCAGTGCATTCCTCGCTCGTTGAGCAGCTTTCAAATCGTTAAGGGTAGGTGATGTCTGCAGGGGTGCAGGAAGCACCTCAATGCTGATCGTTCCCAGTTCTTGCCTCCTGGCCAGTCAGCTGGCTGATCATCGAATCCAAGTGAGAGCTGCGCGCCACGTCTCCACTTGATGATCCGCTCTCCGCTGTCCATCAACTCTGGCAGCTACAGCTTCAACCAACGCATCTCTTTGCCTCGCTGCACAATCAAGCTCATTGATCTTGCGCAAATCTTTATCTGATAGTCCGCTTACGGAAAATGAACCATCATACGATGGAATAAAAGGGGCTTGCTTGAGTAGCCAGAGAAGCCAGAAAATACTGCATGTATCGATTTTCCTGATCTGCAAGTACAGTCTCCTCATCACTCAGACAAGCCGGCTGCTTGAATGTAAAAAAAAGGAGCGCAAACGCTAGGCCGTACTGATTTGGCAAAGGAGCTCCGATCGTGGCGCTGAACTGTGGTGGGCGTAGGACGATTCAAGCTCTTCCACGGTTTCAACTGAGCCAGAAACCTTCCAGCGGTATCTGGATCAGGTTTGTGCCGCCAAAAGGAAAGGTGGAACTCCCTCGATGGAGAGCTGGCCATTATGTGTTTACGAATACATTCGTGGCCGTTACAACGATGTAGCGAGCAAGGAATTTGCTCGGTCCAATGGCCAGTTTTAGCGCCTTTGATTGGCTCAAACCAGCTGCAGGGCAGGGGTTTTGGCTTTTTCACAGGAAAGCCCTAATTGTTTTCTGGCTGTTAAATTTAGCATAATAACAAAAATCTATCGATTAAATCCTATCCTTAAAAAGATTCTGATTTGATCAAACTATTGTTTGCCTGAGTAGAAAACGACTGGCAACCGTTGTTTTATGGACATCTACTCTTCGGCTTCGTTATAGCCTTACGCTTTTTGTAGTTTGCACTTCTTTGAATACAATCT
>Ga0163217_1066043_pt1 | contig 13489 bp, 16 predicted proteins | sample SynspAceP_FD_185933 | JGI IMG/M metagenome (GOLD analysis project Ga0163217, IMG submission 185933) | Saline lake microbial communities from Ace Lake in Antarctica - Synechococcus sp. Ace-P (PacBio error correction) | ecosystem: Environmental > Aquatic > Non-marine Saline and Alkaline > Saline ...
AGAAAAAAAAAAAAAGGGGAGAAAATAAAAAAAAGAAAAGCATAAAATCCCCCCCCAACGCCAAAAAGCGGGCCCCCTTGGTTTTTTTCCCCCCGGTGGCGGAGTGGTGGGCAGCCGTTTTAAAATTTTTGTAAAACCATTTTTTTGGTTTCCGGAAAAGCCCCAGAACAAGTTTGGCTTTATTAAGAAAATAATGGGGTTTAGGGACCAAGACTATGACAAGAAAGCAAACAAAGACAAGGGTGGCGGATCTTTGCCCTCATTCGAGTTTTGGACCGCAGAAATTTGTCCGCGGCTTACGGTTTGGAAGTAAACAACTCGGCTAAGCCGCTAATTGATCTTCCGAACGTGGATTTCCGCAGGTGCAATGCAAAGCACTTGGTGGGGGCCACAAAAACACCTACGAAGGAGTCGTTGAGAAGAAGCCGAAAGCCAAGCAAAGTGTCGTTCTGCCGCTCGATTCCAGAAATGATTATTTTGATCTGCCCTGGAAGACCGGCCAGAAGTTCAAAGTCGCTCAAACGCGTCACCTTAATGAACCCACTACGGGTCTGACTTCCTAGCAAAGTAACCGCGAAATGAAAGCTGGAGCTGCCGGCAGACTATCCCAATTTGGTCGCTCCTTCCCTATGCAGAGGACGTTTCGCGCCTTGCAAAAAGGAATGGGGTCTTGGCCAGAACGCAAGCGCGGGCAAAGTAAAGATCCGCTGGTCGAAACGGTTCGGTCGTCAACCCTGAAACCGGGATCAGCGAACTGGTTTTGGGCTTTCGCTTGATGGCAAGCTCGTATAAACGATCTCGAAAACACCGTAGCCTCCATGGCTCGGTTTTTTTTTGTTGGCAATCGGCCAAGAATCCCGTTTCCGGGATTGCGACCCTGCCTGCAATGGAGGTTGGGTGTAGTTGAAAATTCTTGGAGAAAAATTCCTCATATTTTCAGTTTATAAAATGCAAAAAACACGCAGAAATCAAACGTTAAGGTGTGGCGAGTGGGTGGCTTGCAACGTCCCGCCATAGCTCTGCATATCATGTAAGAAATATTCCTATCAATGGGAGAAATTTTTCCATCATGACATCCGACGCACAGACAAAGCCAGCCGCAATCCGGGCAACATCGCTACTGTAGCGGTCACACAGCGGACCACGTCGCAGTGAAGTGCTCTGAGCGGCTCCCTTGCTTGCAACGAGACGGTTCTGGCGTTGGCAACCCTTGGCCGGTGCGCCGGTCTAAGCGAATTGCTCGGCTTGCCGGTGTACCGGATGCTGGCTCAATTCAAAACCCGCGCCCGAACAGCCGTTCAGCCAAACCGCCAGAAGGGTCACATTTTTGTTGACAATCTTGCGATGGCGCGTAACCTGGCGCTGGTGGCCGGAGTGGTTCCGCAACCGCCTGCGGAAGCGGATTTTGCCCGAAGGCGCCGCCGCGGCGCAGGCCCCGCGATGCCATAATTGCGGCAGATTCGCCAATGTTATCTCAGCCAATGTGTAGCTTATCCGTCCGTACCAGACCATCGGCCACAGCCTTCGGTCCCCGTGACCGAACACCGTGATGGCATGCCTGTTCGGTGGTTGAGGACCGTGCGATGATGCGTCGGCTATGACCGGTTTGTCCGAGCAATGCGAGCGGTTGCATTCGCAGCTTGTTTTTCGCACCCACTGGGCACAGACAATGCAGAACTCTGAGGTTCGCCAGCGCGCAGGCTCTTGCCATGGGCTCGTCGGGTTCTGGCCGCGGTTCTGCAACCTGTGCCGCTTCGCGGCCGGTCAGGTAAGATTGTCCGCAACGACGGCAGCAGGAACGAAAAGCCGATGGCGCGGGTGTTCAGGGCTGCACTTGAAGGCGAGGCTTGATCGTGCAGACCGCTCCGGTGTCACAGCTATCCGATACCGCGCCATCCTACCACATCGAACGCCAGAGGGCGTGCAGCACTCAAGCGCTGGCTTGCTGATCTCCGGAAAGTGCGTTTTTCAAGGACCAGCATCGTTCGTGGCTGGGGGATCCGATCCGATCACGGGCAAGTAAACTACATGATGCAAGAATTCGCCGCTGACAACCTAGCGCGGATCAAGGCAGGTGGCGTCTTGTTTCTTGACCCTCCTCGCAGTTGGAAGCGGGCGAGGCTGCGGGTCGACTTCACCCGTGGAAAATGCAGCCGTCGCCTCCGACCACAGCGCTGGGACCAGTGCGAATGGCAGACAAGCAGTTTGTCCGCGGCGCGCGGAACTTTACCCGACGCCGCTTTGTTCGGCCCGGATTGCGGGTGAAGCTGCACTGGCTAGAGGTCGACCGGAACTGTCCGGCGTGCTTGCTTGATGTGTGTTGGTTTCTCAAAGTCTGCCGAGGTTGAGATCGCTAACGGCAGTGGCCGCGCGCTCAGCCAAACTTATGCTGCGAACGGCGCCTGGCGGGCACTTGGCCAGGCATTATCTCGCGCCAAAGGCGAAAGCCAACCCGCCAGTCTGCGCCGCCGCCGCAATGCGCCTTGATACTCAATCAACATCGATCGCAGACCGTTCGCCAACGCTGCGTCGAGAGGTGTTCGCTCCAGCCCCAGCCGAACGATCCAAAGTGCTGCCCTCGTCGACTTTCGACCACTGAGGCTTTTTTGCCCCGAGGGTCGCCGGCCAGCACGAAAGGCGACCAGGCCGCCGCACGATATGTGCGTCCGAATCCCCCCGGTAGAAATCATGCACCGTCGCCCGGGGTCTCCCGCTTCGGTCTCGGCAACCAGCCAGACCTGGCTGCGCAAGCCCTTGACCCTTAGTTTCGTCGAATCTGCTCGGACGTGGGGCCATCTCGGGCAGTGCTGCCGATCTCGATGAGGTAGCGTAAGCGATCTTCCTCAATCGTCAGATATTCGAATCGTCCATGAAGTTTGCAGCTTGGACATCTGGGTTCCTTCACTCGCCAGTCATATAGGCGGATTTTGGCCGTTTATGCACCCCGTCGGAGCGGCAATTCCTTGCCCAATTTGAAAAGGTGATTGATCTGCTGCGGAGTGACGAAGACGAAAACTGGAAAAGAAAGGCGAGGCCTGCTGATCTGGCTTGCTCAAAAAAAAACGCCGCGTGGAGGAAAAGCCCCCTGTTTCCCGGGCGCGGCGCCGGTCCAAACGCGTCTAGAGTTGGCACAGTGTTTAGGCAATCAATTTAACTTTACGGGCAGATCCCCTCGCGACCGCAGCCTTCATGGCGCGGGCGGGCGAGAAACTAGTTGGTCACGGGCAGAGATCCGGTCACCCCAGATCGGGTTCACTCATCCGGCGAATTTGGTATCGAGAAACTGGTAGGCTAATCGGGCACCTTCCCTTGGCAACGCATGCCGACGAGCGCGAAGTCTCGCTCCGGTCTCGCAGATATCTGGCGCTGCGGACCGCAGATTTGCTGATGTCCTCAAGTGCGTTCCACAGCTGCGGCCATACTGTGACCGACTCAAGCGGCGGCGCCAGCATCAAGGCGCCTCGCAAGTGAATTCCGTATCGAAGAAATGGCAAGTGCGATCACACAAGTGAAAACCGAGAAACTTCCCTTTATTAGAAACCACATGGTTAGCCCCTTCCCTTTGTCCCCGTCTTGGGCGGAGATGGCCGGTGTCCCGAACTTGAACGGTGATCATCGATGCATAATTCCTCAAGGCGATTTTGAAGCGGGTGATATGTTTTGAAGCCAAGATTTGCAGAAAAATTTAGGCAATTGCCCCAGACCGCTAATGTTGGCAGGGAATCCCAGGCCTTCATGAACTGCAAATCGCATCTTGCACTCGCGGGAAACCGTCGCCAGCGCTGGTATTGTAGCGGTTTTGAGCCGGGAAAATTTCGGAGCTGGGGACCCGTCATTGGGGAAAGCAACGAATTAACAATATTGGTTCAAGCACGGGCTTGGCGCCAGCCGCTTCAGGCTTCAATCTCAGCGTTTGAAGCAGCGCTTGAGTCGCATGGCCTTATCCTTTCTTAAGTCAGCAAATGGACAAATCGTTGGGCCAACAAGAACAACTGCGGCGTGGTACGGATTCGGCAGTGACAAAATTTTTGACAACCTCAATCGATAGAATGAAGCTTCTGGACGGCAGACTGCCGATAGTGTCCTGGCTGGTTCCGCTGTGCATGATTCCGAGGCCTGTGAGGGCCAGGTGGCGTGCCATACGTACTGTCTTTCAAAGTGCCATTGTTGTACAAATGATTACCGGCGCGCCCGTTCCTGCTGACCTGCGTTTTGCCCTGGCCGCAAGCAATTGCCGGCGCTCGCGCAGCTGCACCTGCCGATTGCCACAGCTGGCCTGCTGGCTGCCGCGGTTCGCCGCGTACGCAGGCGGGTTGCACTTGCTGCGGCCACCCCTGGCGCTCAGTCGTGCCTTTGATGGTCAGTGGTGGACTGGCGTCTCCATTTCTCCTGCTTCTTGCATGCTGCCGCTTGAGGCAGCGAATACATCGAAAACACATCAGGTCTGGTTCTGGGAATGCTTGCCGCTTAATCGTCGGCAATCATTTGTCAATTGCGAATTAGACGTGGCTGGTCATGCCGCAATCGTTTCCAGATGGCGCGCTTCTGTCAGCTCGGGATGGCTTTTGCGTTCTAACGTGGCACTGGTTTCGCTGCTCCGCATTCAGCCTGGAAAGCCAGGCTCCCTGCTAGCGGCGTTGTAGCCCTCGAAAATCGGAGCAACCTGTCGCAAGGCATGAACGAACATTTCCCGACCGTCTGTCCGGGATTGGTGACTTTGGCACGAAGCGCCATGGTGACGTTGTGCTGTTTCTGCGCCGATCATGTTGGATTTCCACCCGGAAATGGCGAAATTTGGCCGGGCAAGGGATATGTCAGTCCGATCCATGTGCCGATCGCATTGCCTTATCCTTGACGCCCATCGACAGCTGCGCCGTGGGGAAGCCCGCAGCCAGGTCGAGTTGCGTTTGACTGCCCGGCCAGCCTCGCAGTTTGTCCATGTTGCGTTGTCACTGTCGCTGAACGGACAGCGGAAATGGCCTGTTTGCTGGCGGTTTCTGGCCCAGACCGGCCTGCGACATTCGGCGGAGGCGCAGAATTACTTCCGCGCCAATGCGGTTGTCGAGGAGGCCGAAAGCGCCAATGCGTCCCAAGACCCCGGTTTTCCTCAAGCCGCTGTCAGCCATGAAAACTTCGCCGCACGCCCGCTCAATGCCATCATCGGCTTTCTCCGATATTCTCCCGCGAATGTTTGGAACATTCAGCGATGACCGGCAGCGCGAAATATGGTGGTGGCTTGATCCACCAGTCGGGCAGCATTTGCTGTCTCTGGTCAACACCATGCCTCGACATGTCGAAGATCGAGGCCGGACGCCTATGAAGTGTTCGTTGAGCCATTCGAGAATCGGCGACGTCATCGACAGCTTTGTTGACGCCCATGTTGCCCTGCAGGCCTCCAAGCCGCGGAAATGTGACGCTTGACCCGCCGGTCCGGCCGCGCGGTGCAGTTGAAGTCGTAGCCGACAGAGTGCAGTGCATCAGATCCTGAATCAAATTCTGGTCGAATTGCGATCAAGTTCAACCGAGGCAGCGGCCGTCGTCAATGTCGATGCTGCCATCCGTGATGGCCGGCTTCAGCTTGTGTCGCGAATACACCGGAATTGGCATCCCTGCTGAAAAACTTGCCTGCATTCGGCGAAGCCTTTCGTTCAGCGCGCAAGAACGAGCTTGGCCGCCATTACGAGGGAACAGGTCTTGGCCTGTCGCTGGTCAAGGGGCTGGTCGATCTGCACGGCGGCGAATTCCACCCATCGAAAGCAGCGGAGGGTGAGGGCAACCGCCGTGACCATAAGACTGCCAAGCCGACGGCTCAGCGCCAATCGCCAAGCCTACGAACAGCAACGGGTGCAGCGGCCGTTTGTGTTTCCCGCCTCTTCTTGCCAAAAGCCGTCAAGGAATCGGCCAGAGACCTGACCCGAATGATGAAAAAACCAGGAATGAAGACTAATGCCGAGACAAGCAGCGTAATCGCCTGAACTATGTTGTAATGATAAACGCGTAAGGGCAATGGCATTCTGGGAATGCTCGGTCTATCGTATCTCACATCCCTCGCTTTGCCGGGAGCCAGTGTGGCCTTTGCCGGTGATTTTCGGCTTCGTCGCAACCATGCGCTGTGGATCACCCGGGCAGCATCTCCGCGCCGATCCTTAAAAAACCCGGGACGTGGCGGCCGCGCTGTCCCGCCTCGCAATGCGGTCAATACGGACCGTCCTGAACGCCCTTTGATTCTAAGGCGCGCCGACACGTACCGTAACACTACCGGATTGAACGCAGGGACCACACATCAACGGCCTCGATCCCTGTTCCCATGCCGCCACCCGCGCCAGCATTAGCTCAAAAAGCGTTGTCGCAAGACAAGCGCCGGCTTCCCGATCCCGTGCCTGGCCAGAATTCCCAGGCGGCTCGCTTTGCGGAAAGGGGCTTTCATCAGGGCATATCGATGGCCTGTGGGAACCGAAAATCTGCAGCTGCATCCGCGCCTGGGAAAAGAACAACGGCTTTAACGTTGAAAACCGCGAAGCGAGCCGGCACTGCTCGCCATCCAATGATCAGGCCAAAGGGGCAAAACCGCGACCGGTGGAGATGGCCACAAGCCAGCCCGGTGGTCCCGCCCGACGCCAAAAAACCCGGCCCTGTTACGGTGTTGCATCTGACACACGTGCCGGCGAACGGTGACGTTCCTGCGGGCAACTCCGGAGGGACCGAGGCGAAGCTGTCCAGCAAGATCCAGTCCTGGCCTCTGCCAACATTCGCTTTATGCCGAATATACGGTGATGCGGTGGCCTGGTCGCCAGAGCCCGTGCGGACAGCGGCGTTTGAGACACTAACCGTCTTCCGTCACCGGCGAACCCAATGAGTACCGTGCTGAAGAAAACTGCATCGAAATCGGCGCGCTAATGAGGCTGAAAGGCCGGATTTTTGTCTCTGCCCTGACCCGTCCGCTGTGTTGCCGAGGCAATATGGCGGGAATTGAAAAAGACGTGATCGGAAGAGGCTGGAGCGATTTTTCATCCCGTATCCTCTCGTGATGGCAGCGAAAGCCTGGCCGCACCCGCGCCGCAAACGGCCCCTTCGACAGCGACCCATCCAGATGGCCGACTCTTTGAAGCTCAGAAAAAATCCGTTGCCAGAGCAAAGAAGTCTCGGACATGAATGCCCGCGAAGCGAGGTTTTCGATCCGGATATCTGGTTGTCGAGATCGAACCGACAGCCCGGAAAACCTATCTCCCCTTTGCCCGAGGAACTGACGTCGGCAGAGCCCCTAACGCCCCGCGTGAACTCTAGAATCAGAGCTTTCTCAAAACGCCAAACAGTGAAGCGAAACAACGCCTGTGACGTGGCCAAGTTCCGACTGTTCAGACGCCGGCATTCTTTTCCACCCGCATTTTTCCGTAACCGGCCGCTCTCTCATTGCCTACAGCGCGATGCGACGCCAGGCTGACTCATGACCGGTATCACGCCAAGCGATTTTTCGGCGTCGGCCATTAGAGCCTGTGCCAATCCCTGACCTCTGGCTTGGCCGAGACATACATTTGGTAGGTTCGTCAACTTTGTTCAATGCAGCAGCAAAGCACTTCGCCACCCTGTTTCTGTCCGATTGCGTTATTTGCAATATGCTCATGCAGTCTCGTAAGAAAAACTCTCCGGGTCCTGAGCTCAACGAGTTCCCTTTGGAACAAGAATTCGCAATGTGCGTCGTGCATCCCAGCTTCCAATCCGACCATGCCTGAGCGAGTGGGCTCCCCCGTTTAAATCAACAAGCTGGAAATTCATGCGCGACAACTATCAATTTGCAAAGACTGCGGACAACTATTGCAACTCCGCTCCGCGCAGCTTTCGCGATCGAAAAGAATTGAACGGGCGGAACCTGATGTATTGGAAATCGAGACATCTTCCCCCGTCAGCTGGTTTTCCCTGCAGCTGGTTTGGCAGCGAACCCGGAACTCTGGGCGGAAGCTCGCGAAAAATGGCTTTGGGCTCTGTAAAGCCCATGACTGAAAGGCGATGTCGCTGAATCGCTCGTCGCGAGTTGCCAGTATCCTTTCTGCAGGCAGCAGGCGGACATCGAGAAAGGAAATTTTCCCAAACGTCATGCCGTCTCTTGCAAAAAGCTTGTGCAGAATGGCGGGTTTGAAATCTCCGGAAGTGCTGGCGGTCGCGCCGGGCGAAAAGTTCGGCACTGAGAGTCTTTGCTCAATGTAGCTTGGACACATTGCCAAGGTTGTTGATCCGCAACGGTATTCTCCTGCGTGGTGCAAGCCGAAGGACAGCATCTGCATCAAGCCCGGCAGCACATGCTCGCGTGGCATGCCGCCGGTGAGGCTGTCCGATGGCCGAGAAACAGCGGTTGCAGGCAATCCGCGAATGCCGCGTGGAACGGCAACGCCCGCGAAATCCGACCACCCCGGATTGCCGTTTTGCTCCAGAAAAATGGGATTTTCGGCAAGCAGGCAGACCTGCTCGAAGTTGGCGGTCGAATTCATCGCAAAAGGGTTCGGTCGCGCGAGCAGCACAAAGCGATCCTGCTTCGAATTTTGGACCTCTTAATGCCCGCGCTGGGAAATCGTGGCTGTGTGCCGCTCGCGTGGAAAAATTCACGAACTCCGCTTCAACAGCCCTGAAACTCAAATGTCTTTTTTCGTCCGCCTATGACGACCTGCGGCCCCCCGCCTTGATCGAGAGATACTGCCTTGTCCGGGCAAGTCGAGAAAAGCGATCTGACCATGGAACGGTGCGTCAATGCGCTCCGGCGAACAGCGTCGTATAGGCCCTGGCTGACCGTGTCCGCAGTACCGGAATGTGCCTCGAACTGCCTGCGGTCGACCAGACCTTTCGGCGGCAAATTTGTCTGCTGCGGGCCTCTGATATGCATGCACAATTCTCTCCAGAACATGGCGCACAGATAAGGTCAAAGTGCACTCTGGATCAAGTGCCGGTCTTGCCAACAAGCAAGGCGATGCCGTGTCGCTGGACCAAGCGAAAAATGCAGTATTCGAGGAACCACAATGACAACGATCAGCACCAGACTAACTGAAAATAACGGCCTCGCATTTCCCCATAGTTCAAGGCCGGAATGGCTTTTGCCGGCAGGACGCCCCTTGAGTTGCCAGTCAGCCGAAGCCGGCGGCCATGGGCTCGATCGTGGCCGTCGGGATCATTCCCGCCGAGGGTGTCCAGATGCTTGCTCAGTGGCATGAATGCGGGACCAAAACCGAGCCTACCCAGTCCAAATTTTCATCACCATTTTCACAGCCAGGCCATATCGATCTGTGTGTGAAATGAAGCCCCGGGCGGTTTCATTCCATTGGGGCATCCGCAAAATCCGGATCGACCAGATTCAGGCTTGCAGGCATCGATGTCTGGAGCAGTTGGGCTCCTGTCGCGGACGCAGTCACCTGCCGTTGCCGACGGCATTCGAATCGTCAATCATTGCTCAGGGTATCGGAAGCCGGCGGCCATAATTTTACGCACCCGCCGGCCACCACCGCCCCTGACCCCGCGCCATAGTAACGCGTGGGTGATCAAGGTCGCTGGTTCTGGCTGCAGGCGGCAATCGTTGACGGCGCGCGGACTGGCCGCAGCCCTGATGCCTGGGCGCCGATGGCGTCCCTGGGTCCGGCACCCGCTTTGTCGCAACTCGGAAGCCCTCCGTTGCTGATCGAATACAAGCAGCGTATTCGTGTGAAGCCGAAACGTCAGGCACGGAACCTGACCCACATCTTCGGCAGGGAACACACGACTTCAACCCCATCCCGTGTGCTGCGGCACTGCCCGCCTGTTCCACGGAATGGAATGACAAGGTTGGAATGATAAATCGCCGTGGGGCCTGAGCACCATCCGCAGGTTTGGAGAAATGGATCCTGCTTAGGCCAGCCAGTTCCGCTGCCAATCCCGGTTTACCAACATGGTTTTCCCGATGCAGGGGCAACAGGTGCATTCGACGAATTGCCGAGTGCCTGGCGGCGAGGGTTGCCCTCGGTCTGATCAGGATTTCCCATCAAGCCGCAGAAGTGGTCGCGCGCATTGGCCGCGAGGCAAGGCATGCTTCTGTCCAAATAACGGCCTGATCATCATGCCCGTATTCTGGTCTTCAACCGGCACCGACAGTTAAGGATGCGGCTTTCGTCGCCGAATTGGCTGTCCCGAAAGCATCAGGTGACAGGCTATCAACCAGAAACGCTGCCTGCCGCCGGTGCGGATGATGAGCAAAGGCATCACCCCCCGATTGTCGGCGATATCCGGAACTCGATAAGTTGGGCCCGAACTTGCCGGTTTTGACAGCGTGTTGCTGGCATCTTTCGAATGCAACAGGAATCAGGAAATCAAACGAAGCCGCGCTGGTTGAATGCTTGCGTCCAAACGGCACGCCGCATGTGGTGGAATCTCCGCGCAGTCGGCGGGACTGACGCCCTGCCTGTCCAGTTTTCGGCATCCAAGCACCGCAAATGCGGAGGAGCGCTCAAAAGCAGCGGTTGAGCTAATACAACGGTGTTGCGGCCGATATCGTTTTTTTCAGCAGTCACTGCTATTGAGAGCGCAGAATGTGGCGAAGAGAGGGGCGATTCACCGCCCCGATTGGCAAGGGCAAGAACCGCAAGTGGTCGATGTCAAGGGACATAGCCGCTGTTCCGCTGCCTGCTGCCGTGTTACCCCCGCCATGCCGGAAAGATACCTACACCGCTGACGGGACTATTGGCCGCACGGCTTTTGCCGGAAAAGTCCCCTGACAATCTCACCGATCTCTCGGGTTGAAGATCAGTTACAGTCCAGTCCGCCCGGCGCCGATTGCGCGCATGGTGATGCCAGCTTCTGACAGGCATGCGCGCTGGAAACCAACCTGCTTGTTCGACTTGAATGGTGGCAATCAAAACGGCGGCGCAAGAAGCCGGTGACCAAGAGATGTGAAATGTGACGGGGGAAGAAACCACGTAACGCTTGGACAGATTTCTCACAGAGCATCTGTGAGTTTTCAGTCCTGGACGCAATATTGCGGATCAGGCGATGACGTCTGCTTCCGGAACTATTGGACCCGCGCAAAATCGGCACCCAACGAACCACAGAGAGAGAAAATCCCTTGAACAGAACATCTCAAGCGCACCCAGGCGTGAACAAAGCCCTTGCGGAGCTGCAGGCAAAAGCTGCTCTCATCTTGTCACAGAGCTTGAACGGGACGGCTGCCTTGGAGAATGGCTGCGCAAGGCTGAATCAAAGTGACAAAGTCGAGGGGTCCCTGCTGCAATAGCCTGCCGCTGATCGTCAAAGCCAATTTGCCGTCAAGGGAATGCGGCATGAATGGTGCCTGCCGGCATTGTAGCGGCAAAATGTTTGCGGCTGCGGACGCCGGTGGCTCAAGGGTGGCGGCTTCGCGCGGCGGGCGCCATTCCCGGGGCGATCGCCAACATGCACGAACTGGCCTTTGGAACGACAAGCGCCAATGCCCATTTTTGCTCAGTCCCGCTAACCCGCATCGACCGCCACCGTCGCATGGGTTGGTGGATCCAGCGGTGGCGAACGGCTGCCGCCCATCAGCGCTGGAATCGTCAGATCGGGATCGGGACCGACACAGGTGATCAGGCCGGATCCCGGCGGCCTTTTGGCGCTGTGTTGGTCTCGTCCGACGACCGGCCGCTATCCCATCGATGTATTCTGGCGCTTGACCGAACACGCACTTCGACAGCCATGCTCGCTGATGGATCGACGTTGAGCATGTGGCGAGCCCCTTGATGCAGCCATCATGTTCCGAAGCCCCCGTCGACGCATAGCGATGTCGGACAGATAAGCTGCCTGTGGTGCGGCGATCCGTTCTGGCTCGGAGTGAACGGGAAAGCGACGGCTTCTCGAAAGACGCGCCTGGCAAAGCGCTCGCGTTGCCGGTGTCACCTGGCCGAGAAAGATGCGCCGCATCATGGAGGAAGTGATCGAAGCGGCAAAGGTTTTCACGATTGCCTTGTTTGAGACGGAACGGAACTGGCAAAAATCCGCCCGGGATCTTTGCTCCGGGCCTGTCCATTGATGGAAGTTTGCTGACAAAAATGCCAGCCCTGATGTGAAGAGTCTTATCAAGCAAAAATGGCTCGCGCGAAGATGCCGGGTGAAGGAATGCCTATCGTGCGGCGATTCGATAAAATACCGTCCGGACTGCAGCAGGCCTTCCGCCGATTTGTTTGCCGATCCGGCGCTGATGCGCTGATTTTCCCCCACCTTGCCGGTCCGCGCCACCCATCAACGAAATCCGAACCAATGCGCATTGAAACGCCGAAGCCCTGCCATTGTTCCCAACGATACGGCAGGGAGCTTGCCGGCCAGCATCGCCGATTGCCAGGCGCTGACTGTTCCTGCCGTGCTTTTTGGCGACCGCTGCCGTTGGAATGGAACTGGTTGGTCCCATCCGGATCTGACGCAAATTGCTGCATTGGCCCGCGTGCAATGAAGCTGCCCCTAAGCTGAAGGAAAAGAGCATTCATGAACGGAAAACATCGTCACGCTGTTCCAGCTACCCCGATCAAAGGATTGGAGCGCGCAAGACGCATCAACTGCGCCTTCGTTTGAAAGCCGGGACGGATTTCCCGGCGATCGCTGTTTGGGGCTTTGCCAAGAAGAACATCGGCTTTGATCCTGCCGATCCAAAACCCTTGCCCAAGAAAGCCGGTTCATCGTGTTGCTGCACACACGCGAAACTCGCAAGGTCCTCCAAAACCGCTTTCGAGCCCGAGACCGCGCATTCTGAGCGATCAGGACAAGGATGCGGAAGCCCTGATTTCGAGCAATGAACTCGGAAAGCAGGGGTTGGCGATGCAGCCCGTTTCCTGACCGAATTGTTGAACCTCAGCGACGAGGAAGGAGTGCCGTTCTTCGCCGATCAGGCCTCTCCTGCAGTCGCGTTCACGCGATGCCCCTCGGTCGCGTCCACCACCGGCTGAGTGAAGCGCGATTTCCTTCATCAAACATGGAGTCCTGCCGCGGCTTTGGAAGGACGAGAGATCGCAGAGCGTCTGATCCGCTGGCGGTGTCCGCGGCAAGTATCGTGTTTGAACGCTGGACGGCCTCAGCGAGCTCCGACCTGGTTGGGTCGTCACATTTTCAGAGTGCCGAGGAGTAGGTGTCAATATCCGGCATCGCACGCAGTCGCTTGTTGTTGGCGGACGCGGAAGGTCAATGCCGGTGGAACAAGGCCGGGTATATCGCGATATCAACTTGCCCAGGGCTGGCTGAAGAGAAGCCTACGGGCATGGTCGACTTGTGGGCGATAAGTACCGCCAGGGTTCTCGCGAAACGTACGTAGAACCATTGCTGTCCGGAGAACCTACGATTCGCGAGGCTTGCGGTTCTTCTCCAAACCGTGGCTCTGGCATTTGCCGGGTAATCCTTGGGGACAAATACTGAAAAATATGGCCCCGATCAAGCAATCTGCTGCATGGCCACTACGCGGCAATCGGGATGGTAGCGCGGGTGGCTGGCAATTTTGTTACAAGCGCCGAGCATCGCGCAG
>Ga0163217_1060030_pt1 | contig 13488 bp, 18 predicted proteins | sample SynspAceP_FD_185933 | JGI IMG/M metagenome (GOLD analysis project Ga0163217, IMG submission 185933) | Saline lake microbial communities from Ace Lake in Antarctica - Synechococcus sp. Ace-P (PacBio error correction) | ecosystem: Environmental > Aquatic > Non-marine Saline and Alkaline > Saline ...
TATTTAAGGGAGGGAGGGAAGGGGGATTCTTCCGTCCACCCGTCGCGGCCAAAAGCCGCGATTGGGGAATTCCCACTTTCGACCACAGCGCCGAGGCTGGAGGGCTGCCCTTCAGGCACGTTCCGAAAGCTGGATGCGCCTGGAAAGAAACTGCTCGTGAAACCTTGCCTGCCTCCCCCCGTTGGGGAACATGCCTAATGTGCGCCAGTCCAGGAAACCCGCTGGGTCCCTTGGCCATGCAGTCTTTGCGTGCGCTGCGCCATCTCGCCTTTGGGATGAGCCCCCCTTTTGCCGTCCTTGCCTGGCCGACCGATCTGATTTCACGGCGAAAATAACCCTTGCTGAAGCAAAATGGTCGATGTTTTTTTTGCCCCGAGACCGACGGGGCACCGTCCCGTGGCCCGGCGATGTGGAGGTGCCGAGCGAACATACCTCGCTGTTAAATCGGCAATTATCGATGCCGGCTGGGGCCGGACGGGAAAAGTATCCGAACCGGTAACGCAGTCTGGTGGGAAAAACCGGCCCCGCGGGGCCACCGCACCATCCGAACCTTGCCTGTGATCGGGCCGCTAATCCTGATGCTCGAGGTTGTTCCGGGAACTCGATACGTCCAGGAAAACGGAGCCGGCGGCGAAATTCAGCTGACCGCGACCGCGATGGCGCGTTTTGATCGACCGTCAGCCGTTTTCATTGGTCTGGCGTTCGACCGGCGGCGCTTTGATTGCGGCGACCAAGCTGGTTTCTCGAAGCCAATATGCCTTTTGCCTCTGGCGCGTGAATGAATCTGGCCCGGGCCACAACGTGAAATCTCAAAACGTCCTCGGGGAACGCTTGCACATGTAAAATTGCGATGGTTGGGACGGGCTAGTGTCGGCCTGGTGTCGGGAAGCAATGCTTTTTCCGAGTTCGCTGGACGTTGTCTGTGTCGAACAACCAACGGCCGAACAAGATCGCCGATGCTCGAGCCTGCAAGATGCCGATCTATGAGCCGGGGCTCGATGCCTCGTGCGCGCAACGTGCGGCCCCGTTCCCGCCTGAGCTTTTAGCCGACCGATCTGGCAAACGCCGGTGAAGGATGCTGAGGCGGTCCCTTCAATAGCGTGGGGAAGCCCTCGCGTCTGGCGATGCCATGCGGATTGAGCTAATGTCTTTCAGGCAGCGAAGAACATCGCGGCGTCAATCCGAGGCTATACCGTGTCGTGACCAAATCGACCGTTCCTGTCGGGAAGCGGGGTCGTGATGGTTCATGAAGCGGATCAGGCGGTTCGTCCCGATGCGGATTATCGAGATCGCCTCGAACCCCGAGTTTCCTGCGCGAGGGATCCCGCGATCTGAGGACTTCAAGCGCCCTGATCGTGTCGTGATTCGGCGCGGTAATACCGGCGCGCTGCGCAGGCGGTGGGTATCGGCTCTAATCGTCCCCCGCTGTATTCTGCGTGACAAACGCCGATCATCTAATACGAGTCCGGAATCGCCGAACTCATCAAATATGCCCGCCAACCACGTTTCCTTCCTGGCGACCAAGATCAACTCATCAACGAGTTCGCCGATTCTGTGTGAAAAAGGGTTGGTGCTGAGTTCAAGGACGTGGCCAACGGGCATTGACTGGACGGCCGCATCGGATCAAAAAATTTCTGCATGCCGGTCCGCTATGGCGGTCCTGTTTTCCCCAAGGATAACCGAAAGCGCTGGTGCGTTCGCGCGCGATGTCCGATGCGCGATTTCCATCGTGGACACGGTCACACAGTCAATGCGAACCGCTAAGGAGGCCATGGCCCGGAAGATCATTGACGCATGTGGTCGGCTGATGTTTTCCGGCAAAAACCGTTTGCGTTTCTGGGGCTGACTCTTCAAGCCGAACACCGATGACATCCGGGATTCTCCCAGCTGGTGATCGTACCCCGCTTGCTGAGCCGGGCACCGTACGCGCCTTTGACCCGGTGCCGGAATGATGAGGCCAAATGCTGATTGAGGGTGTCTGGTGTCGGACGCCTATGATGCGATTGGACGGTGCGATGCCGTCGCGATCATCACCGAATTGGAACGTAGTTTCGGGCGCTTGACCTCAAGCGTGCGCATTCAACTTCTGACGCAGCCTGTCATGGTGATTTACGAATATCTATCGCCCGGATCAGATGCGGAAGCGGTTTTACCTATGTGTCCATCGGACGGCGCTGCCGTGTCCGCCAACTCCCTAGGGAATGATTAATGTCCGCTCCACCATTTCATCCGACGATCCTTCGCGAATAAGATACCGGGGTGTCCGTCGATGCTACACTGACATTCGTCCGATGATGGCCTATGCGTGGGCCGTTCCTTCGTGACCTGCGTCCCCGTCGACAAGCGGTGGCGATCAGGTGCCACTGGTTATGACGGGCGTCTGACCTCCCCCGTCTCCGCGCAAGCTGTGCTCGAAAGGCCTGAATGGCGTGCGGCCTGCATGTAAACGCGCATCACACACTATGGGGCTCCGACCCCGATGTTCTTTGCGTTCCGGCATCTCGATAGCCGGGGTCCGGGTCATGGTCACCGTGCATCAAACCCGGCATGACTATAACGGGGTTCAAGAGGACGTCTGGCGGCAAAGCGTTTCGGGGAACTCCATTCAAGTCCCTGGGAGTCCCATCGCAAGCCGGTGTCGGAATTACGCCTCGGGTGAGGGCTCTGTCGCAGGATATCGATGTCCGTGAAGGAATTAAAGTGAACGTGCTGGCGAAAGGAACATCAGCCTCTGGCGTCATGGGGCGCGCGTTTGCCTGGGATCCGGGCAACGGGCGCTGCCCGGTGAAGTCCTGAACATGCTCTGCTCGGCATTGCCCGGCATTCATCATGTGGTGAACGGCATCGCGATCGGAACTTTTCCAGGACATCACCCGGATCCGACCTGTGGCCTGAGAACTCGTCGCCTGCAGAACCATGTGCTGAACATGATTGCTGAACTGGCATTGCTTTGACGGTGATGGCGACCGGATCGGTGTGTTGACGGGAAGCCGCATCTCTGGGCCGATCAGCTGATGATGCTTCTTCGCCGAGGACGTCCTGCGCGATGACCCGGGCGCACTACGATCATCGCCGATTGAAATCCCGTCAGGTTCGTTTGACGAGAAATATTCCGGCCTTGGCGCCATGCGGTCATGTGGAAAAAGAACGACACTCGCTGATCAAGTCCAAGATTGTCGAAACCGGATCGCCGCTGGCTGGTAATACGGCCACATATTTTTTGCTGATCGTTAGTTTCGGATTTGACGACGGCCTCTATGCCGCGGTGCGATTGCTGGGCTGCCTCGACGTCAGGGGGTGGTCCACGCTGGCTGAATCCTCCCGCGACCGATTCGCGGAAGCGAGAACACGCCCGCAACTTCGTTCCCCTGTTCCGAGGAGCGAAAATCGCGGTGATGCGAGGAGGTCGAGGCCCGCGTTGGCCGAAGCCGGCCCTGTAAATGTCACCCGCAATCGACGGTGTATCGGGTCCACACAAGGAGTGGCTGGTGCTGTTGCCGTGCTCGAACTACGCAAGACGCCTTGTGCACTCTGCGAAGCCTTGAATTCTGACGGGCCGAACGCCTCAAACAGCTTGAGCGCCACTGGGCTGAGTATATCGGCCGCGCCTGACGACCTGTTAGGTCCCGATTTTCCGATCTTAATTTGTTTGGATCATACCGGGCTGCCGGCACAATTTTCAATTTTCCCATTGAAGGTTTCCCGCCTTGTGAGTGAACGGGCTAGAATTATCAGAAAGCAGACATAGAGAGAGGTTCGCGATGAGAACTGGTTATTTCGCAATGCCGTTGCACCCCAACTGCACCGCACTACAGTCGGAGACACTGACAGGAAGATCGTGCCGCGATCATCTCTGTGAACGAACTTGGGATTATATGCCTTCATGGGCGAGCATCTTTCCGATGCAGCGGAGAAGCGATCACCAGTTCGATGCTCTTCCAAGCCCACGCTTGATCCATCGACAAGCAGATCAACCTGGGCCACAGGCACAACCAACCTGTCGCATCTCATTCCTACGCTTGTGCGACCCACGCGGCGATGTTCGACCAATGCTTGCCGAAGGTCGTTTCAATCTGGGGGCATCAACCCGGGTGCGTGACCTCGATGCCGAGGCGCCTTGGTATTCTTGAGCGAAGAACCGCAACCAGAATGTTCGCAGAAGCAATGCGACGTCAGTGCTGGAAATTGGCAGCGCGACCCCGCCTTTAACAACATCGAACCTTGCCGGACCGCTTTCAAGGTGACGCACTCGGAAGACGATTTTCGAGGAAACCGCATCGGAATCATGCCGAAGCCCTACCGTAGAATCCATGTCGTCCGGGAAACGTTGGCATCTGTCGTGGCGCCGTTCTCCAAAAGGTGTGAATTGCCCGATGGGCAAGGCCGCGATTTCCACCCGCTGTCAGCCAACTTCCTGATCCAATGGCCGGACCCACTTGGAAGACCCTAGCTGAAGGCAAGGAAGAGGTCGGATCAAGGCGATCCGTCCGACTGGCGTATTCGCGCGAACTGTTTCGTGCCGGATGATGCGGCATACGATCCGCAACGGCGCTATGCCCGTGACGATGCCAAGAGCCCGTACAGCTTTCTACTACAACGCAGAAATTTTCACCAAGCTGAAAAAGGCCAACCGTCACGCGGTTTCAAGCACGCGATACGCGATGAGCCCGAATGAAGGCGCTGAACATCGACGATCATGGATGATCTGGTCATTCAGGGTACGGTCAACGATGTTCGACCAGTAAAAAAAGGATTCCTCGCCTTCCGTGAAGTGACGGGTATTTCCCGGTGAAAGCTCGTCTATACCGCTATGGACTGTTGACGAGGCCTTCGCCGTCGTTCCCGTGCAGCTCATTGGCCGAAGAAGTCCATGCCGCGTGTGAATGAACATTGTCCGTCGGCTCCGCGGAATAGACCGCCGCAGCCTGATGATAACGAAAAGCGCCGCTGCCTTCACGGGGCTTTTTTCTTGGCCGGTCAGCCGGTCTTCGTGCCGCCGCAGCATGAAGGGCGCGCGCAGGGTGAAGACGCTCGTCCTCACCGCTTCTGATTGGTCAATAACACCCCGCGTGACAACAAAGCCCCGGTCGGGTTTGCCTTTTTGAGGGGCGCACATCATCAGACCTCGCAGCCGTGCCGACAGAACTGTCGCCAGGGCGTCCGCGCGAGCCAGCGCATCTCGTCCACTGCCGGCGGAGCTCCCCATCGCCGCGGCGGACATCCGGTGCAACCGGCCATCGGACAAGGCAGGCGCATGGAAGACGTTAGGAGATGTCGTGCTTTTTATTTGTTTCTCATGCCGCTGGTCGTTCTAGTCTCTGTCCATTATTGTTGTAATATGGCGTCTCGCAGCCTCTTCCATCCAATGTGGAAGGGTTGCGGTCAAAATTCTTCTTTGCGAATTTCAGATTTCGTCTTTGGTGGAAGCGATATCACCGATTCGTAAACCTTCCCGTCTTCGAAGTCGTCCAGAGGCAGCAGGACATAAGCGATCAACTGTTTCGGAGTTGGCGATCTGCAGGTCCCCGCTGGGTAACCATACGCATGGAGCCGGACCTGCGAAGCTCGCGCAAATCTCACTGCATCGTGCGATCCATCCCGACAATTCGGCGCGATAGAGAGTTTCGCTCTCGCCGTGCAGCGGGTCACTTCGATGAAGCGGTCGCCGCAAGGTCGCGGCCAGGCGCCTGGCCGTAAAATCGCCCTGCCGAACGAGTTCAAGTCGCTTTCCTGCTCTACGCTGAGTAGCGCTGCGATCTGCATACGCCCGTCAGGGCGAAGTTATCGGTTGCTGGGGTCGGCCAGCACTCAGACGCGGTGCAGGGATCTGAGGTTTTCGAGGCGCCGCCCCGGTCGAGGGCGGCTTTGTGGGACAGGCCGCGGCGGCATATTTGGTGATGAGTTCGATTGCGCCTTGCCAGGAACGATGAGCAGCGAGGCCATATGCGCATCGCGCGATTGTCCGGTCTGCCACCGAACACCCACCCCGAACAAGGCGGACCCCGTCCCCTTCTGCGAAGCCACGAGATTGAAAACCCGAGCCCGGACTATATAGCCGGTCTTGATGCCCGTCCAGCCCCATAGCTGCGCACAGCTTGTTGTGTTGCGAATAGGTTCGATCACCGTGCTGAAGGTCCAGCTTCGAGAAATAGCGGTATTTGTCCGGGAAAAGTTTCGGCCAAAGCCTTGCCGAGCGTTGCCATGTCCGGGGCCGTACTTTTTCCTGGCGGCTGTTTCGGCAAGTCCGGCATTCAATGAAGGTCGTGCCCGGGGGACCCCCAATAAAACCTAGCGCGCGGGCCCGTTTGGTCATCAGGCGGCGAAGTTCGCTTTCCGTCCCGCCAATGCTTCGCCATGAACGTGCCGACGTCATTTGCCGATTTGACAGACAACGTGCGTTGATTCGCGTGTTCCGACGGTGATGGTCTGGCCGGCTTTCAGACCCAGCTTGAGGTGCCTGGCCGCCGCGCGGCGGATACGGGCAAAGGCTGGTTGAGCGTGAACTTGGCCGGCCTCAAGCGCTTCAAACGCCATGTGAAAAGCGCTCATCATCTTTGTCAGTGAGGCCGGAAAGAGTTGGTCGTCGGCGTTCGGGCGTAAAAAACCTGTCCGTATTGGGCATCCACGACCAGGCAAGCGTATTTTCGCATCGGCCTGTGTTGGGAATAAGCTGACGGCGAGCCCCCAGCATTGCAGAACTGGCAACAGGGCACCCGCACGCAAGAGAAGACGGCCAGACGTCAATACTGAAAATGCCCCGAAAACAGGCTTTGGAACCGGCCCGAGTCCATCATTTGCGTGTCCCTGATTGATGCTCTCTTAATTGAATCAATCAGATTCTAGTACGTGGTACGAAAAGCATTAAATAGCAGGCTTGAATTAACACTCATCCACTAAATCAACGCATAAAGGCGGGTAAAATTGGCTGTCAGCCTTACGAGAAATCTTCCGTTTGCTCGTGATTGCTCTCTTTCGTCGTCACCGGTTGCACGACTATACCGCTCGGCGGACAATCCGCATTCGCGCGATCCTGTCAAAACACACGCCACCTGGTTCAGCTTTGTCGCAGGCGATGACGATCCAAGGCCGAGGCAGTGGAAAGCCGCGATCATTCTTCAGGTTCGTGCTACAATGCCAATTATGAACTTAGCAGATCGTGCTTACGATCTGAAAGGGTGTCGAAGGCGCTGCAAGATTTCGCGCACGGGCCCGGAAAGCGAGTCCGGGGAAATGTGGCCGCTTCATTCTCAACCCGCTATGGGCATGGGAATCGACCGTCGCAGATGCGTTGCTGTCGAACACGCAGGCCGCCGACTGATTGCGGCGCTCGACAGCGATGCCGCTGCGGCGCCGCCTGCGGCAGCACCAGCACTCGCAAAGCCATCACCATTACTACTGGAGGTCGTTGCGGGTTGCCATGCGCGGGCAGTTTCAGGGTCTGGGCCTTCCGATCAGGCTGGAAGTGAAACCTGCCGGAACTGGCCTTTTTTTCGCCAACAATCTTGCGCGCGCATGATCAGCCGGGGTCGCTTTCGTCCTGCCAAAAACGGTCGATAGGCTTCGCGGACAAATGGCTTTTCTATATCAGGATCAGCAGCGAGCTGACGGATGCAGGTAGGCTTACGGTCGCTGTGGCTTTTAAGATTGCTGAGGCTTCAGGTTTAATAAAGCGGGCAAATCAAATACAGGTGACAGTCATTGCCCGCCTTCTCAGACTTGAGGAATTTATCCACCGCAACAGCCAAGGCCGAGAGGCCATTCTTGCGGTCCAGAATGATCTCTGGGAGCCAGTCCGCGGGATCGAAAGGTGTGGATGTTGCGTGGGGCGACGATATCCTACCAGCACATCTCGATCTATCCCCGGCCGGAACTGAACCGGTGCCGTGCTGGCCTTCATCCAGGTGGTCGCTTGGACCAGCGGTCACAAGGAGGCGATGGCTTTCATGGCGCCCGGTTTTTCCATGCACAGGCATAACTTTTGCCCAGCCTTGGCCATCGCCCTGGCACCGCATCGCTACGATGAGGCTTTTCCCGATCGTGCAACGGCATTGCCTGTCTGGCAGCAAATGCAGACCGGCGATGGCGGCGGACCCGCAATCGAATTTTCGTGGGTGGGCATTCCTCGGGTGGCCACTATGCCGCACAGCCTGGCCCGTGACCCGTGAGCTGGTCAGGCACGCCAGCGGGCTTGGCCGCGATGTGATCAAGGGCTGCCTGCTCGATGATCGGGCGTCTATGAGTGTCCCCTCACGCCGATTACGCGATTGGCCGCCGCCTCTGGTCTGGCGGAAGCGATGACGCGTCAACGAGAAAAGGCCCGACTGCTATCGCCTGGCCGAAACCCGCCCCATTTCCTGGTCCCTCCTGGGGAACGACCGACTAATCCGTTCCTGATCCCGCAAGGCGAAGGCGTTCCGCCACAAGCGGTCACGGGATCGGGCGCAGATGTCGAAACCCCTGGAGATTGGATCGGAAAAGCACCCATTTTTTCCGTCTGGAGAGGGCGCTGGAACCGGGTGGTGTCTGGAGCCAGCGCGCGTTGCGTGGATCATACGCGCGTTTAACTTGCCCGTCTGGCTTGTTGTCGACAATCGAAGCGGGGGCGGCCAGCCAGGTTCTTTCACCCAGGGGCCATCAGGCAATTTCGCGCGCCAGTCGTCAGAGTTGTCGTTCCACCAGCTTGCCGCTGTGCGCGGACATCATCATCGATGTAATGGCGCCTCGCGCCATTCCCGGTTCTTCATTGGTAACGTGATCAGGTCCGATGGAAACCCGACGTCCCTGATGGCTTGCGCGTTGTGGAGTCGAACGATCAGATAGCGCCAGCTTTGAGAGTCCGTCGTGAGCGGGTGTCAAGGTGAGTGCCCGTCCAAATGGGCTTCCCATAGTTTGTTTCCCGATCAACGAGATAAGGACGTTCGTTCTTCTAACCTCATCCAAGTTGCCCTCGGGATTAGACCAGAAGAACATGGGACTCGCTACCTGCGCCAGAGCTGCCCGCCACAGCGCATGCAGATTGAAACTTCAGTCTGAGTCTGAAGTGTGTTCCGATCTGACTTGGCGACCTTGCGACATTCTGATCGTGAAGGCTTCACCGCGTCAGCATGTCGCGAAAGATTGTCGCCTGCAGCTTCTCCAATTGCTCGCGAAAGATAGGCGAGGGTCTTGGTCGCCTCACGAACGCAAAGCCGAGTTCATGATGAAGAAAATGCGGTTTTCCTTTCCGTGAGCGTGATTCATGGGCGCCCACACGTGACCTTGCGTTCCCGAGTCATGCGACCCGTCTGCCACGCCACGATCTCCGTCGCGAACCTTGAGTGGCAACGCAATATTCATTGATGGAAAAAATCCTTCTAACGCGGAATGAGCCGAATAACGGAAACGGTTCTGCTTATCGTAGGCATGCTACCTGGCACGACTCAAACCCGACCGCCTTGAATATGCCGGAAAACAGGCAATATTGCAATTAAGCGAATAAAAAATGGTGCGCGCACCATTTTCGTTGCAGGTCGGGTTGGCACCATATTCACCCTATGTTGCAATTGCAGCAACGATATCGAATTTACAAGGGCCTTGTCTAGCAGTTTGTTTTCACGGGCCCTCCACCACAATAATTTTGTTTGTGATGCAGCGCACAATTATTAACAAGAGTGTCAGATATGACCCCGCAAAGAAGACAGGCCGCCGTCGAGAATCGGCTAAGGAACCCTCGAATCCGTCGCTGAAGCCCCAGAAGAATGACAATGGACGAGCGCCGGATCCAGGCCGGTACCCGGAACGCCTTTCGCAAAAGGTTTACGAGAGTTCTACAACACGTCCCCGCGAAAAAGATGGACGAAGCTCAGAAGTCCCTGCTTTCGAGAATTTTCGATCAGGTGTCTGACTTTAATCGCGAGAAACGTCCGAGCCATGATCGTGTCCTCGACCATCCGTTTGCCAAGGTTTGAAGTGATCGGCAAAGTGAAATTTGCCGCATTTCGCTCCAGCAGGCCGCCTGAAAGCCATATATGGCCGCTGCCCAAGTAAGTTCAGCTCTGCCAAGAACCCCAGGAAATTGATGGATCTCCAGACCGAATGTGGCAAAGACCGCGTTTCGACGCTTCGTCGCAGAAGCGACCAAGCTTCAGACATCCTCGGTCAAGGTTCCTCAAATCAGGCCTCGCGCCGATCAATGATCGGAATCAACAAGGCCAGTTTGAAACCTTCGCCAACCGATCGCCGCGGTAACTCTCCTCCCAATACGTAGGCGTTTTGAGCGGTCCCGACCCAGTGCTTTTGGTCGGGCACGTCACCATGTCAGGGCCTTGTTTTTTATCCGATCCGTACAACAGTTAGATCATCAAGAGGTGCCCGGCATGGCTTTCGCAGACGGCCCACAGGCTCGGCTAGAATGTCAGCAGAGCAAACCCGACACCCCGCATGGGATGAGTGGTACTTAAGTTTTGCAGAACCCGATTGACAGCTACCCGACCGCACTCGCGCGCGTCTGAACGAATGATGATTTTCCGGTGCGGGGGGCGCGGCGGGGGCCGCGGCGATCACCGGGATCGGCAACCAAGACCGGACCAAAGACGAAGAAAACCGGTCGGATGTCAAGGTCCTGATTGCCTGGAATGACGATTATCACCATGGAATTCTTGGTGATGCGTTATCGAGCAGTTTTTCAGCAAGACCACGACCGAAGCCGTTCAGATCATCTTCACGTTCATCAGAAAAGGCGTGGGGAATTTGCGGTGTCTTTTACTTATTGAAGCTCGCAGAAACCAAGGTCACACAAGTCCATGGCATTATGCGCGAAAGAATCCAACACCCGCTGCAGTGGTACTCTTTGGAATAGGAATCGAACCTGCAGCGCATTTGTTTTTGACGTTACGGATGAACGAAGCCCTCACGCGAAAGGTAACCTTCGCACATGTTGTTCTTCAAAACCTGGAAACACGTCACTAGCATCGTGCGCTGGGCCGGTCGCCAATGAACGCTCAACCACGAAATATGCAACGCCTCGAGCCACCTTCTTGCTTTCCCTGATCCGAAGATAGGATGCCGTGCGGCTGGCGCGCGCCTGCGGGGTGGATATCGACCAGCCTGCGCGTGGAAACTGTCCGAATTAATTCGATGAAGGAGCTTCGAGCCTGATTACCTACAGCCGGGTTGAGGAATCCAAGCCGACCGCCGTTTTCAGCGGGGTGCTCCAGCGCGCCCGCCATCCCATGTCCAGCTCCTCGGCCGCGAAGAAGGTGACCGGAGTCCAATGTGCTGGTCCGCGCCGTGTTCGTCCGAACGTGAGCAGCCACCGGTTGTACTTCCTGCTAGCAGCAAGATGACCCGCCTGGTATTGCTGGTCAATTACAATTTCCCGCAACGGCAGTCGCCAAGGTGCCGGGACATGACGATGTGCGCCCGGTGCATTGGGGCGATGAAAGAGGGCGATGGATGGAAGAACCGTCGTCAAAGGAAGGGCCAGGAAGCCCTGACCTGCTATTGCCTGCATCTCATACCAGAAGGTCCCAGGATGGCGAATATATCGATTCCGCTGATCGGCCGCGAGCATAGTTGGAACGCACGATCCAGATTCTGGCGCGGGCGGACCAAGAACAACCTCGCTTTATGGTGGGCGTCCCGGGCTGTGGGCAAGAACCCGCCAATTGCCAAGGTCTGGCCAAGCGACATTGTGGATGGTGAAGTGCCCGAGGGTTCTGCGCTGATGCCAAGATATTCTGCTCGACCAATTGGGCTGCGCTGCTCGCCGGACCCGCTATCTGCGGTGATTTTCGAGGAACGCCTGAAAGTCCGTCATCAACAGGGTCGAGGAAGATGGAGGGCGCGGTGCTGTTTCATTCGACGAGATCTCACACGATCATCGGCGCGGTGCCAACGTCTAGGCGGGGCGATATGGATGCTTTCGCGAACCTTGCTCACCAGCCGGCGCTTGGCCAGCGGTATAGCTGCGCTGCATCGGCTTCGACGCACCTACAAGGAATATCCGCAGTATTTTTCGAGAAGGATCGTGCGCCTGGTGCGCCAGGGTCCAGAGATCGATGTGAACGAGCCCTCGGGTCGAGGACACGGTCCAAGATTTTCTGCGCGGCATCACTAAGCCCATTACGAAAAAGCATCACGATATTCGCTACGACCGATCAGGCGATCCGGACGGCGGTCGAACTGTCGGCGCGTTACATCAATTGATCGCAGCTGCCCGACAGCGCGATCGAGCTGATCGAACCCGAAACAAGGTGCGCGCGCCAGTCCCCTGTTGCCGGCCGTCCAAACGGAAGAAACCGTGGGTTGGAACGGATGTGGAGGTCCGTGGTCCGCCAAGATCGCGGCATCCGCCGAAAACCGTCAGCCGGTGAACGACAAGACTCGCTGCTCGAGAACTCGATACGCGGACCCTCAAAGACCATTGGTTTTGGTCGGACAACGGCGATCATCGGCTGTCGAGCCTGCGCTGGAAATCAAAGCGGCCCGTGCGGGCTTGCCGCGAGCCGAAATAGCCCATTGGCCCTTAACCTGTTCGTCGGGTCCGACCGGTGTCGGCAAGACCGAGGCCTGCACGCCATTGGCGCGTTTCCTGGGTGTGGAGTCAACCCGTTTTCGACAGTCGGAATATATGGAGCGGCAATTCGATCTCCGCGCCTGATTGTGGCCGCCGGGATATGTTGGCTTTCGATCAAGGGTGGTCTATTGACCGGACTCCATCGATCAGCGATCCTCATCAGTCTTGCTGGCTCGACGAAATCGATGAAAGGCCACGGACCTGTTCAACATCCTGTTGCAGGTGAAATGGATTACGGCAAAGCTGACCGACGACAATGGCAGACCGCGTCGACTTCCGCAAATGTGATCTGATCAATGACCACTCAATGCCGGTGCGGTGGCCGAATCTGGCCAAACACGCCCATGGCTTTGGGTGGGCGTGCGTGAAGGCGATGACACGGAAGGCCATCAACGAAAGCCTCTCACGCCCGAGTTTCCGCAACCGTCTGGATGCGGTGATCGATTTAATCATACCTGTCCACCACACCGCACGTGATGGAGCAATGTGGTTGATAAATTCCGTCATTGCAGCTCTGAATGCCCAGCTCGAAGAATCCGCAACGCTCACCATCAAAATCTCGATGAGACGATGCGCGGGAAATGGCTGGCGAAGAAGGGCTACGATTCCGCTAATTCGGGGCGCGTCCCTGCTCGCCCGTTGTCCATTCAGGAAAGCCTCAAAGCAGCCGCTCGCCGAAGGAAACATGTCTTCGGCAAGCTCACCAAGGGTGTGCGCTGTTGAGCGTGGGGGGCGAGGAAAAGACGCAAGCTGACCCGTTCCAGTGCCTTACAAGGAAAGACAAGCCGTCGGGTGATGGCGGGTCTGCAAAAATGCAGAAGAAGCCAAGCCCGGATGATTCCGGCGACGCGTGAAAAGGAAACCTGCGCTGGTGCCGAGAAGTAGGATCTTATCCAGAGAATGAATGAAAGGGCGGCTCCTCAGCCGCCCTT
>Ga0163217_1024236_pt1 | contig 13487 bp, 16 predicted proteins | sample SynspAceP_FD_185933 | JGI IMG/M metagenome (GOLD analysis project Ga0163217, IMG submission 185933) | Saline lake microbial communities from Ace Lake in Antarctica - Synechococcus sp. Ace-P (PacBio error correction) | ecosystem: Environmental > Aquatic > Non-marine Saline and Alkaline > Saline ...
AAAAAGAAGAGAGGGGATTTTGGGCGAAAAATTGGGCAAAAAAATTTGCTTGCGCCCAAAGCCGGGTTTGCCTCAACTGTTTTTTTCAAGTTTTTTCAAACCGGCAACCCGCGAAGACCGCTGCGTTTTCCCTCCGACAGACAATTAAACTCGCTTTGCGAAGCGCTGGACCTGCTTGTGGAATCGAAACCGAAAACCGCATGTGAGAAAGACAGATTGGCGGATGATGGACCGGGTGCGTGGAAGTCGTTCCCAATTGCGAAGCTGTGTAGCAACACCTCGCCTTCCGTTCACTTGGAACGCTGGACTTCCGTCAGCAGGTTTATGATGCGATGCCGAGAAGGTCTCACGTGGTCGGAATATGATGTGATGGCTGATTGGAATTGGCCGAATAATGATGATACGGAACTGGGCGAAGCGGCTTGACAAGCGGCTCCGCACCTTCCAGCCGATGGATCGAAACGGCTGGTATTTTCCCATCACCTGTCATTTGCCCCGACTTATCAAATCAACCGCCGCTTTGTCGACCGCAATCTGGCCAAGGAATATTTCGGCGACGCGGCATGCTCGGTACGTCCTCGGCGTGCAGCGCCAGGAAACGCGAAGGCATTGCCATGCGTGGCACCAGAATATGTTCGGGCAGCGACATTGGCGATGATCACGAAGGATATTTTTCGCCGGTGAAGCAGGGGCTCAAGGCTGGCCGGTGCGCACAACACGATGAACAGTTTTCGGCTAGAACAGCGAGTTCGGGTGCTCGATGCCCCTCAGCGGCCCCGTCAACAGTTTTTCCTGGGGAGGAAAAATATCGTCGCAGATGTGGCGGATTTTTATTCTAATGTGGACATTGGCGCTAAGCTATCAGGGTGTTATTGGGTTAAGAACTATCGCGCTTAACTTTGGTCCGTTCGATAGATTTTGGGGGCAGCATAGACATTGGGAAAATCCGGTTGATATTGGCACTGGCGCACCTCTCTCAGCTGTGGCGGCGAGTGGTGGCAGCAGCATGTCGTCAGTCTACCCGGGTGGTGGTGGAGCGCGCAACGAAACGCCCCGGGGGGGGTCCAAGGCACCACTGTGCTCGCTACAAACGTACAAACTGGCTTTGACCAGATCAAACGAATGGTATTCTGTTTCCGAAACCCTGCCGCAGCCTGAGTCCCGACGCTTAATGGCTAGGTGCAGGATTATATGAACGCGCTCAACCGCACTTGCGCGCAGTCAGGGAAGGGACCGCTATTTCACTATATTACCATCGATGCGACGAAATGCGGTTTCTCATTCCGGGCGACTAGCGGTTTTGGCATAAGAATTAGGTCATGGACAGCAGCGCGATCGCGGCTTGTTTGTTCTCGAAGCCTTTGAAGGGGCGGCCGATCTGGCCGCCGGATCGGCGCACCGAATAATTGGGATCGGGACGAGACCAGCAATCTTCAGTCCGTGGCTCGCTATTTGGCCAGGGCGGTGCGGCGCGGTCAGCATGCGCTCGCCTTCGACAGAGGTACAGGCCGGGTTTTATCGGTTCCGCGACGCTGCGGGCGTTGAGAACACCAACACGGTCAGCAAGGCCGATTATGCGATAACCAGCAATCTTCGCCGCGCTATGGCGTGCAGATATGCGCAATGGCGGACAAGACTGCTATGTCAATCTGAGCACCTTTATCGACAGCGCGAGCAGCATTGGCGCGATGCCTTTCTGCAATCGCAACCGCGGCGTGAACAGAACTGGTCCATGCGCTGCGCTATAAATGCGGCGGATTGGTGCGCACCGCCGAATTGTTGCCGACTGCTCGGCGCAACCGTTTGCCAGTGATGTCCAGTCGGTGACCGCTTTCGGCCGCAAGCAAATAATCCTTCAACGGACCGCAACTTCCGGCAGACGCAGTGGTCGCGCGACGCGGATGCCTTCATCACGACCGCGGTCATCTCGGCCGCGAACTGGTGATCAACAGGATGATCTATGCTCGATCCGGTATGAGCTGATCGGCAGCACACTTATGGAACCGGGTCGCAATGTCGGGCTGGACCGCAGTGCTGGACGACCGCATCGGATGGTCGCTTCGCCACCGAAATGTGACGGCATGCGGCTATTTTGGGGGCTCGCCAGTTTCGATGACAACAGCTGTCAGGCGGGAATACATCAATCTGCCGCTCGGCGATCAGGCGAAGCCTACGCAGCGCGCACTGGCTTTCTGTCGGTGGCGCTGCACCAGATCAAGCAGCGCTGCGGGCGGGCGAATTGCGCGAACGCGAGCCCGGTTTTTCCCGTTAGATGAGCCATTGGCCCGGCCCGCGAATTGCTGATGCAGACAGCCGACGACGGCCAGCGGAGTTATGGGCTCTTTCTGACATGCCGATGGACCGGACGATGCCCAACTGATGGAGGACCAGCTCGAAGGCGCCTGGGCGATCGCTTATGACGGCATGGCGATGAATTTGTTCGACGATATATTGGATCATCCCAACATGCGCCGGTCTTTCTCATCTCGAAGCGGCGCGCGAGCGATGACCGGAGACCTGAGGCGATTGCTCGGACTCGCGCGGGCGAATATTCGGGTTGATCATGCGGTGACCAATTTCATCGACCTCACATAATTATGCGACTTTTCAGCGCAAGATATGCCGCCGGTTTGCACTGGTGGACGGAGACAATGGGCGCCGGAGCCGGTCGAGACTGGGCCGCGGAGCGAGGCGGCGTGGCGCGGACAAGCGGACGGGCATGGTTCGCCAGGTCGCGGCCGTTCAGCGCAATCAGGAAAGTGCGGTGCGGAAACATGACCGATGCTTCGGGACATCATCGAGAGGCTGGGCCTGCCTGCCCTCCCGAGGGTGGCTGGTATGCGAACCTTGGCGCGCAGCAGCGGCAGACGGTGAGCGGGCCAGGAACGCGATCTATTTCTGCTCGAAGCGGGACAAGGCATCACAATGGCACGGGTTTGATGCGGCGGAGCTTTTGCATCTGGCATGCGGGCAGCCCGCCTCCCTGCGCAGCTGGCGGGTGATAGCGGCCGGTGGAAGTCAGGACTTGGGTCCCGACACTAGTTGCGCGAAGGCCGCAGCATCTATCCGACCGGTCACTGGCAGGCGGCACAGGCGGATCTGGGCTGGACCCTGGTCAGCTGCGTCGTGTCGCGGGTTCGAATTTGCCGCTTCGAACTGGCTGCGGAGGGTTGGTCCCGGTACTGACCCGTCATACGCTGGCAATGGGCGGCGATTCAGCAGGGCCAGCTGAGACGTGCACTGACCGTCCCGGACTGATTCCACGGCGCCAGGCTGCATATAGGAGCACATGGTTCGGGCGTCGGGTCCCGCGATCGTTTGGCTCCAGCGCATTGTTGAGCGGGACATTGCGCATCATCGTCACCACAAGCATGGCCCGATCAGATAGAGCGCGCCGCGGATCACCATCTGCAGGCACGGCGCTGCCATAGCATCAGCAAAGACCGCAGCAACAGAAGGCGAAGACTGCTGGGCAAAAACAGCGGCAGGAACAAAAGATTTGAACAGATGACCGGTTGATCGACTGATGCGACCATCGATGGGCCGCCCGCCGCGTCCGCGACTGCAATGAAGAACATTAGAGAAGGTGAAATAGACGCGCATGATGCCGACCGATAGCGGCCGGAACCAGAGTAATATCGAGATCAATATTCCCATTGGCTTACTCGCCCGCGCTGCAAACTGCCAGCATGCGGCGCAACAGATAGAGGGCGCAGGCCGACCGGACACCGGGAATGTGCCGAGCAGCGCGCAGATCCAGCAATGCGGATGTTCAAGGGCTTCCGCGTTCATGGCAAATCAGGCGGCCAATATCACCAGACGAAGTAAATCGGAACGAATAGCCGCTGGCATAGGGGTTTAACAAAGCCTGCGGCAAAGGCACCGAAATAACGCCTCTGGATCAGCGGCGGGATGACAATTGGTGAAAATCAGAGGAACAGCGGCGGCCGGCCGCAATGACCGTGATTATTAAACAGCGTTTCGCTCTGACATGATTCTATTTCAAGGATTATATTCGCATCACCAGATCCGCGGCACCAGAATGGCAGCAACCGCCACAGCAAAGCGCCGAACATGCCGAGCATGTGCCCGCATATGTTAGCGGGTTTGCATCGCCTGCACCGCATGATCGCGGCGTGGACAGGCTCGACAGATGGTGAACAGAAATCGCGGGGCCGATTGCGGGAGGGGGATTGGCGGCGGGCGCGGATCAGGAAAATATCCGAGGTGCGGTAAACCCGACAATCATCATATAATAATGCGAAGCCGACCGCGGCCTTCGTGCACTCCAGCCGACGGCCAGAAGCGCCAGGGATAGCCAGACAGATTTCGCCCCGAACAACACAAGGCGACTGCAAAAAGCGTATAACGTCCTATATGTGCTTTTCCCACAAGCGGCCCACGCTGAGCAGTGAACGACCGATATTACCCTTTCGGCGAGAACGCATTCGCCGGTTTGATCGCCAGTTGCCGAAATGGCGCTATAAGTGACGAGTATAGGGAGGAGCATTAGCAATGCTGTTCTTTGGATATGTCGATACTGTCCGCGGCGATAGAATAATGCGTTTATTAGCTCCGTAACAATGCGGGGTATTTGTGTAAATGCCATTCGTTTCATATCTTGTTCACCTGCGGACCTTTGGACAGGGGATGAAATGGGAAGAAAGGAAGCACGATGACGAACGATGACAAGAAAAGCGCCGGCAAGGCCAAGGCGATGAGATATCAACAACATTGCATGACAATAATGCAGCCCCGGCGACATGCGGCCAGAAAAGGCCAATAAGGAAGGCTTTTGGTACGAAGGGGACTATGATCCCGGAAAATCATTGACCGGCACGAAGATAGGGCGATGTGTAGTCGCCCGATTCTTCAGAAACAGAGGCCATCACGTGGGGAGCGGAGCAGGAATGCATGGCCGACAGGCAAGAACGGAACAGAAAACGGATCGAATGGCGATCGATGTGCCACCCAGGGGCGGCGAAAGGCAGCATCATTTCGTCGGTGCATCACCTGAAAAGCGTCAGGAAAGGATCAGAAGGAAGACGGTCGCCGAGGCGCAGTGAACGAGATTAGCTGCGACTATTGACGGGATGATGAGAAGGCTGGCGGCCAAGAATCTACTCGTCGATGCCTCATGTCAAACCAGAACAAGACCGGGACATTTTTCCAGCACATGGATGAGTTTTAAAAATCATTACCGCAGGAATTGCCCCCATTACAGGCGGTGAAGAAAAGATGAACATCCGAATCGACAGCTGAATTTCCGAAGCATGGATTCGAAGATCGGCGATGCGAACAATTTGCGCTATAAGCCTGTACGAATGCGCGCGCTTTGGCCGTATCAAGTTCGGGAAGTAAGCGCGTTTGCCATTGCGTTTTTTGCGTCCGGTGGCTAGAAATTTAACCGACACATTTATTTTCCGTGACTTCCGCCTCTAATCGCCAGCATTCATCCTGCGGTGGCACCAGCCGTGGCCGCGCCAATGCGCCAAAGCGCGCGATTGTCGGGCTTTCGATCGTCACCCGACATAAGCCCGCGCGCAATATGGGCGGTAGCGGCCTGTTGATCCGCTGAAAACAACCCTCGAGTGGAACCTTTGGCCGGGGGTTCCGGGCGCCAATATGCGTCCCAGAGCGGCAACAAATTCCTTCCGCCCGGCTTGCGGGCAGCCGGGTAAGCGCTTTTCGCCGCGGCTCATCCCGACTTGTCCGCTGCTTGCTTGACGCAAGCGGTATGCGCAACAAGGCCGATAAATTCCGCCTGGAACGGCGACCAGCCGTCGGCGCGCGGGGGCAGCGGGCACGGTGGTGAAAGCGGGGATGCGGAAAATGCGGCGGCTCTGGACGAAGCGGTGCGGGGTGGGGGGAAGTCTGGCATTGGCCGGATTAAGGCATATTTGGGCTTGGTTGTAGGAAAGCGGTTTTTTTGTGGTGGGGTCATTGTCATTGCGAGGGGCAACGCGCGAAGCAATCCAGTGCAAGCGCGCGCGGCACTGGATTGCTTGGACTGGCGGTCCCGCAAATGACGGGATTATGCGTAGTTTAACTTTCTTTCGTCATCCATCCCTCGTCATCCCTGAACTCGTTCAGGCCAGGCAGGGCAGGCGCGGCAATCGAGAGGGGTCCTGAAACTAAGTTCAGGATGAAGAACTATACTACGCCGCACTTCGCGGCGTTGATTTCTTTACGCGCTGCAAATTTCATCGCACCGGAGCAGCCGAGAAGGTTCCAGGTCGGATTGCATCCTCTGTCAGCGACGATAGAGCGCCTGACGCTTCACGCCAGATTTCTCGGCATTCTGGTAATGCCTCGCTTGCGCGGCAATGGGCCGAAGCGGCAGCGGCGATTAACAGCCTCGCGCCACAGCTCTCGCTTTTCCAGGGTCGTTGAGCGTTCGATGACATTTCCGGGTCGGGATAATATTTTGCGTCAAAGGGGTCGTTTGTATTTGGTATTTCATATCCATATTTCTATGCAGGGGCAAACGGCCGAAGAATCCAGTGCAGCGCTGGCGGCACTGGATTGCGCGGACCTGCTGTCCTTCAGAATGAGGGATATTGTGTAGCCCGCAGGAGGCAAAAAATCGCCGATTGTTTCGATTCCTGGTTTGGTATTTATATGTTGACGAGCAGGTAAACTGTCAAGTTGAAGCGAGCTCAGATAGACACTCTCTTTCGTCATCCTGGACTCGTTTCAGGACTCATGGCGCATTCACAACCTATAGGGGTCTGAAACAAGTTCAGGATGACGAGGGTGTGGCTCAGGATGAGAGGGTGTGGCTCAAGGACTCTATCGATTGCGCGCCTGCGTGGCGGGGGTCTGAAAACGAGTTAGGATGACGAGGGATGTTTACTGGGCTATCTATGCCGGCCTTTGTCTCGATCTTGCCTTCAAGCAGGCAAATTGATCGCATCGACACGGCCTGGCGCGGGTCGCTGACATAGCCGGTTTCGAGCGGGGTAGAATCGTGCCGTGGGCGGGAAGCACCGCGCGCTCGGTCGCCCGCTTCAGGTCTGCGGGATCGAAATCCCTCGAAAATTTCCATCCGCCGTCAATCTGCGCCAGCGGAATTTTGAAGTCTGCTAGACCGACAGGGCCGGGCGCTGCGGTGGGAACGTGCCGCGCACGCGATCAAAGAAGGACGACGCTTGAACGGGAAGAAAAACCACGCCATCGCATCATCCGGCTCACTCCGACAGCAGGATGACCGAGCCGGGGAAAATCGATGTCCTTCAGCGCCTCTATGTCCGCGGTCACGCAGCACCAGCAACAGCGCGCAGCGCTCCACAGAAGCGGCGAACTGCCATGGGCCGATGAGTATATCGATAGCGGAGCTGTGAACAGATTGACATCACCCGGGCCTAGGGGAGTCGGGACTGGAGGGAAAGCGGATGCGATGCCGTGTTTGCTGCCCGTATTGGTCCGTGGTGGAGAGGGATTAGAGGGGTCCATGCTGAACGGATAAGAATCGTCACCTGATTATATTTATCTGGCGATGGCCTGCGGCTCAGGACCTCTCTTCGAGTGCGCGCTTGCATGGCGGGGTCCTGAAACGAGTTTAGCTGCGCTGGTCTTCGCTCAGGATGAAGAGATTGTGCTTCGCGCATGGCGAGTGCCCTCTCAAATCCAATTGCAATCCCCTCCCGCTGCGCGAAACGCTCCAATAAACGGAGAGCGAAAAATGACGACTTGAGCAATCACGGCTGCAGACCGTGCGCGATCATAACTGGCGTGGGAGATCACCCATGAATGGGATGCGGTGATGATACATTTTGCCATCCGCGCTATGAATTTTACGGCATGGCCACGGTTGTTCGAAGTCGGCGAGGAGCGGCGGTGCGCGACTATTTTGCCATGTCGCGCACGCGTTCCCCGACCAGGCAATGAAGTGATCGGAATCGGCGCAGCCGGGAGAATGTGTGCTGGTCGGATCTGGCTGAACCGGCACCCATTGGCCCGGCTGACCATACGGGCGACGGGTGATCGAGCCGACCGGCAAGCATTTCGGCGTCCGCAAATGGCCGGAGCCTTTGAATTTGGCGCCCGGAAGCGGACGGATCTTTGGAACGGGCTTATTTTGGGGAGGAATTGGCGAGGCGTTGTGGTTTGTGAGGGTTGGTAAAGTGCAGTGTCACAGCAACATTTATTCTTCTGCTTTTGAAATTGGTCGTTCAATAATTGTTCGTAAAAATAATATACTGGGCTATTTCTTGGAGAGTATTTTTTGGATGGAAAGAATATTTCACTCTTTCGTTGCCTTCGCAAAAATCTCATTTTGCGAAAATAATTTTCGACGAAGGACTTGCGAACAGAGTTCGGAAATATTCTTTCGCGTTGTGTATTTCGAGGCTGAATTTATTTCTTCCAGCTCTTTCGGAATTTCATCAATGCGGCGACCTTGCTCAAAATTTGTTCTTGAATTTTATTCGGGTCAAGTGAACGGAGGATCCTCCCATATTTTTTTCTTCGTATCTGTGCTTCCCGAAAAGCGTTTTCTGCGTTGCAAATTTTTTCTGCATGAACGCGCGGCTTTGCCTATAAACATCGCAAGAGCCGGAGGGCTGCTCATCGTAAGTTTCCTGAACATTTTTTCCAATTTTTGTGAAATGATGAACCGATCCCGATAATGCTATTCCAATTTTAGTAATGCTCACCGCGTGTTCAGGGGCGAACCAGGACACTTTCTCGAATAAATGAAAACCGACTTTCGAGGAGATGTGAATAGAACTAAACAACAGACTCAAGTCATTATCGAAAGCGAGCATATGCAATTCTGACTTTTCATCGTCTGCTGTAAGGCTTTCCATAGGCCTTCGGTGGACGAAATACTTGCGCCTTTGGTCACCGTCGAAATCGTCTTTAAGATTTAAGTTTCAACTTGGAGTTGATTTTCTGCTTCTGCGCTGACCTTCAATGATGCAAGGCATAGAGACTTTTTCGATCAACTTCAATGCCTCTTATTGATTTTGTGAAGTAGTATGCGTGTTTCGAGGCATTGTTTCGCGCAGACTGCGTTTCTGGTTCTGCGTGCTGATTTGCGTCATCAAGCATCGATCCTGCTCTTTGACACCCGCATATCTTTTTTTGCAGCATCTTGTTTTTGCGCAATGGCCGCCGCAGCGGCGGCTTTTTCTGTTCTAAATCAAATACGATCAAAAGATTGGTAATCAATAGCTAAAAGAACAAATCAATGATCGTCCATATTCAAAATCGATATATGCTTGCTTGGTTACATTTTTATATTTGGTCACAGCTTCGGCAATCAAAATCTGTTGCTGGGCCTGATTTAGTTCTGTTGGCTTGTCTAATTGCTTTGAATTTCCTTGTTTATTGTTTTGACGAAACAGGCGCGGATGGATAGCTATCCCGCAAAAAAGCAATAAAAAACAACAATTTTTCTCCATGCGGCCTAGCTCTGCTCGTTCAACTCGCGATCAAGTACTCCAAGTAGTTTGCGAAATACAGCTGGAAGCAACGTGACAATTCTTTATGAGTACCCAATTCAATGTAATTTTGGCGCAGCGTCCCTGAACAGATATTAGTGCTCAAGTCCTCATAAATTTCCGGTCAATCGTTACTAGAGCAGAAAGATTGCGACCATCTTTAGTTTAAGATCAAACGTCATGCGTGCACTGCAAGTCAGCGCTCGTACGTTGGCGATTTTTTTGGTCAGCTTCGCCTTTGTACGGGCCTCTTTGTTTAAATCCGTCATCCGGATGTCCGGGGGTAGTTGGGCATGCCTTGTCGGCCTTGGATCTGAACCAAGTTAGTATGAGAATTACCGATTCAGATGATAGGCCCTCCTAAAGGGGGGGGGGCTTTTGAGAATTGGTTAACGTCAAGCCCATGGTCAAACCGACGCCGCGTTACAAAATGTACGCCAGCAAAAACAACTTAGTTTGATATCCTCCACCACCAATCAGGAAGGCCCACCATGGAACCACCCAACAACCAACGCAGGCATTGCCTCTGCGGCGCATACTCACGATAACGCGCCAGCCATGTCCGATGCTGTCATTGCGGATGGGCCGGACGCTGGGGTGGGCGGGCGTTATGGTCGAGATTGATTGACGGGCAGTGATGTGGGTGAATTGACGGGGCCGAGAAGAATGACCGTTATGTTCGTCGCTGGGCGGAGCGGGCCTTTGCCGGGATTGGGCTCGCATTGTTTTACTCGGCTGAAAGGGTCGGGCAGCATATGGTCTGGCGGGCTGTTTGATGAGGCACGACCAGGATGCCGGCCTGACCTGCGGGGCAGGTGTTTATTGACAGAAAACCGGGCTTATTTAGCTTTGCGGGGATGCGAAAAGCTTGACCGGGGCAGAATTGTTCGCGCGGGTCGTCGGCGGGGCGCCGGAATTAGGCGGCGGCGGGTTTTTTGGGCGCGCACCTCCATCGGTTGCCCCTAACTTTGTGAGGGTTGCTGAACGGTCGAAAGTCACTTTTGCTCCGGTGCTTCGACAGGCTCAGCAGAACGGGATTAGCGCGCGCCTTGACAGTCTATAGATATAGACAGGCTCAGGGCAAACGGTGGGGGTGTGACGCGCTGTTTCTGCCTCACCGATCCGTTCGTGCTGAGCTTGTGAAGCAATGATGGTGTGCGCAGCGGCGTTGTTTCTGGCTGAGCTGCTTCGACAGGCTCAGGGCGAACGGGGATTAAGCGTGGATTTTGCCGTTTAGCCTCTGCTACTCCACCCGTGCAGAGCGTCTGACCGGCGCTAGCTGAGACAAAGCGGACGGGGTCTGGGCAGGTTCATGATCGCTGCCGCTTGTGCGAGGGTCAGCGATGGTCGGCCAGTCGCGGGCCAGCCACGATTCTTTCGACAGCTCGAATTTTTTCGGTGCGCGGGCCGATAGGTTTCGATGCGACTGGACATGACCGCCGCGCCGGATCGCCGCTCGGCCAGGCGAAGCCGACACAATCATACGCCAAAGGCTGGAGACCAGCCACCGGCAGGCGCTGCGGCGATGATTCGAGATAGGCTCGAGTCGCCGGTGGCGGTGGGCCGGCAGGCGCGGGTGGTCATCGGCGCGAAATAGAATTTCAAATATTCGCGCCGCGGCAAACGGCGGCGGTGCAGCGCATGGATGAACTTTGACGAGCGGGTTGAAGATCGAGATTCTCATCCAGTTTTGGGCGGCGGCAGGCTTGACATAATGATAGTTGTCGTGATGGTTGTTGCGATAGCCGCTGCGTCGTGGCGAAGCGCCATTGGCGGGGACGCGAGACGTTGAAAATGCGGGGTCGCACAGCCATGCGCGATCAGGCCTCGGCCGCCATCGCCTCAATATGGCAAGCGCTGGCTCGACCCGGCACGCCTCCTTGCCGGATGGTCGGGGTGAGATGGCGTCGGGGCGCAGCTGGAGCAGCTTTGCGCCAGGGGGCGCGTAATTTTTCCGCCATCCATCACCGGTGCACAAACACGATCTTCGTATGGATTGTGCACAGCCGCCCCGCCGCATGCAGGCGAAGCCGCCTGGCTGCGATGTCGTCGTCGCTGTAGGGGACGTTGGGAATTTTGCGCCGGCTTGACGAGCGCGTTGAGCGAGACTTTGATGATCAGCGGCTGGGTGGATAGGGTCGGGTCATGGATTGCGGCTTGCCCTATTGGTGATGGGACCGGAGCCCATCAGCGTTGGCCCGATCGCCGCGCAAAGCCTGCTGCGGGATTGAGGGGGAATGCCGATCAAGGCGCGTGCTGAGCGATATGGAAGGGTTTGCGGGCATTTATCGGTGGGTTTTGGCGGAGGCGGGGGGAACGAACCAAACTAATTGAAGCGCACGAATTTAGAATACAAGAATTCCTGTTCTAATATCTTCGTGAAAATAAACTCAATCTTTTCGCAAAAAATATTCCGAGAATAACCAATAAGCCGATCGTTATTATACTTGTGTAAAAATAGGTGTGTTGGAAAGTCTATTTCGCATCCCTTGCAATCGCCCCAGAGACATTCCGTTCGAGTGAAAAATCATCTCGGTAACAACAGCATGGTCAACGCCGTCGGCCAATGTTTAGCGAGAACAGGAAAACACTCGGCATTATTTCCATTAACTTGGAAGCAAAAACGTCGTCATTTGTTCGCAATACAGCAAGTTTTCAAAAACTCTATCCGTTGCCGTTCTATTGAAGCGGTTCATTGGATGGTCAAAAACATATCCGGAAAAAGCAACACGACGTCCAATGATATGCCCTTTCCCCTAATTAAAGGCTACGAGCATAAGCGGGAAGCAACAATATGGAGGATGGGCGTAGCAAATTCCGTTAACATTCGCTCGCATACATGCTCGCGAAACGTTTACGACAGGATACGCGATATTCCGAAAAACTGCCAGTCCAACGGCGAGGGCCAATGCATATGTTCGTCGTAGCCAAGGCGTGCAAGTGGAATATTCTTCGGCTTAATGCTGGTAAGAGAGTATGCCATGGCTTCGACTGTCTGCACACACTTCTTGCTGGAGTAGTGAATATCAGCGTTCTTTGAATGAACGGCAAGGTGAGATTTGAATCAACAAGGAAACACAGCAGTGAGAGTAGGAGAAAACAAGTTTGCCATAGGCTGATCGAATGTTGCTGGAAAGATATTTTTTTCTAATGGATTGTCTTGTTTGGAATATATAAAATTATCTCCATGATTTTCAGCAAATTCGAATACAGTCATTGGTTTACCGATGATGACTTTTTCATTTTTATTGTTGGTCAAAATACGGGGCTTTTTGGTAGCTATTTCATCAGATGTACTGGAAACGGGCATCGGGCAGAAACCAAACTTATCGGCTTAATCATGATAATATCCGTCCAGATTAATTGCGCACGAATCATCGCTTTCTATTGGTCTTTTGCAATGTTATTGAAACAGTTAAAGGTCGATGGACTATGTGACAGGTGAGTTCTCATAATGTCTGAAATGGTTAAATGGGCTCGAAGGCGAGAAAGGTTCGTCCGCAAGGAAAAAGATTGGGGAATCATTAGAAATGCTCTGCCAAGGGGGGTGTCGCAGATTTGGGGTGTATTTTGCAGCATGCCCGCACCTGATTGAATGGGGGCAAAAATTGAATACTTCCATGATGCCAAAATCTCTTTCAAAAATCGTCTGATCGGCTTTCAGCCATCTTGAGCGCTTAGAAAAATTAGTTTGGACTGGGAAGGCAACATTCCCATAGAGCGAGCGTCACGAAATTTAGGTGAGGTGTAGTCTGAAATCCTAAGAGGTACATACCCTATTTTGGCTAGATTTACGTCGGCCATTTTAATTGATTGAAACGGTAAGTCGAGATTCAATCCGACAAGAGAGTTTACTATCGTCGATTTTCCGCTCCTTAGGGGCCAAATAATTGCAGAATCTCTCCGGAAAACTTCAAACGAGAATCTTAAAAACGACGAACTCATCTGAAGTATTCACTTCCCCAAAATTTAAACGGGCGGAAAAAACAAGAAAATTTTTTTTCAAAAAAAACCCTTTGCCCCAATCTCTGCCTGAACGCA
>Ga0163217_1007640_pt1 | contig 13483 bp, 19 predicted proteins | sample SynspAceP_FD_185933 | JGI IMG/M metagenome (GOLD analysis project Ga0163217, IMG submission 185933) | Saline lake microbial communities from Ace Lake in Antarctica - Synechococcus sp. Ace-P (PacBio error correction) | ecosystem: Environmental > Aquatic > Non-marine Saline and Alkaline > Saline ...
AAAAGAAAAAAGGGGAAGAAGATCGACAACCGGCCGTGTCAGGAAGCGCCGAAACTCCGAATGGCAAAAAGGAGCGGGGTTTGGTTCCAAAAAGAATCCGCCGGGCGGGGGTCCTCAAAAAAAACCGCTCCCCAAAACAGGCCGGGGTTAAAGAAGATTGCAAAAGCTTTTTCCCGGGCGGATCGTCGTCGTTTCGGCCCAACGAGCCCGCGGCCAGGTTCCGGTGTCGGTGGGTTTCCGGCCAAGGCCCCCGGGTTGAAAATTTGTGAATCGGTGCCGTCCGCAAGGGCGGGCCGATGGCATAAAAAGCATCTGGTCAAGGTGCCCTGAACCCGCACCGAAGTTTCGATTCCCCACAACCGACAGCCGCGGGGCGAAGACCGGGTTGGGCCGCCATGCGTGGATGATGCGGCCGGCCGCAACCCGGGCAAACCGGGCGGTGATCCGCGGGTGGGTTCGATTGCGCACGGTCCCCCTTGAACTCGCCGGCATCAAGAACGTCCTGGCAGCGCCTGGGCAGCAAAACAGCCCCTCAATCAACGCCGCGCGCCATCACACGCCCTGCAGGGTTGGTTTTTTTGTCGCCACCCCACAAGGAGAACCGCCAAGAGCGGGCCAATCTCCCTCGAGCAGATCTAAACCCTGAATGACACTTTCACTCCCCAACCCTAAACCCAGGGTCGCTTCCGCCGCGCAAGCTGCGCAAGGGGCGGCGGCATCGCCGCGGTCAGCGGCGCCAGCTGCGTTTTTCGGCATGCGCGGGCAGAAATCCCTCCGCTCCGGGCCGTCCGACCCGGCCGGGCTTTTTGAGGGTTGGCCGATTTGCCCCTCTATCGCGTCTGCCCAACTCAAGCACTTCACCCTGGTGAATCCGAAGCCTTCACCGTGGCCCTGAATGTCGCAAACTACGCGGCCTGGCTGCTGGCAGCAGGTCAATCCTCGATTTCGCTGGGAGGCGCGGCCTGGTGACCAGTCCGAAGCAAATCCCCTCAAGTTGGCTCGGGGATGGTGATTGGGCGTCAGCCTACTGTCCAGGCCGCTGGTTTCACCAGCAAGTGCCGTGAGAAGATCGATAGCGGCTGGTCGGCCTATGTTTGTGACTGATTGCCTGATCAACCCTGAATCGACAAAGGAGGCCGGCAACCCGCGCCATCCGCCTTTGAACCCCGCTTGAATGAAACTGCTGGAACGGAGTCGGTCCCGCAACCTGAGCCGTCTGCCACCGATCACCGGGCTGCGCAGGCGGCTTTGACTATCTCGCCCCCGTTCTTCGCTCGCTCACCATGGCTCGTCAGCGGGGGCGTACCCACGTGCCGGTGAAATCCTCACCCACACTGTCAATCGAAGGGCTGCGCGACCGCGTCTTGACCACTCGGCCCTGCTGCTTCTGGTGCGGCTGGGATTTACATCCCTGTGCCAGGCATCGATCGGGGTGGCTTTCAGGAATTCATCGGCAGGGCGGCAGCTGATCGGCTTCCTTGACATCCTTCACCGGCGGGCGGCAATCTCCACCCTCGGCGTGTTCGCGCTGGATTCTGCAGTTCATTACAACGCCTTCGATCATCTGCAGCTGCTCACAGGGCATTCCCACAGCTCGACAGAATCTCCGAAGACGAAGGGGAGGCCGGACGGCGCATAGATCGGCCCAGATCACCCGCTATGGTGGCCCTGGGTTGGGGCGGTGCTTGCAAAGCACCGTCTTTGCCCTGATCCTGCGGCAGTAACGCCCCTGCGGGTGTAACCCCGAGCCGCTTGTCTTCGTGATTCAGACAGCCTGCCTTAGTCCCGGTTCGATGGTGGTGATGTGGCCCCCAGTGAGGTGATCACCGGAGCGCGGCATCGGCCAGGGTGCCTCCTGGTGATCTTCGTCGAACATCGTGGCCACCCTGCCAGGGCGCCTCGGCTCCACGTCGAAGCTCGCCCAGAGCGGTGACCGGTGGCCACGTGGGCGATCATCATCCTGGTGGTGATTTTTCTCTCGTCACGATTCGTCCGGCATCATCCTCGTCAGGAGGCAGCCGCCGCAATCCCGATCGTGAGTGCCAAGCGCCAGGTGGGCCAGGTCCAGCCTGCTCGGCGCCGCCAGGCTATCTGCCGTTGAAACTCAACGCACCGGCGGGGGTGATGCCGATCATTTTCGCTTCAGCGGTGGTGTTCCTGCCACTCACGGTCGCCAACCTGACGGCAATCGCCTGGTGATCCGTCTGGCCGGCTATCTCAACCCGATACAGCAGCACGCCTTGGCTTTATTGCGCTGGTGTTTTTCGGCTTGATCATCGGGCTTCTCACTCTTTTACGCCTCGCTCACTGTCACCCCTGTCGACATCGCTACCATTTGAAGCGCACGCCGTGTGGCGATCCGGGGGTCCGGCCGGCTTCCGCCAACGGCCACCTACCTGAGCGTGTTCGAACGTCTTCACCGCTGCTCGGCGGTTTCTTCCTTGGTGCCGTGGCCATCATTCCTCAGCCGCTCGAGGGTGCCACCCAGGTGCGCACCTTTCAAAGGCTTGGGGGCACATCCTGCTGATCCGGTGGGCGTCGCATCGCACGGCCAAGCAGGTGCAAACCTATGTGATCTCTCAACGTTACGAAAGGGACTGGTTGCGTCAATGACCAACCGTATGTTGTTCCTTGTCCGCCTGGGGCCGGCATAGGGCAACCCAGGCCGAGAGGTCTGGCAGCCGATCGCGAGCTGCTTTCACCTCTTCCATCCGGCGAGTTGCTGCGGGCCCGAATCAAGGCCGGCAGCACGCTTGGCCAGAAGCCGAGGCGGTGATGGCCACGGGGCGAGCTTGGTCCAGCGATTGCCCTGGTGTTTGTTTTCTGGCGATCGTTCCGCCACGACTTTGGAGGCCACACCGGAGGGTGGCTGCTTGGATGGCTTTTCCCCGCAACGTCGCCCAGGCCGAAGCCCTCACTCTGTTGCTTCGAAGAACTCCAGCAACCGATCGAAATCGGTTCTGCTGGCTCGAGCTCGATGATGACGAGCTGATCAAAAACGACTGCTCAACCGCGGCCACGCGACGACGACAACGAGGCGGGTGATCCGCAATCGCCCTCGTTTGTCTACCCAGGGCAAACGGAGCCCCTGATCGCCCTCTACCGCTCACGCAACCTGCTGGTGCCGGTCGCATGCCACCGGTTCGATCGACGCCATGCCCAGCGGTGGCTGCTGTGTCGGTAAGCCCCTGTGTAGCTTACGCGTGTTTGAAAAATTGGAGAGCACGACGCCATGAAGGTGCGTGCCTCAAGTCAATGAAAAGGTGTGACAAGTGCCGGGTGATTCGGTCGCCACGGCCGGGTTGTGGTGATCTGCTTCCAATCCAAGCACAAGCACGCCAGGGCTGAGCCGAAACGGCTCTTCTCCTAAACTTGCCGGTCCCCGCTCGGGGCGCAACCCGCCCAGACCCCCAAGTGGCGGGCGACCGCACCTCCCCAACTGATTGTTTTCATTTCGTGGCTCGGGTTGCCGGGTGTTGATATCCCTCGTGACAAGAGGGTCCGAGATTTCACCACTTTACGTGTACGGCGTGGGGTTGACCAGGTCCCAACAAGATCCTGGCAAGGCTGGTGTTCAGCCCGCACTCGCGTCAAGGACTCGAATGAACGGGCGACATTCAGAAGCTGCGTGCCCCCCGAATCCTTTCACCCTCGAGGGCGATTCTGCGGCCGGGCAAGGAGGGCAAATGGCCCTCCCAGCGTCTGCCAAGACATCGGCGTTGTGCGCGGTCGTCGCATCGCATGCGGCTTTGCCTGTTCGCGGCCAGCGCACCCGCACCAACGCCCGCACCCGCCGGGGTGCTCGCAAACCGTGCCGGAACGAAGAATAAGCCCGTCCCCGATGCCAGCTGCGGCGCTCAGGTTCTCCATTCCCTACGCCCAGGCACACGACCATGGCAAAGCCCAGCCAAGAAACCGGCGCCAAAAAACCAAGCGCAAACGTCCCCAATGGCGTTTGCTCCATCCAGAGCAACTTCCAACCCACATCGTGTCGATCACCGACTCGGCAGGTGGAAGTGATCTCTGGTCCGTCGGCTGGTGCAGCGGTTTCAAAGGGCGCTTCGCAAAGGCCACCCTTTTCCGCATGCGCAGACGGCCGCAGAAGCCCCGCTGGAACGCCGCGCCATCGATCAGGGCATGCGGCCAGAAATCGAAGTGATGGTCAGGGGCCCAGGCTCAGGCCGGGAAACCGCGATCCGTGCCCTGCAGGTGGCCGGTCTGGAGATCACCCTGAAATGATTCCGCGTGTCACCCCGCGCCCGCATCACGGCTGCCCCGTTCCCAAGCGGCGCGGGTCTGAGTCGCCGTTTCCATTTAAGCCCATGCGGCTTCACCAAGCCCATCGGGCGTTCATTCCCCCCCTTCCGGCCGTGCAATTCAGTATCCAGATCGATCGCGTCGAGCAATCGAGATTGCCGGACCGACCGCTCAGAACCGGGGGTGTTTCGTGATCGGCCCCTCGACCTGTGGGTCAAGCCGTCCACCCTGGTAACGCCCTTGCGAGCGTGTCCTGATGGGTGGCATGGAAAGGTAGTTGCCATTCAACGCCGTGCGCATCGCCGGTGTGAAACGCACGAAATACGCCACCATCCCAGTGGGGTGCGTGAAGCGTCCCTCGACATCTCTGCTGGAACTGCAAGGAAGGTGGTTGTCAGCAGCCGCACCCGAGAAGTGGAAGATCGGCCACGCCCGCCGCCGGCTGGTGGTTACGGCCCCGCCACGGTCCACTGCCCGCTCGATCTCCAATCTCCTCGCAGGTTACAAGGTCATCGACCTGGAATCGCCCGAATCGCCACAGTGGCCGATGGCCGACAAGCCTGGACTGGAGGTTCACGTGAGCCGAGGTGTTGGGCTATCGCCCGGGGATCGTCAATCAGCGAAAGACACCAGTTTCCGGATCGATTCTGCTCCAGATCGTGCCGTGTTCATGCGGCGGCGGGTCAACTACACGATCGATTGAAACGGCGCGATGGGCGAAGGCGGCTCGCCGTGGAGCGCTTCGCCTACGACATCCACCACCAGCGGCGGATCACCCCAGACGACGGCCATGGCCCAGGCGAAGCCAATCAACTGATCGCCTGTTTCCCAGCCCGGCCAGCCTCACCATGGTTGAAGGAAGCCTGGCCTGGAGCAGAACCCTCCGCCGAAGCCAGATCCCCCTGAGGAGACCTGAACCTTTCGGTTCGCGCTAAACTGCCTCAAGCTGCGGCCCAGGTCAACTTTCGGTCTCCGATCTGATGGCTTCAGCTATGAGGATCCTCCAGATGCAAGAACTTCGGCCTCCAAGTCGCCGACGACAAGTGAATCGAAGCCCCCGAAGCGCAATCGGCATTTCCTGCCACCAGAGCAGCACCACAGCCTGAAAGCCCGGGCCCTCGGCCAGCCCTCCCTTTTCTTTCACCGGGCCCCCGGAACTCATGCGACCCAGTGCGAGTCCCCTGCTGGGATTCCGCCGACCAACGCAAAAGCCCTTCGCTCCCGTGCCTACCCCAGCTGATCCGGGAGGGTCGCGTGACCACCACCAAAGCGCGCGCCAAGGCGCCTGCGCAATGAGGCCCGACGCGGCATGATTCACCCTGGCCAAGGAAGGCAGCCTGGCCGCCCGCCGCCGGGCCATCGGGCTACATTCTTCGACAAGCAGCTGGTCCACTCCTGTTTGACAAGGCGCAGGAGCGTTACGGAGAGCGCCAGGGTGGCTTAACCCGGATCATTTCGCACGGTGCCCGTCGCGGCGACAATGCCGAGATGGCCATCATCGAGCTGGTCTGAGTCGCCCTGCGCAGGTGCCCTCTGCCTCCAATACGAGGGTTCAGCATTTCTGCGGTTGGGCAAGCGCCAACCGCCCAGTCCAGTGTCCACGGCCACCCTTGAGCTGGCCCTAGCCCGGCTCGATCCCTTGCGGCCATGGCCGCGTGGCCGCCGGGGTCGCACCGATAGCGGCGTGCAATGCGGCGGCCAGGTGGTTCATTTCGACGCCAGCGGCCGCATCCCCGCCCCCGCGCTGGCCGAAGGCACTCAATGGTCAGCCTGCCGCCCATCGGTTCGGGTCCGCGCCGCCGCCGAGGTGCCCTCCAGTTGGCCATGCTTGTTTACTCGCCCTACCGGCTGCTACCGCTACCACCCTCTACTATAACGCCGCACGCCCAATCTTTTCTGGCGCCCTACAGCTGGCAACCGCTACCACCGGGCCTTTCCCGCCTCAACGAGCGGGCGATGCCGAAGCGCTGGAGGGTCTGCTGGGCCACCACGACTTCCTTCCACGTTTCGCAAAGCCGGCAAGCCGCGGCTGCATTCCCGCCACCACGGTCCAGGAGGTGGTCTGGAGCGGCGCGGTGATCTGATCGTCTGCGAGATCCAGGCCCAGCGGCTTCCTCTACGGCATGGTGGCGCCTGCCTCATGGGCCAACCGTCCTGGTCGGCGAAGGCCCGGCTGCGCTAGCCCAGTTCAGGAGCGGCGCGTGAGCGGCAGCAGGCCTCGGGAGGAAGGTCAAAGGAAGCGCTCCCGCCCCAGGGCCTCTGCCTGCTGGCGCGTGGGGTCCCCAGGAGCTTGTTTTGCGACAGCCTTTCTCTGGTCGATGGGCCAGCCGCCAACTTTCGTCCTCCGCAGGGCAACGATCCACCACACGCTTCCTCCAGGGTGGCATGGGGGGCAGGCCCAAAGTTAAAAGCTCAAGAGCTGTGAAATGCCGCAGACCAGAAGCCCGTTCCTGCGGTTTCCCTGCCGTTTCCTTCCCTGTCCACCCCTCCGCCGAGAATGGGGCGTTATGTATCCGCTCGCCCGGTGCGATGAACAAGATCTCCCTTCCCTCCCTGGAATACTCGAACGCCAGTGGTTCTGGTAACGCCGAGAATCAGACCTGGCCGCCTGGCCACTGAAGTGGCCAAGCGGTGCTGGCGGGCAAGAACAAACCGCCTTCACAACCGCCCACCTCGGCACTGGTGATTTCGTGATCATTGTCAACGCCGACAAGATCCGCAGTCAGTGGCAACAAGGCCGATCAGAAGATCTACCGCCGCACTTCCGGGCAGGCCAGGCGGCATGAAGACCGGAAAACTTTTGCCGCCCTTTCGGCCCGGCTGCCCCGAGCGGATCGTCGAGAGGCGAATCAAGGGCAATGCTGGCCCGCACAACGCCTGGGCCGGCAGTTGTTCCGCAAACTTCAAGGTCTAACAAGGGAACTGACCATCCCACACGGCCAAACAGCCCAGATCATGACCTCGATCCTGTCCGCCTGCCGCCCAAATGAGCACCAAATTACCCCTTCCAACCGCGTCGTGTACTGGGGCATCCGGCCGCCGCAAAACTGCTGTGGCACGGGTGCACGGGTGGTTCCCGGCACCGGTTCGATCACCATCACGGCCGCCCCGGTGACAACTACCTCAACTACACCCAGTTTACCTGCAGCGGTGAAGGCCCCCTCGCACCTCGGCCTGCCAGCGCCTACGACCTGCTTGGTGACGTAAGGGCGGCGGCCTCACCGGCAAGCCGAATGCGATCAAGGCAAGGTGCGGCCGTGCGCTCTGCGATCTCTCGCCTGACAACCGCAGCCGCGTCAGACGCGAAGGCCACCTCAGCCGGGATCCCCCGCGCCAAAGAGCGCCCGCCAGTACGGCCTGAAGAAGCCCCGTAAAGCTCCCCAGTTCTCGCAAGCGCTGATTCTCCATCCCATGCCAAGGCCGCAACATTCATTCCCACCTGGTATCCCGACGCCAAGGTGAATCTGCAACGGAGAAAGTGGTGATGACCACAGGCTCCACCAGAGCGAGCTCCATGTTCGACGTCTGGAGTGCAACCACCCCTTCTTATATCCGGCCCCAGAAGATCCTCGACACCGAAGGGGCGTTATCGTTTCATGCGCAGTACGGCATGGGCAGATCGACCAGTGCCGCCCCAGCCGGCTGAGCAGACCCGCTGCCGCCACTGGACGACGGTCGCGTCCTGAATCAGGGTCCATGCCTGCGGCCAAGGGGTCCTGCCGCAAGCCGTTGCCGGAGCCTCTGGGCTTCCGGCCTTTTTTTGTTTGTCCGACTGAGCTGGGCCGCATGGATGTCTCGTTTTTTGAGCGAGCGCTGGAGGTGGCCGCCCGCACTTGCCACCTGGAGCGACAACTGGCCGATCCCGGCCGTGGCTTCCATTCCCACCCAGCTGGAATCAACTCGCCGGGAGCCGCTCGCGCCTACGAAACCCTGGTGCTGGGCCATGGCCAACTTCAGCAGTTCCAGAGGCAGCTCGCGAGACGGGCAACTGCTAAGGGAGAACCGCGCGACCCCTGAGATGGAAAGCGCTGGCAGACGGATGAGCTGCAGGGCTCAATTGCCCAGATGCGAGGTTCTGGCGCGATTCGCCCTCATTCTCGCCTGCTGCCCCGCGACCGCGCGGATCGGCCATGCGTGATGCCTGGAGATCAGAGCAAGGAGCCGGCGGCTGATGAAGCTTCGCTGTGGGCCGGTGAATCTGGGCCCGGATGTACGAGCGCCATGCCAGACCCTGGCTGGAGCGTGAAACCTTTGAGTGCCTCAGAAGCGATTCTTGGGTGGCTATAAGGAACTGCTCTCTCGATCCGTGGCGAACGGGGTCCTACAGCCAGCTCAAGTACGCGGCCGGCGTTCATCGGGTGGCAGCGGGTCCCGGCACCGAATCACAAGGGACGGTGCACACCTCCACGCCACCGTGGCGGTGATGCCGGAAGCCGATCCGGTTGAAGTTCGGCTGCGACCCGCCGGCGACCTGGAAGATCAGCACCGCCCGCTCCGGTGGGCGCGGGCCAGAACGTCAACAAGCGTTGGGAAACGGCGGTCCGACCTGCTGCACAAGCCACGGGGCATAATCGGGTGTTCTGCACCCAAGGAGCGCTCCCAGCTTCAGAACAAGGAACGGCGTTGGAGATCCTGGCGGGCAAGCTGCTGGGACGGGAGCTGGCGAAAGCGGCCAAGCAGCGGAGAGTTTAACGCCCCGGCGGGCCCAGGTGGGGCCGGGGTGATCGCAGCGAAGAAGATTTCGCACTTACAACGTCAAGACACCGCATACGACCACCGTCTGCACGCAACATTTCAGCCTGGAGCCGTCCTTGGCGGGGCAACTCGAGAGCTGATCGGCGCCTGCAAAAATCGCCGACACCAGCGCCAGCAAGATGGAGAAGCCTGGCCACTGAGGCAGGGGAGCGGGTGACAAGAGGGCGGGGCCAATTCAAAGCCCGAATCACATATTTTGGCCCATTCCCCTCGGCCGGAGCGGATGTGGCGGTGGCTTCAAAAATACAAGGTGCTCACCGGCCGGCGGGGCACTTTCGCAGGGGCATCGCCGCTTCCCGTGGCGTGCGGGACGCCCTTGCGCACATGCGCACGCAAACAGGCTGTGGTGACGTTCTCTCAGCTATCGATGCCCGCCGCGGCTGCGGGGTGCACTGGTCCCGATCGGAGCTGACCCCCTGGTAGCCGCAGTAATTTGACAGAATGGCTGTCGCGCTGAAAGACGTTGCGACGGGTGAGCGGAAGTTGCTTGAAGGGAACCCGCAGAATTGCCCGCAGACGGATCCACCGTTGGCAGCGCAATCACTGCGGATGAAGTGACTTGGAATCGGTGCTCCAGTCCCTTCGGCTTTCCTTTGGAACCATCACAGTGGCGCGGCGCCAGCTGTGATGTTGAGGCGGCTCGTAGGCAGGCGTTTGAGAACGAAGGACCTGCTCACGGGTGCTCGTCCCATGAAGGTTGGGTGCCAGTTTCCGGCCGATGGCGCCATGCTAACCGGTTCAATCACGTCTGATAACGGGTCCGCCCACGGTCGATTGGGTAACCTTTCAACTTCGATGGGCCGCTGAGCAGGCTCTGCTCCCAACCTGTGGACCTGTTCCATCCGCCAACGGGCCTGGGTGGAGGTAAGACGGGGCCGCGCATCGCCCCGCAATGTCGCCGTCTCAAGGCCCTGCTGGCCCAGAGGCTGCCGAGCTGTGGCCGGTTTGTCAAGGCCGATGGCTACGGCCACGGTGCCCACTGCCGGTGGCTCAGGCGCCCTCAGCCGGGGGGGCCACAGCCTCGGTGTGGCCACCCTCCAGGAGGGAGTGGACTGCCGCCAGGCGCGGGATCGAGGCCCCTTGCTGGTGATGGGCACCTCAGCGAACCGAGGAACTGGAGGAGGCTGCCTGCAACTGGCAGCTGATGCCCACGATCAGCAGCAACGCCAAGCCCTGCTCTGCCAGAGCCTGGCCAGTGGCAGTGGCCGGGCCGCATGGCCCTGCATCTCAAGCTCGATTACGGCATGAACCCGTCTGGGCATTGACTGGGGCCAGAACGGGGCCCAGCTGTTGGCGGTGCTCAACGGGCCCTCGATGCCGTGCAGGTGGCCGGGGTGTAATTCCCATCTGCCGATGCGACAAGCCCGTGATGGCCGGACGCCAGCCTGACCGCCTGCAAAAAGCTGCGTTTGGGGCGGCGCTCCAGCGGAATGGCCAGCCAGGGGCCTGTCCACAGCGCCGCCACCTTGGCCAACTCGCAGGAACCCTGCGCAAGCCCATCCTCCACTTAGACTGGTGCGGGTGGGGCCTGCCCTGTATGGCCTTGCCCTGCTCCCATCTCGGTGGCAGGTTCGCAACTGGAGCCGGCGATGGACGTTCGGCCAGGGTGACCCTGATCCGCGAGGTGCCCACCGGGGTAGGGGTGAAGCTACGGGCCAAACCGGTTTCCTGACCCGCCGGCCGAGTCCGTTGGCGGTGGCGCTGGCGATTGGTTACGCCCGGATGGGGTGCCCAGGCGCCTTTTCCAACACGCTGACGGTGTTGTTTCGGCGGAGATAACGGCTTTGGCCCCAGTGCGGTGCCATCAACCATGGACCCAGCTTTGATCATCGATGCCACCGACTGCCATGAACTGGTGCCAAGGGATCGTGTGAACCCTGCTCGCAAAGAAGGTGGCCAGGTGATCGGAACCGGGAAGCAACATGGGCCGAGGCCTCGGGCACCATCCTCCTGGGAAACTCCTCTGCCGCTTCAGCACCGCCTGCCGAGGGCTCCAGGCCGAGGCAGGTCGGCCGAGCGCGCTTGATAAGCTCGGATCGCCCCTGGAGAGGTGGCTGAAAAGTGGTTGAAAGCGGCTCCTGCTAAGGAGTTACAGGAGGCAACTTCTGTCGAGGGTTCGAATCCCTCCCTCTGCCGTTTCTTGATGCCTGGCTCGCGCCGCTGGCCGCAAAGACCGGCGTGCCTGGGCGTTCTGCCACCAGCTTCAGTCAGGGCGCCCGGCAGGCCTGGGGCAGCCGGCGGGCCAGCTCGGGCAAGCAGGGTTGTGGTTCGGTAGCGCGGGCAGCAGCCTCGCTGAACACCACCAAAGGATGAAGGGATGGTGGCCAATCATTCTCCAATAGGCCGGCGTCGGTGGGCGCTGGCTCATCCAGCCGGCCTTGCCTTCCACAGCCTCGCCTCTCGGTAGGCCTGCACCAGGAAGCCATCCACCTGGTTCTTGCCGGATCGGCCCGTTCGTTCACCGGCTGGATCCAGCGATCGCCTGATGCAGGTGACGCATCCGGCTCAGGCGGGGTGAAGACAAAGCTGCCGGCCACAATCGCGTGCAAGGAGCGCGCGTGGCCTCAACACAGAGCCGGTTGCGGTTCTCCATCGCGGTCATAGACATGGCGGTTTCCCGCCATAGGGGCCATCACCCAGGTTTCTGACAGAGATTGCAACCGTCAAACTCGGGCCAAATCCAGGCCGCCGAACCAACGCGATTGAGCAGCTGACGCTGGGCGATCCAGGCCCTGCAGCTGGCTTGCCTCAGGCGAGCCGGGCCACTGCTGGTGCCGCTCAGCACGTCTCACCAGCAGGGGATGTGGCCGTCATTGCTGGAAATCCCTGATCATGTGGCCATGGCCCGCCTCAGTTCGCTTGCCAGGTCCTCGATGCAATGCGAGCCTGCAACGCCAGGCCCTCCACCCCGGCCAGAACAAACAGTTTCAACTCACCAACACTGGCTGGGATAAACGGCCTGGTCTTCCCCGCCAGCAGGCGCCGAGACGGGCTTCGGTCAGAAGGCCTTGGATTCGCTCAGGCTGTCCCGCCCTGCCGATCAAGGACACGGTCGTAACGCAGCAGCACACACCACGAGGAGCTGGGCGCGCCGAGTCCGGGGCGGCCCTGTTGCTTCCAGTTCGCGGGATCTCGCTCGTGCAGGATGTCGCCCATCGCCCCTCAAGGCGGTAAACGCCATCAGCCAAAGACCGGCAACAATGCTTTGAGATTAGGCACTCTCAATCCGCAAAGCTCTGGGCCCCGGGCTTGCGCTGGCCAGCGGGCACGCCGGCGGCAGAAGAGCTGCTGATCGCGGCAGTTGCCTGGCCGCTTTGGGACGGCACTTGAATGGCTACAAGCCGGAATGCGGGGTTCGGGCTTGGCCACCCAGGTCGCCGCCGGGCGCTGCCTGAACGTGCTTGAGCCCTTGCTCGGCAACGGGCGGGGCGTATTAATAGGGTGCGCTGCTCGATAGACGGCTATCCCTGCTGGCTAGAGCAGGCGACCTGCTGGGCGCGCCTGCGGCGCAGAAGCACCCGGCGGCCGCCCTGCCTTGCGATCCAGGCCCGGATCGAGGCGCGCTCCCTGGCTGTGCTGCACTAACGCCAGCCAAGGCGGCTTGAACAAACCCAACCACGTACCTCCTGGGTGGCACCACGGGCCCGAATTATACGACTGGCTCCGGCCTGGTCCGAGAGCGCCTTTGCCAGTGCCGGAATCTGGATCCCCCGGGATGCCCTATCAACAGGAACGCTTCTGCAGGCGTGGGGCGATCCCGCCCCAGCCCTTGTTTCAGCCTGGTGCGGCCTGGGGACTGATCTTCTTCGCCGACCACAAACGCTGCCACGCCATGTGGGGGCTGTATCTGGGCAAGGGCCGCTATCTGCAAAGCTTCAGGAGTGCCGAGCAATGCACAACGGGCTGGCGGTGGATCAGCTGCCGCCCACAGTCCGATCCGGTGGCCAGCCCACTACCGCAGGCAACTGCGCGGAGCCGGCGGGGGTGCGCGCCATGACGGCACAACCCTTCCCTGAGCGGCGGCTTTTGAGGCAAAAGCGGCTTCCCGTAGGTTGGCAGGCCCCCATACTGCCAAACGCCATGGGGCGAAACGAGCCCAACTCGAGCTCTCGGTGGTTCCATCCCCTGTAAGCAACGGCAGGACAGTGTGGGCGTTGCTACTCGGATTCAGCTTCCTGGCGTTTCTGCGGCCGCATGGGGCGAAGCTTCTGAGCTGGTGCTGGTGGATGACGGCTCAGCGAGGAACCGCCGCCGCCTCTAGCAGCGCAGGCCAGCCGGATTCTCGGAACTGGTGGCGGCGGTGCTGCGCCCGCACTAACGGCCCAGACAAGCGCGATGGCGGAGGGTTCCGGAATGCAGCGCTGGGGAGGTGCTGATCACCTTGATGGGCGATCTGCAGAACGACCTGCCGAATCCCCTGCTGCTGGAGGCTTTGGATCAGGGTTACGACCTTAGTCAGCGGGCTGGCGGC
>Ga0163217_1065928_pt1 | contig 13483 bp, 10 predicted proteins | sample SynspAceP_FD_185933 | JGI IMG/M metagenome (GOLD analysis project Ga0163217, IMG submission 185933) | Saline lake microbial communities from Ace Lake in Antarctica - Synechococcus sp. Ace-P (PacBio error correction) | ecosystem: Environmental > Aquatic > Non-marine Saline and Alkaline > Saline ...
TGCAAAAGAAAAAAAGATGTAAAAAGACTCAATTATTTTGTGTGGTCTCGCTATTCTTAATGACCCAACCATAAAATGAAATTTTTACGCGTAATCAAAAGGAGTATCCCTCGGGATACCTAGATTAAATATTCTTTAAAATATGAGATGATTTCAAGTAGACCAAAATCCTAAGTAACTTTATTCATTACGGAAATAAAAATATGTGAACATACCTTTATAGCTCTATTATTAGAAGTAATGAACAAGAAAATTAAGTATAATACACACATATGCGAAGAAAATTATTTAAAGCGATCTCTTCTCAACAACAACAAGCTGAACATATTACTACAAATTTATTTTTGGTCATGCATGGTTTTTTCTGTCATACCATTGCAGTAATAGGCCAGTATAATAAACCAATAGGTAAATGAACTACTAGGGGGTGTAAACGGCCAAATTAATTGTTTGAATAACTTCCATTAATTTAACTATTTATTCAAATTTAAGACCGTTCTTTTAAAGTCATCCAATCAATAAATACATTGGCCTTCCATTGGTTCGGATACCGGAACTCTTGTTGTATGGGCAATGTTTGGCATATAATCTGCAGGGCCAATTCTGTTGTCACCAGACGTAAATATGCCATGTTTTTTTCCTTCCAATCCTTTTTCTATTATTTTTTTCCCAATACCCATATGTCTTTCCCCAAAGCAAATTTGCCCATTCAGGGGCTTGGGGTTCCGTTTACTTGTGGAACTCTTCGCCATGACAATACGAGCGTTGTATTATGGTTGCGATTTTTATAACCTCGTCCAATAGCCCGTATTTTCCTTGTAACAACGATTTCGTGTACTACCATCCATGGCTTATATCCAATGTAAGTTTTAGAGATCGGGAATCTGGGCCAATATTTATTGGTATCGGGAAGGTTTATAGTGCTAAAAGCCGACCCCTATGGGTTTCCGTGATAAACGGGGATGTTTGTGTTTGGCGCTTTTATGGTTATTGGCGGCTTCTATAAAAAAGCCTTGTGTTTTCTTCTGAGTAAACAAAAATTCCCCATCACTTCCTCGTCGTGGCAAGTTTGATCAGCGTTGGGTTCGCATGCATCAGGACTTCCAATCCTTTTTGTACCTCCAACAAGGCTCCATATTAAAATGGCAGTCCCTTGGGTGCCATGTAAAAATTCACCAATAGACGCATGTTTTTTTAGGGCACCTTTTAAAGGCTACCCTGATTTTCAGATCCCGGCGAGCAACCATAAATTCCACCCCGTCATAAACCGGAAATGCCCTTGGTACGTTTTCACAAAAGTCATCTATGGTGAGCTGGTTTCCCAATCGGTTTGAAAAAATGAATACCTTTTTCTTGTCCATATGGATAGAAAAATTGCCCAAGAAAAAACAAAACTTAATATCGTTGTAAAGTGATCTCATTGCAATTGGTTTTTTAACGGTTTTTTTTTAATTTTTTTAAGCCAGAATTTCTTCGTACTTACATGCCCTTTCTTTACATCCGTCAGCTCCGAAAAGGTCTCGCCGTTGGGATTTTGATAAGTAATTTTGGCTCATGATTAAACCCAAGAAAGGTGTAATATAGTAAGCATGAACGGCATGTACGGAGACTTGGCCTTCCAAGGCAGAAAGCCCTATCTCATTCGTCAGGCCCCCAACTGGCACTTTTTCTTTTTATGCCGCCACCGGCCATCCACATGGTAAAGGCGTCGCCAGTGGTGATCGTTCCCCTTAAAAGGCCAATTTCCTGGCCCTTCCCTGTTTTTCCTGCATTGGAGTCCGGCCGAACTCGCCTCCCCATACCACCAAGGTCTCATCCAGTAACCCCCTTTGTTTAAGATCGCAAAAGTAAGCGCGGACATGGTGCTGTCCTATTTCTTTACATTTATTTCTTAACCCAAGATCAACGGCATTGTATGAACTGTCTCCATGACTATCCATCCCCAATCGTACAAGCTGCACAAACGTACCCCATCCCTCCGACGAGCTTTCCTGGCCCAAAAGGCAATTGGTTGGTGGCAAGCGATTCCTTTCCCGGTTGGCACCGCCGGTACATTCTTTGATAATGTTCAGTTCATTACAATTTATGTTCATGACCTCGGGTACCGCGGTCTGCATGCGGTAGGCCATTTCCACTACTGGTTTGATCCTTGCCAGAATTTCGGGATCTGATATTCCCATTGAATTTTCCCTTGTTGATGCTGTTTTTAAATTGGCGTCAAATGGTCTTTTCTTAAAAGATTACGGGTAATGCCATTTGGGATCGTCTAATGTACAAGTACGTTGGTCTCCTTTGGGACGCTGCACTGAACCCCTTGGTATACCGATGGTCAAAAAACCACTTCCCCCAAACACTCTTTCCTGCATCCGCGTTTTGCCGCCTGAGGTGAGTACTACAAAACCCTGGTAAATTCCTGATTTTTCGGGAACCTAGGCACATAAGTGACCCCAGGATCCTATACTTGGTTCTGCCCAATCTGGGGCTTCCGGTTTGGGCATGAAACAATTGGGCGGGTCCGTGATTTGAATTGATCTGTGTTTGACTGGCTTTTAAAAAAGCATTTTATATTCATCCACCACCTTAGCAAAGTGGGGCAAAAAGTTGGAGGACCCCAATTGCCGATTCCCCCATGTTTGCTCTAAACTTCCGCCTGGGGGCCCTCCAAAGCTTAGGTCTTCCCCCTAATAAATGCGAATTTTTTCCTTCTAGAAGGCGATTGCGGGGTACAGCTGTCCGTCAGTTTTTTGAAGGTAGGTTTTAAATCGAAACATTTCGAGGTTTGTGATGGAGCATCCGGCCATGTGCAGGTAAATGACCGATTTCACCTTGGCAGGGAAAGGGGGTGCCATCGAAGCCAAAGGGTTTAATAATCCGCTTTCCGGTTAGGGCAATTTTTTTCCCTTTTCATTGTTGCCGCCAAAAGATTACAGGACAATAAAGAAAGGAGCAAGGGCCAAACGCGCCCATTACTTGACGCGCAATTTTTTATAATGCCTTCTGGTTTTGGCCCAATAACTTCTCTCTCTATCTTTTCTTTATGAGTCTTTCTAACTGTTCATAACTATGATTTTTGTTAAAAATTCATCCAAGTTCATTATAGCATTGGCCACTACGGTCAATGCCGCTAAATTGGCGTTTGGCCTCGGGCCTCATATGAAATGAATTCCCTTTATGCTTTCCGGTGTATCCCTTGAAATGCGGATAGGGAAATGTTGTAACAATTCCTTTAAAGCGGCTTAGTTTCTCCTCACTGATGTCTACCAAATACCGCTTTTTCTTGTAGCCTGTGCCGTATGCTTTGTGTCACATTTTGCCGCTGGTCGTCCATAATTTTGGCCAAATGTAGGCAGTTTCGGCCAGATATAAGCGGGGTCGTTAAGGTAACCAAAGGCCTGTAATGGAGTATTGGTTATCGTCCGGCGTAACCGTTGATACTTCCCTACTACCTGCATCAAAAGTCAGGAAAGAGGGATATGGACTGGTTCCTTTTAGATAGGTGTAAAGGGCTTTTCCGATATTTGTCCTGCTCCTTGACTTTCGCACCGCAATTAGCCCATATATAAAACCGTTTGCCAAATACCATCTGGTTTGTGGGGGCAATTACACTTGGTCCGTACCATTTTGGTGCTCAACAGCCCCGAAACGGCAGGGCCCTGATCGCGGTATTTGTTCCGGCAGGCTAAGCGTAACTTCTTGGGCCGCGTGCATAATAGTCTGTTCTCAGGATCTAAATTGTATAATTTGGCATTGTTCTTGGAACTTTGGCCTGTAAGTACCCGGACATCACAATATCTTTTACAAAGCTTTAAATGTCAATTATGTTCGTTCAATCAATCTTAATGCCAGCCAGTCCTAATAATTCCGGGTGGGTTGGTGGTTCTGACTGCGAGCCCAATATCCCTATAGAAGCCCACAATTCTCCCTTCCGAAAATTTGCTGCCATTAAGCCCTGTTGACAAAGGTACGCGCGGTTAACGGTTCTCCTTACTAACAGTCCATTTTGGAGAACCCTACCTGTTTTTTTGGCCATTGCATCGTTCAGGCATTGAGCTTTGGGGAGTTGAAGGTTGTACCTGTTCTGTTTTCATAAGCCACAAACTGCCGCTTTCAAAAACTTGGGTAGTCCGTTTTTCTGTAATCCGGGTTTTCAACCAATTAATAGGCAAGGAGGCTTGTATCCGTATTTAATATTCTAATAGGGAATCTCAATTGGGACGCTATACTCCCCTTTAGGAGCTTCTGGCATATCCGAGGAAATGCAAACCATGTAAATATCCCAGGGCGGATTTGACGAGGAATATTATTATTGTTAGCTTCTATATATAGGTTTAGTTTTTCGTCATTTTTTTTAACGGAATCTTTCTTACGATTGGTGCCAGGTGTTTTGTTGACGACAAACGGTGTATAAAATTTCACCTCAGCACTGTCTTTCTTATCGTCAATAGTGGTTCCGTCTATTCCAGAGGAATATTTTTAGGTACATAAAATTGGCCCCTTGGGTAATAAATATCATTTTGAGGTAACAGGAAAACCATTATCCTTAAAGGAAAGTCCTTCCTTCGACATTGCCATTTTTGAATTTTTTTATTTAAAATGTTGAATGGTATATGGGCTCGGTGTAGGTGAGGAATTTTTGGATATTTCTCAGCGATTTTGGGACTGCCGTGATTGGAGATCCAATCCACTATGTTTTTTTATCTCCTTTTTTTGGTCTGGAGTATAAAATTTAATAGGTTGGTTCATGCCTCTGAAGTAATCTTCATCCTCTGGTATTGTTAAAAAAATGCCATTAAAATTGTAATATCCCTGTTTTTAAGGGATACATAGGTAATGGCTATGGCATTGTTACACAGCCCAATTGTGGGTGCTTTGCCATACGTCAAATGTGGGTAATTTACCCTGTCTAACTCTACCGAGTTAACCCTAAACTCTTTCGTCATCTGTTCCACCTTCACCATTATTCATGTTGTTTCTGTGGAAAGCCGTGCAATGAGTTTTGGTCAAGCCCGATGGCTGTGGGTATAAAAGATCACCGCCCCAATTGCTCAATAGTAATTTGGTCGTAGGGCATATCGTTGTTAAGGGAGAGAGGCTATTTATTCGCACCTCCTATATACTAATCGATAATTTTGCCCTTCGATTGTGTAAACCTTAATTTTTAAAATAAAGGTATAAAAAATATAGCATTTTTATTTCAAATGTCACATCCACAAAATCGCTTTTCATAACTTCTGTTGTCCTTAGTGGATTATTTTTAGCCATATAACTTAGGAAGTTGTGATTCCAGCCCACACAACACTAAATGACACTGCGGTTCTCTCCACTCACATTATCCCTCTGCGGATCTTCAGTATATACGTGCGACATAAACTTTTTCTTTCATATCGGCTAGAGGTATATTCACAGGTAGGATCATATATACAAGGGCTGTTTACATATATACAGAGAAGTTAAACGTAAGTCCTCTGTGGGCCGTTGTTGTGTGCCTATGTTCTCAGGGTACACGGTAAAGATATCGCATGGTCTGTCCAAAGAGAACCTACTTATGCTGGCTATAGCTAAAAGCGATTTCACTTAGAGCTTTACGACCAGTGTGGATACTCACACATGGCCGGGAGTATGACAGTGCGCTCTATCTTAGAATACGGATTTATACTAGGATATCAACAGTTCACAGGTTCGCCATACAACATCAAATGTAGATCATAGGATATTTTTGACTACAATTAGAAGACGCCCTCTTGGGTCTCTGATATGCATTTGGAAGTATATAACTTAGTGCAGCAGTTCGCGTGATAATCTGCGGAGAGTTTAGACACTGTCGTCACACATAGGTAACGCACCTGTTGTGGTATCGGACGCTAATAAACCTAGATGTTAGCCCAATAGACTAACGCGCGACCGGCATTATTACGACTATCTAGGTTCTTATGCACTTATGTAGCTGCGATACTATCTATTTTAGTCCGTTCTTGCTAAGAGTGTTCGAGCGCGTGTGTTGCTATGGCCAGTCAGTTCTTCAATGTGCGAGGTCACCTCTGCTCTATGTGTTAAACGGTTTAAGACTCGGGGGTATACACGTGTAGTCATTAAATAACTAAGAGTTGACTTCTCTGCCGTCTGTACGTGTCACGACTTATACACCTCTGGCACTTTGGTGAGTGTGGCTATGTGAGTTAAACCAATACGGATTACTGTCGTCAGTTAAATGAGCTGTTGCAGTTATATCAAGATGAACAGGTGTTAGCTAGGTAGCGTCTTCAGCATTTTTTATCTCTTTAGGCACCCTCGATGAGAACGGACAAATTGCGCCAAGGTTATTCTCTGTGGGAAGATGAATATATGCAGCTTTTAATATGGTTACTGAAATCCTTACGTCCGATTCTGGTTTTAGGACCTGTTCCATATACCCGCAAACAATTAACAACACATGTAGCGATTTGCTATATGGTATCATGCCTGAGGTGTGTAATTATCATTGGGAAAATTATCTCGGTAATTTTATATTTGGCACTATTTAATATGAGGGTGACCACTTTGTCAGTATGCAGTATATATTTAATTTTCAATCTCTTCAGTTACGTTGCTGATATTCCGATCCTCTATTCTTCAGCGTATTGTCGGTATTTGGTATAACTATCGTCTCATAATACTCGGGTATGATCTCATTTTAGAGATGGACCAATGCGAGGATCCGCTTTTGAAATGATGTATAGTCGTGGTTGAAACTTCCGGCACGAAATCTCATCCAGATATGTTCCAGGGGCGCAAGCAATGCTCATAATTTGTAAGCGAGAATTATGACCGCACGCGACTCGATTCGCTCTCTTTACGACTCTCTTATGTAAATGTCTGTATATAAATAAGAATACCGTCGTGGCTAGTGAGGATCAACTCGCAGCTGACTTAACGCATTCTTACAATAGTTAATTCGCTATCACGGAAAATACATAGCTTCCATCGACCTAACTGTATCTTTATCTTTGTGACACGGCTCCGTCTACACCTTTAATAAATACTCATCTATACAATACTAAACGAGATGAAAAGCTCTCTGGGAATTTCCAGTCCTATCTTGAACTACTTCAGGTCTATCATTTACAACTCCAAATTTGAGAGCACTAGCTTAATTACTCGCGCGGATATGTAATATGCGAGTAGGAATGTGCTCAGAAGACATACAGATTAGACCTATCTTAGTGAGTTAATTATTAGCTGTTTATCTGAGAGTAATTTCTGAATAAGATAAATACGCGTCGAGCATAGCAAAAAGTGGAGGTTCATATCATAATACTGACTCCGCATATATCTTTTTAAATTGAACACGAATGTACCAACTCTCTGGTTGCTACGGGTCAGAAAATTTAACCATGCCAATACTGAAGATAAAATTGAAGGATATAATAGGTTCATTGATCAAAAGGTTTAAATTCCCCTAGTACTTTTGCTTAAGTGACTGTTTGAGACATACCAATCACAGAATTAGTTATAATTTATCAGTCTGGTAAGTCGGGCTACGCATGTTTTTATATATAGATACATCATAGTTTATATATAGGAGTAGTATATGCATTCTCATATTTTCATCGCGCTGTTATCTTTGCACAGACGCACGACTCGCATTATTGATATTCGGCTCACAAGTGCTGTTCGTTCTTTTCTTTCTGTAGTACTCTCACATTCTCCCATATAACCTATAAATTCTTCGAGTAATCTCAGTTTCACGCATGAGGTGGGCATATGGGCTAGGGGTTGGCTCATCAAAGACCATTCACGCACATATACATTTAATGTATGCATGCTCGTCAATATGTCCGCAGAAACTCGTAGGCATGCGAGTCCTGTCTCAATTAGGAGTAATGTTGTCTTTACATATGTATTTCTCAGTGACCACCGAATAATTTACACTCTCTATATCGCCACTCCAATATTACACTGGTTATTCTTAAAATTACGCTAAAATCTGTAAGGATCTTATTTAATACTTCTCAATTATTCCGACTATTTATTTAGATATACACAAGTGGTTTTTATAACAAGCTTACAATATATCTCGTTTTACCTTAGTCCAAGTACGGAGCGGTTTAGAAAAGAGTGCTATCTATATCTCTTGAAAAAAGTATAGGTGCTCTATAAGTAATTTTGGGAAGGAGCTGAGGTATACGGTGAACTTACTCTTTTTGAATTGTGGTCTCTATCGCTCCACACCTCCCATAGTATGGAGTCAGTTTCATATCATTTGAGGCAGGCTTACTGCACAAAATGTCAATAGGTAATCAAGCATTGTATGTATAAAATTAATGTCTAATATTTCGGAGACTGCCGATCGGTTACGTTTGTCGACATCTAGATGTTGGTTTGTGGATGAACCTTGTTGAGAACACCTTATAGCCTCTACGGGCTCTGTAAAATCCGCGCATGGGATTTCCGAGAGAACTATATTATCACATCGTGGAGTAAATGTACTTTAACGCACGATGTCGCAACAACTACAGCCTCATGGACGCGCCAGAACTTTATCTTGATTAAGTACAGGCTAAATATAGTTCGATAAGATTGATGCACAGCTAGCATTCTCTTCTACTCGTGGAATATTTATTTCTGCTATTATTCAGGTAACTATACCGACTTCAACATCTAAATTAATTCAGATAGATTTTTTAATATGTTTTTAATTCTTAGAGAAATTTACTGCATTAATGCAGAGAGCTTATATTCTAAAGATATTTTATAATCGCGGCGACTATGATGATGACCTTTTCTCTCTCTGCTCACTGGACTAGGATGTCAATTAAGATATTTCTTTAACATCTTCACCATGATAGATATTTAAATCCTCTCGCAGGAATTCTCTCACCGTGCATTTGGTCCATAGCTCCGAGGAAGAAGGTTATTATCTGAATTAACAGCTCCTCACAGTATTTTCTGACAAGAGAGAAGTACTGTTATATTTGTAAAACTGTTTTTTATTATTTTTAAATATCATTACTGGTGTCCATTCTCCAACTATCACTAATCCTTTTAGATTAATCTCCTGTCAGCATCTTGTCCATACCGCCCTCTGTAATTAGTCCTAATTTATTAAACTCGGGAAGCTAATTTATTGGTAACATCGTAAAAAGTACCCTTGTTCCTTTTACTTGAATCATTTCGTAATAGAGTACTTGTTGCAGGAAAAGGGTATTTTCGCAGGTCTAACCCTACCCCGCTAACAAATAAATCTAGAAATCCCGCATCACTTGTCAAAGTCATAGGGTTCTTACAACAGACGCCACTAAGAATGTCCATTTGGAGGCAATGAATTTAACTGCTTAAAAAATGCCCTTTACCGTCATTTAAGTATAAATCTTGTCCTGTAATATCAACTTGGGTCACTTCGAATTTACTACCTCCACTAACTACATATAAATCCAAATATGCCGTCAGTGTTACCCCCAGCGTCAAAAAAATATGGCTCCAATATGCCCTCGAACTATTTTTATCCTGATTCCAAACATTATTCTTGATTCAAAAAAGTAGCATTAGCTTTTCCTGTAATAAATAATGCTCCAGGATAATCCTTTAGCTGCCTCCAACATAAAATCATCTAAGGCCTATCACCATCTACAATTCCAATTGGCTAGGCGCAGGGCCAAAATTTTGACAATTTTGTGAGGCACACAACTTTCATATTTAAAATCATTAAATTCATTTTCTTTATGGGTGATAAACTTATGTTAGTTGATTCCGTTAAATTGTCCCTAAATAGTTTCTGATGCTCATCATTTTGAAATTTTTTCGATTTTTTGGCATCGTTATAGTTTTATATTAATAGTTTGATTTACTTGATGTTTTTTTGTAGCAATTGTATTTTCCAACCTCTGGCCATAATACTGGTTAACAACTTTACAGTTTTTATGTTGACCCATCCAAACATGCAAAACTTCGCTCACTGAAAGATTGGAAACCCCTAGTTAAATACTGGCTCTAATAATCTGCTTTTCATCACCTTGCCTCTACTATTAGCCTAGTCCTATACCTTATCCTTTATTCTGTTCAGGTCCACTTAATTTAACTTTTAAATACATTTTCGCGGACACCCATAGCTTCGACGGGCAAGATAGAATTACATTGTTCTTTTTAGAGGTTAATAGGTATAATTGGAGAGAAGTTGCTCATTAAGATCATGGTCTAAATATATAGCCAAACTGGATAACATGATGGAATTGGAAGCTCTATCAATCTATCTTCGACATATGTTCAATATATCATGTTACGCGTAGGATCCTTTTGTGCTATGACAGGCCACTCTAGAATTTTTGGCTCAGAGGGGAGTTCCTATACACACGCGAAGTAAATGGTTTCATACCTTCAATTGAGAAGCTAATTTTAGAGATAGAAATTTCTTGGTCGTCAAATATCCACCGGTCCTGTATATAATATATAGTATAGAGAATAAATTACGGTTCTTTCTCTCTCTGTTTCTATGGCTATATGGATCCGATTTTGGGAGTTGTAGTTTTATTGGTAAAAAATGGATGAAGCAGCGTATAAGTTTTCTACATAGGAATATTTGTCTCGATCGATATTTTCATATACCTATTTTTTGTATATTGAATTATCTTTTCTTATGGTCCGTTTAAAGATTCGCTTCGTCTCTCTCATAACCCGCGTAAGGTAAATAATATTTCGATGGGCAGGGTCCTATAGTAATAAACGCATTACGGTAAAATATAAAAGTAAACCTCTGTGTCTCTGAAAAAATTACCGGCTTTACTAGCTTCAAGAGAAATAATCTTCCCATTTTGTCGTGTCTCCTTTAGGTATTTCTTTTTTGATGAAAACTTTCAAACATTACAAACGGTATTATGTGTGAATATATTTCTTGACTAAAAAATAGTAATGACAGGTAATATAAACAACGAATAAGAGATCAATCCTTGCTACTATTTTACGGTGGTATGCCTAGGTCATGAATACCACGCTCTATTTCATTTATAATCTTCCTAGCTAGATATATCTCCCCCTTCTTTCTCAAATTTTTATCATCTGACAAACCAACAAGCTGTTTTTAGGCCTAAAGCCAAAGTCTTGGGCAACAACATTTCCTTTATTTTTTTAGGGTCAAATTCTTCAGAATCAAAAATTACCTTTTGAGCTACGTTTTTAAAAAGAAGAGACCAGGGCTATGCAAAACTAAAACAGGACTACAATGTGCTGGTGTGTCGTATTAAAACAGATCCTGTTTATCGATATACTCACATATAAAAAGTGGGTGCTTATTAACACAACTTAGAATACATCCTTACAATAAAACAACACTCTTCGAAGCAGATATTACAAGTGATAACCCATTTAAAGGGTCATATAACGCAAATGAATCTAAGTACCCATGAACCAGCATCGCTTTAATTTAATCTCGTTTTTATCTCTTTCTTCTCTTTTTTAAACCAAAGTTTTCAATTCGGCTTAAATAAGTCCCTACAGAAAATAGTGGATAGAAAAATTTGTAAAAGAATTTATACAACCCCTTATATTTCATGGTAATCTTACGCGCCACTTTGTTTAGCCTATGTGGCCTAAGTGCGCAAACACAGTTAGAGTAGCTGGAAATATTGATGGAGAAGGCCAGCAAGAAGTGACAATCGGAGGAAATTCAGTGAGCTTGAGGATGGCGGAGATGGTACAGAGAGTGGCACCTCGATAGGCGCAACAAAGTCAACGATGGTAAGGTAATTTAAGTGACAATAAGAGTTTTTACCAAAAGAATGGTAACAACGGTCTCAGTTGGAGTAACGACATTGACGGGGAGGCCGGAATGGATTCCTCCGGCATTCATCGGTAAGCCTAAGTGCATGATGGTACTACTGTTGCCATTGGCGCATTCACAAACGAACAGTAACGGACGAAAACAGTGGGCATGTCGGTGGTATAAGTCGTATTAAATGGGGGAGTGCCTGGTCGCAACTGGGTCAGATTTAGAACGGGAAGCCATATATCATTGTTTCTCGGGCATACCATAAGTACTTAGCTCGGATGGTAATATTAGTGCTCTCGTGGGTATCTTCTCGTCAGAAACAGTTCAGAACTCGAGAGGTTAGTACTATAGTAAGTTATGAGATGGTAACTATGATGGGTGATCAGTCTAGGTGTAGGTCTTAAATTTTAGTTCCTGTAATATGCGTAAAATGTACCGTAAGGCTTAAATGTTAATAGACGGTAGCACGGCACTTGGCAATAGGTGCCCTAATCACGGAATATGGACGAAGTTAAGACGTCCATTAGATGGGTCTAACAATTGGCTTCAGTTTGGTACAGATTTGATTAGGAAGAAAACTGTCAGGTGAACTTATTTGGAAAGCTATAAGCTTTTAAGTGATGAATGGCGAGTTTATTTAGCTATATGGAGCAATCAAATAATGATGCCTTGGTCTTACAGTGGACATGTTAGAGTATTTGGTTTGGAATATGAGGGTAATTGGATTTGGTTTCCAATTAGGGAGGCCATTGATTGGCGAAGCTTGCTGGTGATAGCTCCCGGTTTCTTCAGTAAGCTTGAATGAGATGGTGTACTAATTGGATAAGTCATTTTAGGAGGGACACGCAAAAATGAATGGAAATGGTTCTGACAGTGGCCACGTCCGAGTATTTACATTTTGACGGCCAGTGAATGGTACACAGCGAGGACACGATATTAACAGGAGAGAGCCGCAGGTGATTTATTCCGGACAGTCGGTAGCCTAAGTGCAGACGGGAGTGATTGTGGCAGATAATTCAATTAAAAAAAGAAGGGAAGAAATTTGACCAAAAAGCCTATGTAGAAGATATAATGGATCATATGCCTAACGAGAAAGAACTAAATTATTTTTATAAACAACGGGGATTTTAACGTTTAGTAATAAAAGTCTTGAATGGTAGAAAATTATGCTAACAAAATTCTAATGGCGGCTGCATACCTGGATTTTGACAATGACGGTGATCATGGAATATTGTAGTGAATAAATGTAGACAGTAAGACTCTTTTTATATGTTAGAAACAATACTTTCCTGATAGTCTTTGGGTTAGGAAATTATTTAAGAAGTTAAATTAAGTGGACCTGAAACACGAATAGATAGGTATAAGGGACTAGGCTAATAGTAGAGCGAAGGTGATGAAAGCAGATTTATTTAGAGCAGAGGTATTTAACGTGGGGTGGTTTCGTAAATGTTTGTCCTTTCGAGGTGAGTCGGAAGTTGTTTTGCATTGTGTTGGTGAGTGTTGTGTGCGGAATTTCCATGACAGTCGATGTAATATCTTCGTAGAAGTGGTTTGTCTGAATAGTGCAAAGTTATGATTTGAGTAGGGCTTTCAGCTATCAATTGTGGAGGTAGAAAATGCAGATGATTTGAATTGCTGAGCAAGAAACATGTCATTACAATTAAAATCAAAACTACTATTAATATAACTATGAGCGATGCGGCATAAATCGAAAAACTATTGTCAAAATGATGAGCATCAGAGAAC
>Ga0163217_1002743_pt1 | contig 13482 bp, 18 predicted proteins | sample SynspAceP_FD_185933 | JGI IMG/M metagenome (GOLD analysis project Ga0163217, IMG submission 185933) | Saline lake microbial communities from Ace Lake in Antarctica - Synechococcus sp. Ace-P (PacBio error correction) | ecosystem: Environmental > Aquatic > Non-marine Saline and Alkaline > Saline ...
AGATTAAAACAAAACCAAAAAAAAAAAAATAAACAAAGGGCGGAGGAAGAATCAGCAAGGGTCCCCCAAGGAGAAAGGGGCCCCCTGCCCCAGTGGGGGCCAAAAAAAGGCCCCAAGGAGGGGCCGGTTCCCTCCCAGGCTCCCCCCTGGGGGTTCCTTGTTTTTTTTGGGAAAAATCGTTTTGCCATCTGAAGGCCCTTTGCACCTTTCGGTCTTGAACCTCTTGCCCTTTCTCCAAAGCTCGCCCCCAACGCTACAAGGGACGGTGGAACGCTTTGGATCAGGTTTGGAGAAAGGTTTTCCACTCTTGTGCTTCAGCCCAGCGGATGGGAAAGCCCTTCAACAAGAGAAGACACTCCGGAACCAACCGGCTTTGAGGCCAAACAGAAAGAATTCCTTGTTTCCGTGAATGGCGGCGCAACAATTGGCCGCCCACGATCGAGAGTCCCAAGGCCGGTTGCCCGCCCTGCCGACGGAAGCGAAACCTGCGAATTCACTGGCGGAAAGAAACCCGATTCCCGAAAGAATGCCGTTCGTTGATCCGCCCGGGGTGTAATCCAATACCGCCTGTCTGTTAAGCTTGCAGCAGCCCATGGCTTTTCCCTCCTCGCCTACTCTTCAGAACCACTTCTCCACCCGTAAAAGGCCCGTGGGTAAACTGAATTTGCCGTGAGGAAGCAAGTTTGGATTACGAGCGATTAGAGATCAGGCCTCCACTCCCAGCACGGTCAAAAGTCGTCCTGGGACCACCCCACAGGTGCAAGCTTGCAACGCCTGGCCGCCCGCCGCCGCCTTCGCTGGTCCTTCTCCACCAGGTCCCGCCGCGCGATCTGCCGCCAAATTGGACACGGCTTTTTGCGGCCGCCCGAAGCTGCCTAGGTCCATCGATGCGGCGAGAAGCCAGAAGGTCGCTGATCATAGCGGGCTTCAGCCGTTGCCCCTGCCCAGTGACCAACGGCAGCGTCAGATCCAGTCTCTGGTTTAATGGCGATCGGGTCAGTGACTGCCTGGCGACCTGTGGGCGTCCACACAACGGCCAGCAGGTTGGGTCAGAGGTGGCGCGAGTTTCGTGGGGCCGCATCGGCGGTGAACTTGCTCCGCCTTGCCGGTAAAGGCCGCCAGCAGCGGCGCATCGCAGGCCGGACAACCACCAGCCTGGCCAGGGCTGCCCACCAGAGCCGCCAACAACCAACGTCGTTTTTGGGCGACCACACCAGCCGTTCCCGCTCCGCATCGAGCCGAGCGCAAGCTGGCGCCCGATCTGCCAGATACCCCCAATCCAGTTCCCTTCTGATACTGTGCTGGCCTGCCCTGGCGTGGTCGGAGCGGTGGCAGATGGATCGAATACTGCCGGAGCGCCTCCTTTGCTTGTTCCTCCACCAGGTTTCCAGGGTGGGGCCAAAAGGGCTTGGCCCCTGGGCTTTTTTGGGTGATCCCCAGGGGAAGTGGGAAAGCGATTCAAAGAAACGCCAACGGGGACTCAAAGCAGACGCAAAGGTAGAAGCGCTCCGAATCAGTGGCTGCTCACGGCATGGCGCGGCAGCAAGCGAAGCGGGTGCCAGAAAGGGATCACCCCCCCAGGCAATAGACCGGGGAGACCCGGAGGGCGAGCTCGGGGAAGGGCCCTGGCCTTCTGCAGGCAAAGCAAGGCCTTTTGAGGCTTGTCATGCACAAGGTGCGGCAGAGGTTTCCACCTCGCTCTCGAGGGCCAACAGTTGGCGCGCATCAACCAGTCCAAACATCCCGTAAACCCGCGCTAGAGGATCCTCGAATCACCACCAGGTAAGGCAGCCGCCCAGCCGCAGAACGACTTGCGGGGATGGGACCAAGCTTGAAAGCATGGGGGCGCTTCCCTCGCCTAGGGCTCCGGATCGAAGCGATAGCCCTTCGAGTGCAACGGTTTGTCGATCGGAAGAGGGCAGCCCCGTGACTGGGGATCTTTTGGCGCCGCAGCAGCCGCCACTGGGCAAAGCGACCACCATTTTGCTGAATCGGATCCTCATCGAGCGAACCAGAGCCTGGGCCCGCGCAACGTGATATCCGTATGATTTCGCGGGGATGCTCCATTTGAAGTAGCGCCATCCGCTGAGTTCCTTGGCAAATACAAACCGCATCGTCGTGGTTCTCAAGCGCCCTCCTCGGACGCTTGAGGCAGCCTTCAGCTGGAATCCGAGAAACGTAAGAACCAGCCGCGGAGCACAAGGCTCGCGGTAAACGGCTGGCCGCCGATGCAGGCCCTGATCCTTTGCCCAGTAAAGTTCGTTTCCATCGCAAACGCTTGCTTCCAAGGTAGTCCGTCGGCGGCGGCAAATCGAGGCCCTGGAAGCCGGGTGCTTGGTGTCGGCCAGGGCCGTGAATCACGCGGCATCAGCACCGGCAAGATCGAGTCCGGCCCACGCAGGCGCCGCGCAGAGGTCAACTCCCGTGCAGACCCGGCCAAGCATCCAATCAACGATCGCCAGGTTGTTACGTGGCCCTAGATCGCTTGCGGAAATGCAAAACTCCATGGCCCCCCAGCCCTCAGCAAACGTGATCAACCACAATGCCGGCCTTCGGCACTGACACGGCCCTGGATGGCAAGCGGCCAGCTCGGCCTCGTCCTCGACAACCAGGAATGCGCAAAAGGGGCCATGGGCCTGGTCCATGGGGCGGCGGGTGACGCTGATTCTAGTTGGAGAAACAGGCGGTTTCACCTGTTTTTCATCCCAACCTGCGGCATCCTCGGCGAGATCCTTTGTCCCTGCCTTTGCGGCAGCAGCAGCATGCACGCAATTTTAACTTCTGGGCGGCAATGCCCTCAGCCTTGGAACGGTGGCCTCGCAGCGTCCAGCCCGGCCCTGGCCAATGCTGGGCCAAATGGCGAATGAGTTTCAAGCAAGACGGGGGACGTGCGCCAGGTTGAAGGCGAAGCCCACGGAGAATCGATTTCGCTGCTTGGGAAATCACCACCGAGCAGCCACAGAGGCTGGTGTGGTTTTGTCACATTCGTCGCCGCCGTGGGTTGGATGCGGATGGGCAAGCCGCTTGGTGTTCCGTGAAAGTTACGGCTCTCAGCTATGACCCGGTCCTTCCCATTCAGACAGTTGGCCAGTCAGGGCGATCAGATCGCAGTTGACTGACGGCGTGACAGTCTGGCGAGAAGGTGGTGAACCAAGGGTGCACCTCTCTCTACGCCGAGTCCAAGAAGAGCCAGAGCGCCAAGCAGCCCAAGCGGAGAAGGAGCCACAGAGGCAGCGGCAACCCAGTTGCCGCCACCGCGGCAGAAGCCGGCTTGGTCCCCCCTCAACCCTTGGTGATTGTGCCGGTGCCCGGCAGGCTTGGTGGTTTGGCGGGGTGGGGTGGTGGCCTCGCGCCCTGGGCAAAAGAACTGACAACCCGAACCCCGTTTCCCTCTTCCCGCTCCTCAAACTCGAATTTCATGCTCAAATCCGCCTGCTTCACAGACGCTGCCGGGACCTCGCTCACAGGAGATGGTTTGGTTGTTGTTTGCGCATTTTGAATGCTCTGGGGCCTTTCCCATCTGAAAAGCCGGGAATTGCCCTCGACTGTCTTTCCCCCAGTTCGCCCCACCACAAGGTTGGATGTGCAGACCACAGGCCCGATGGTCTCGCGCCCGAGGAAGTGGGAGTCCACGCATACACCGTGCCGACGAAATCGCCGTCACATTGGTCCTGCCCGGGTGTGAAAACGGTGGGCGCTCGTCTTCCCAAGGTCGGACTCTCAATGGTGGCAGGTGGTCTTTGGATCAGAACGCCGCATATCACCGGGCCTCGTCAAATCGGTGGGGCGGGTAGCGCCTTGGGCAAGATCTCCTTCGGTACTTCAGCCCAACGTGCCGGCAAGCCGGAATCTCTCCGCTGCTTCCCTCTCGGCAACGATCTGCAGTACGCCTTCACCGTCCAGCGGAGGACGCGGCTCCAACCCACGCGAATGGAGCTCCATCGCCTGTAAAGTCAGGACCTTTCCGCTAAACAGTATTTCTGTTCCACCAGGGGTTGGCCCGGTCAAGCTTTTAACGGCGCGCGATGAGCCCAGCAAACAAGTGGCTGATTGATCCAGAGGAAAGCTGCAGCGTCGGCCAGATTTTTTCGCTTTGCAGGCCGTTGCTGATGGTGTGCTTCGGCGCCGCGCCATCCACCCCCGGCGGTTTCCTCCGTCGGCGGCAGGCCCAGGAAAGGCCTGATCCGACCGTTCGGCCCAGGCCACCGAAATAGCCAGGATCTGGTCGAGCCGGTGGTTTGTTAGACCAAAAGACAGGCAGAAGCGTGGCCACTGATCGGCTGTGGGCGAGGTAGGCGTGCCCCGGCTCTCAAGCGCGGAGACGGCAAGCTTCAATACGGCAAGCCGGCGTTAGTGCTGATTGATCAACAAACAGGCCCGACAATCGACACTCCCAAGGTCACCCGTGAGGTGGAGGAAGCGGAATCGCCGCCCCTCAGCCAGACCTGCCGAGTGACACTTCAAGGTCAAGCGCAACCTTTCCGTCCAGGCCAGCTTCATTTGATACACGCGGATCATTAACGTCAGTGGGTTTCGCTGATCGAAGGCATCCGTGAAATCGTCTCGGTGGTTGATGGTTGCTGTTTCCTGTGAAACTGGCGTACCCGCCGGTCGATCACCCTCAGTGGCCATGCCCCTGGGGTCTTTGTTGATCGGCTGATGCTGGATGCAGTGCTTTCGGGCTGGAGAATCAACACCCATGACTCTCGGTGGGTTGGCTGGTGGCCGATCGGCTTTCGGTGGTCCGACGACGACCATTGTCCCCGGACATGGGAACTGCTACAGCGGCTTCGCGCGCCAACAGGCCGCCGGTCGGCCAGCAATCCCCTGCAGGTGGGTGTTTTGACACGTCGGTGCAAGTGGGCGCCAGCCCCGGTGATTCTCTCCACCGTGGAAATCATGTGGGTGGTCTTCGTTCGCCGATCTTTCAGCCTGTTCGGGGGTGTAAGAAGGACCGGAATCTTCGGGCGCCGAAATGGCCTGGCTATCTGTTCTCGATCGTGGCCTCCACCCTGGTGGGCCGATCACGGCTTCACGCCCTGCGCTTCTGCGGATTTCTGGCCAGGGCCCCCAGCTTCCAATACGGAAGAAACACCTGATTGCGGACCGGGCGGGAGCGGCTCTCCGGCCGCTGCTGGAGATCGCAATTGGTTTCACCCAAGCGGGTGCTTCTCCGTTTGCCCCTGGTGCGTCGTGGTGGCCTTCACCATCCCCTGCCAAGCCCTTTGGGGGCGGGTCTTCTGCCGGAGGTTCCGCGAGAAGTCCCTGGTGAATTCGAATGGTGCTCTACCCGGCCGTGTCCGCTGGAAGATGACCACCGCGGGCCGGCCTCGCAAAACTCTCCAACACCCTGATTGGCCGCCCCCTGTTTCGAGTGGGTGCAGGTGCCGGGTTGGCCGGGCCCCCCCCGGTGATGCGCGAACGGTGGGCTTGGGGTGGAAATCTGGCTCATGTGGATGTGAGGCTGAGTGGGATCAGGCCCTGAAACCGGTTGGGAGGAAGCATCAGAAACAGCTGCGTGAAGCATCCTGGAAGCTGCCTGGGGTGCCCCAAACATCGGTGGCTTTTATCTCCCACCGTATGGATGAAAGTGCCTTCTCGGGGTGGTGCGCCAGTGCGAATTCGCCATCAGATCTACGGCCGATCCTCGGGCGTAGCTGCGCAAGGATCGGCGAGCAAGGTGCGTGAACGGCCATTGAGCCGGATTGAGGGGGTGGTGGATCTGCAGCTGAAGCCGCAACTGCCCTATGAGCAGGTGCAGAATTCCGCTTCGGACCGCCCAAAGGCGGCAAGCGGTGCTTGGGGTCTGAATGTTCCAACAGCTCTCTGAGGCCTTGGAGATTTGCCCCTCAACGGCAAAGGGTTGGTAGGGCAGGTTGATTGGGAAAAGATTCCCTGCCCACTGATGTGCTCGTGACGGTGAAGCAGGAGCACGCCCGACAACCTCGACGCATCCGTTCCTTCCAATCGCTTACTCCGTTCCGGAGTCACAGTTTGTCCGATCGGCAACGCATTGCCCGGCCGTCCGACACGGCCTGTCCGGGTGACAAACGGCATCCCGGTGAAACGGTTATGGCGATGTCCTTCCAGGTTTCGTTCAGTATTCGTCGCGTGCGTCCAACGTCATAGAACTGCAGGTAGGCCCGCCCGTGGGTTCAGGACCGCAGTGTATGCGTGTGGCAAAGAGATCATTCAGAAGGTGAGTCGATTCCACCATCCTCTTGCCCAGCGGCTACCTGAAATCCGTTATGGCGGACAGTTCGAATCCCGAAACGGAAAGCGGTGCCAAACCGCCAACTGGTGCTCTACACAGCACATGCTTGGCAGTTTTTGGGGTGGATCGGTGTGCTGATGTTTCATGTCGTTCCAAATCACTCCGGCAACGATCGGCCATCCTCCATCAAACCTGCCGCTTGGCCCCTCGTCGGTGGCCTTGCCGCCACCCTGCTGAGTGGCGTGGGTGGCTTTCGGTGGCCTCGCTGGATCGGCTTCATCACCCTGTTTTCGGGGTAGCGGTTTCGCATGGCCTGCTTTTCTTGGTCGCAGACTACCACCGCCGTCATGCGCAAGGAATAGAAGCTCAGAGAGGGTGGAATCGCGCGGGCAGTCTTGAAGCGGGTCTTCATGCAAATTTCTGATGACCCTGCCCTGAGCTCGGCCCCTCTGGGCATGTTGCCCGCTTGGCCGCCTGGCCTTCGGGGGCAGGCGCAAACGAGATCCTCCAACCCTGGCGATTGTGGGTGGCTCGGCGGGGTTGATCACCTCTACCGGCTCACTCTGCTAGTGCTGCCCGGCTTCTTTTAAATGCCCGCTTTTCGGGTAGCTTGGTTTTGCTGCCGGCCACCGGAGTGCACCGGGCGTGAATGACGCCTCAAGAACATTCTTTTAAGAAAAACCGTAATCACCGCCGAATTCTTGTCGCTAAGCAATGACGAACACCCCGAATTCTCCCTCCGGGGAAAGAAGGACCCAGCAAGGGCAAAAGCCGGACGGAGTTTATCCACGTTCCTCGATTCTGCACGGTTCAATCCAGTCGGCCATGGCTGCTGCCCGTGGGGGCTGGGCCCTTGCCTGGCGGTGGGCTTTCGGCCCTGGCCGCTTGTTCCTGGCACTAGCCACAGAATCAACTAACCCCTCAGACCGAGCAAACCGATACCCAAGCAGGTCAGGGAGGGCAAGCCCCGATGGGGGCGTGAAGATGAGCGAGGCCCCAGTTGCGCAGCTATTCGGCATCGAAGCTGACTCGAGCCGGAGCGAAGCAGTGGCGCCCGACGGTCCGGATCTCAAGGGTTTTTCGTTGAAAGCTGCAGTAGGTGGCAGTTTCGCGGTTGGGCGTGCCGGTAAAGCTGGTCCGAATCCGCAAGCTGCTTGTCGCGCCCGTGGATGCTGTTCGGTGGCCCGGGCAGGCCGAATTGCAGCGGTCGTCAGCCCTGAAGCGGCGATTGATCTCACGCCGAACTGGCAAGTATCGCGGCCCCCCAGGCCCCACCACCAGCTGGTTTGACCGGCCAGTATCGCCGCAAATGCTGCAACTGCGAAAGAAAGGCTAATCTCCCCTGGCAAAAGGAGTTAGAGAACAAACGGTAAATCGAGGATCGTGCGCGCCAATGCCCGAGGTTCGAGCCGCCGCCGCCAAGGCCAGCCTTGCGGATCAACCAGATGCCAAATCGGGAAATGTTTCTTTTCAAGAGGCCCGATCAGCGGCCAAGTGACGGCGTGAGATGTTGCCTGGTAGTTTCGTGCATGGCAGGCGAAAGTGGTAAAGCCGAAATCAGTAATCCTTGGCGCACGGAACTTCCACTTTGTTTGTTGACACCGATTCCTTGGTGAAGCATCAAAGTGGGAATGCTGCGTGTGGACAGCAGGATCGCGTGAATTCCAGGCCGGGGTCACCAGTGTGGGGAGCGGCGGCAGCGAGCTTAATCGTGGCTCTGTTTGGGCGCAAAAAAGCCCGATCACCGCCACGGACAACCGCCGGCGGGACACGCGGTGACGGGCTTTTCCCCTGTGGTCAATGCCGCCGACATCGCCTCAACGGTTTGGCTTCAGGAGCTTGTTCAGACCCTGAAAACGCGCAAGCCCAGTGGGTCCTTTCTCTACGAAAACAGGGTGGTGGCCAGGCTCTATTGTGGCGTATTGGGAAGCAGACCGGAGGCCTGCACGGAGATTCTACTTCGGGCCTCAAAGGAGGCGGAAACCTCTTTTGCGGCCTTCAAAACCTATTGGTGCTGAAGACCGAGCTGGAACGGCAGTCGCCCCTAGGCCTCAGGACAGTCGCTCCATACTTACCCAGCGCAGAGCAGGTGAATAGGGTGTAAACCTCGATCCAGTTCCAATGCCAACACGACAACCACGTTTTTTGATGCTCTGGCTGCCGGTAGCATTGCTGGGCCATGTTCGCCGGCCCTGAAGCTGGCCGTTTGCAACGGACGCCTCCATCCGCCCCCTTTGGTTTAAGCCTCTTCACCGTCGAGCCCCAGTCGATTGCCCGCAGGTTGAAGGAGCGACTTTGGAGGCTTGATGGGGCAACTCAGCAAGTGAGCGGAAACGTGTGACCTGGAAACCGCCCTGCGTTCCGGGCTGAGACCAACCCGAAGCTGGCCCTTGGGCCCTAAATGCCCGAGATTCCAGGGAACGGAATGGCGGCTCGTGGCAGCTCCGAAGGCAAAGTGGTCTCCCACGATCCAGCTTTTCCGCCCAGTCCCTTGGTCGGCCTGAAATGCGTTCCACGGAGTATTCCCAGCCACTCTGATTCCCATCGGCCCAGGCGGCCGGTCACCGGGCCCAAATGAGATCGTCCAGTTTTGGGGCAGGGGTTCGAGTGGACCTTCTTTGACCCGGCCTCGCGGGGCCCCACAATCCGCTCCGCGGCCCGCCGAGCTCGAAGCCTAAAAATTCCTGTTTCGACATCCGTGCAGAGCCTGCTGCTGAGGCTTTCAGATCGCCGCTACGTCGATCTCCAGGCGGATGCTCGACAAAGATTTCAGACACCATCAAGAGAATCTATAAATCTTCACCACCGAGCAGGGTTAATGCGCCAGCGAGGGCGCCTTTTCTTCCAATGCCAGGCTTTTGCGCAGAATTTGCTTTGATCGTTGAAAAACAAGATCCGCAACTGCCAACTCGAGCAACTCCAGCAGCTTTTACGAGCTATGAAAAGAACTCCTTCACTGACTCTTGCCGAACTGGCCTTGAAAGCCATGGGGCGCCTGCTGATGTGCAAGTTTCGTGCTGCCGTCCGAAAACCGCCTGCAGCCAGCGAGGCTTGGCCGCTGGACCGCGAAAAGACCTTCAGCAAGGCCCCTTGGCCCTGCGCGAACGGGAAAATCAGGCAAAGCCTGGCCCAGGCCACGTGGGGGCCTCCCTGGGAGGCGAGCGCTTAAAAATCAATATCTGCCCAAACTTCTCCCCTCTCGCAGCCTGCCGGCATCAAACCGGCCTTTTCCAAAGGAAATTTCGGAAACTGCCACCCGGGACGGTGGCCGTTTGGGACTCGATTTCCCAGCTGGCGACTCCTTTGGAATGGTGGGGCTCCAGCGTGCTGCCTTGCAACAAGTCCGCCGATCGGAATCGTCCCAATGGCAAAGCCGGAGGCAGTCAGCCGCGGCCTGCAGATCCGCCGCCAGGCGGTCGCCCAACCCTCGCACGCTATGCAATTTTCGCAAGCTGGGGATCGAAAGTGCGGAAGCCAGAAATCGAAGCTCACGGGCCGGCTCCTTATCGCCGTCGATCGGTACGAGCTTGGGGTGACAGACATGACCACCGTTGCTTGACAATCTGCGCGATGGCAGAGCGGGCCGCGTGGGATCGAATCGATTGCGAATTACACAGCCCACAACACTGCAGTCGCCAGCCCTCTACCGCTAATTCGGCCCAATGGCCTGCGAGCACCTGCCCGCTGGTTTGAAAACCCGCAAGGGCTCAGCATCTTATCCGGCCACGAAGCCATACAGTTCACCTTGGGCAACCAACACAGCAAATGCATAACGAAAAACATTCACACTTTGGCAAGCACGGGCATACGTTGGCCAAGAAGCTAAGACGACTGGGAGAATCGCGCACGCTGATTGTCCCATTGGGATCACGGTCAAGTGTGATGGTGGGTTTGAGCTCGTCGCCGGCACGATGTTTCGGCTTCGATGGCATTGCTGGCCGATGGCCTACAGTATGGCAATTCACACGCCGTTTGCTGCTTCAGCGTTTCAGCCTTCGCTTATGTCCTATGCAGGCCGCAACGCGGCAACCTCGGATTTCAGCCTTTTGGAACCGGAGCCAAGGTACCGCACTTGGGGGCTTCACCGGAGCACTACTGCTAAGCTGTCTTTGCACTCTTTATGGCAGTGGAAAAGTGTTGGCAAGACTACTTAAATCGATTGAAAATTCATTTTTGATCAAGGCAATTTTCATTGCTGTTCTGGGCTTGCCTGGTTAATGCCGTCTGTGGTGGCTTATCCCTCGGCCGTCAGAGACCCACGACCATAGCATGTTGACATGATCACGAGCCATCACCACGGCCCATCATCATGAAACCACAACCCAAAGCAGCATACTACATGTTCCCTTGCCTGATGCGCTTACCTCTTATCCTGGCAACAATTAGTCCCGCCTTTGGCTCACTGCCAAAAGTAATTTCGGTTTCATCTCGGATGGATTCGCGCAATGGAAAAATTTCGTTTTGGAAGCTGTTGCTTGTCGCGCCAGTGGTCCCGGTCCGTTCTATTTACCGGCTACGAAGCAGGGTATGAGCTGGGAACCAGGAAGGTTCCCCGCACAATCTCAGGCGCACAATCAGGGCAAAGATCGAGGCCCGACGATGACACAGTTTGGGCCTCACAGGATCTGCCCATGTTGGTGGGCGATTGGGCCAAAGTCTATTCCCGCACATCTCCCGTTCGTTTTTGCACCATGAACCACCTGAAACGCCAGCTTCCAATACAAAGCAATGTAATCCCCAAGAACATGGGCCACTTGTCCATGTCACAGTTGGAATGTGCATGCATGCCCAGATCTGCCGAAAGGTTGCACTCGCTTGGCTAGAACAATCTGAACACTCGGGCTTTCATTGCAACGGCAGAATATTCTCAGGCTGATGAAGAATCAAACAAGTGAATAATAGAAGGCTTGTGGATCATGTTCCACGACCATGCCACGAAAGTGGAGGGGTGCCCAACCAGAGTCAGGGCTTTGATCGCCGGGCTGCCTGGGCTGCCTTGTTCTCGGTCTTAGCGCTCCCCGCCTGACAGTTGGTCTTTCAAGTCGGGAATGGCTTCGCCGCTGGATGAAATCGCGGCCCACTGCCTTGTAACGGAGGAAGCCAACCTTCCGGCCTTTTGATCGTGCCGGGGTTTGTTGTCCATCAACAGGAAAGGATCCCCGATTCCAGCGCCAAGACTTCCACCACTCCTGGGGATAAGCATTCCTCGTGGGGATGGTCGACCATCTGCCTGGGTGCAGGGGCTCACCCTGCTGCCCTGCGGGGATCAAGCCTCGCTGCTTGCTGAACCTAGAAGCAGTGGTTTCACCTTGTTGATCGCGGTGTTCTGGAATTGGCCCCGTGAACACCTCAGAGGGCAAGGGGGGACTGATCGCTGCCGTTTTGAATCCTCAAGCGTGCGTCTTGCTCACGACAGCTTTCCTTTGACGGTGGGCCACCTGCCAAGGGCCACGCTGTTGATCGGCGGCGCCCTGCCCTGCCTGGGGGATCGACAACAACCTCAAGCCAACGCTGAAGCCTGCGCGACCCCGCTCCAGATTCCGCCCTGCTGAAAGCGATCGGGCCTCAGCTCCAGATGCTGATCCTGGCTCTCGCATCTGCCCAATCCCTGCCGCCCGCTCCGTGGTGCTGGGGCTGCTGGCCATCGGGCACCGTGGATACGGCCTTCGATCTGGCTGGAAATTCTGCCTGGGCTCCTACGCCCACCTGGGCGCAGCCTTCGCGAGGCCTGTGGTGTTTGCCAACGGCTTTCCGTATCGTGGCCGTGCTTGTTCTCGGTGCCTGCGCTGCGCGAAAGCCTTTCACCGCGCCATGGCCCAATGGCCCCTTCAGCTTTGATGCTTGCTCGGCGGTTGCGGTGCTGCTGAAAAGAACACCATGCCCACTGGCCCATCGCATCAGGCGTTCCGGCAAATGCCCACCGATCACAAGCACGATTTCCAGTCCGTCGGAAGACGCTTACCACAAGCCATATTCTCCACCCTGAAGGGCAGTCCCGTCAACGGGCCAACGCACAGCAAGGGCCTACCTGGCATGCCCATGAACATCAGCACGCAAACCGATCGAGCATTATGCACCCTCACGTCAGTGATGCCCATCACGGCACCGGCATCAGCAAGGGCCTTGAAGTGGCGAAGTAGGACTGCCCCTTGCCCTGCGCCCTACAAGCTTTCATCGAAACCGGCTGCGCCCTACGCCAGAAGCTCAAATGGCCCTCGTATCACCCGGGTGATGGCATCTGAATTCATGAGTAAGAACAACAAGGTGATCTGTCAGGACGACAAGCGAACCACGGCCACCAGGAGAGCAGGATGAGACGAGGCTGCAGGCCCAGCCGGCTGCTCAGAGCCGCGAAAGAGCGTCGTATTTGTGATATTCCGGGCCTTGTCGTAATCCCTTCGACCGCAAACATTCGGCGCAGTTCAAAAATAATCTCAGCCGATGGGCGATCGAATCACCTCCCCGAGCGAAACCGCAGGATCTTGTGGGGATTGGTGCTCTTGGCGCGGGCGCGGTCCCGTGGGCCATGATCAGCGCCCCGCCGTGGTGATCGAGCCATTTCCCTTCGAGAAACGCAACCACCCGGTTTTCTCTTCGTGGGCCATCGCCCATCATCCGCCAAATGCCATCGGATCTGAAGCCTGCTTTATGCGGGTAAGCCCCGCCAGGCTGTTGGGGGTTCTCCGCCGGCTTGAGCGCCACCGGGTAACACCCGCGCCTGGGGTACCAGCCTTTGCCGCCAGAGAGCCTCGCCCGGATCTTCCTGGGCCTGAAAATCGCGCCAGATCGAATGACAAGGCCCCCACGCCAGGCTGGCCGATATTGAAAGAACCCGACACTCGCTCATGCGGGCAGCGCCCCAGTGTGGTGGCTTGCACCATGCCGTCGGATGAAAGAAGCAGGTCGTAAGTGACAAGCGGCCGGGCCACATCGTGCGCATGGCCGGCCATGGGGCCGGGTCCGCCACCGGTCCCCGGGGGTCGTTCATCCAGGCATGCCGTCCCATAGCCGCCGAATGACCCTCGTGGGGGATCATCTGGGCCAGCGCCGGAAAAGGCCAAGAAACACTGACTGCAGTCGATGGCGGACAAGGTTGATTCAGCAGCGAGCGACGTGGCATGGGGGTGGATTGTGAATGCAACGTCTTTAAACCGTTATGGTTTCCTCCCTATGCAAGGCAGAGTTCAGCGAAGGCAAGGATGTACACCTCGGCTTCTGGTGAACTCAAAAGTTTTTTTGCGCGAAGATGGGTGCACCCCTGGCCAGAC
>Ga0163217_1076147_pt1 | contig 13482 bp, 15 predicted proteins | sample SynspAceP_FD_185933 | JGI IMG/M metagenome (GOLD analysis project Ga0163217, IMG submission 185933) | Saline lake microbial communities from Ace Lake in Antarctica - Synechococcus sp. Ace-P (PacBio error correction) | ecosystem: Environmental > Aquatic > Non-marine Saline and Alkaline > Saline ...
TCACAAAAAGAAAAAAAGAAAAAAGGAGAATTTGGGAAAAATCAAATACAAGAACAGGGGGGCAAAAAAGCAATGGGAGGAAAATTAAAACTTGGGCGTTTTTTTTTTTATAAGCCCCCCAAGGGGCCGGATGTTGGGGCCAAAAACCGGCCGGCAAAGCAGTGGAACGTTGCCAAAAAACCTTGCAAGTAAGGACCAAACTGCCCAAACTCCTAATTGTGGGATCTTTTCGAAACCCTCAGGGGCGCTTTCCAGCTTTCTATCTTTTCACCGGTGCCGAGCCCCGCTTCAAAGGCAACAAAACTCTCCAAGCTGCTTGAGGGGAAATCGCCCATCCCGCCAAGTTTCAAAATCACAGTGATGGTTTTACCACCCGCCTGTGGATTTTTATCCGCCACACTCCGAGTTTTCGCAACTTCGAAAATCAAGCTTGATTTCAGGAAACCGATGGCAAAAGAACGCAACCTCAAGAAGGCTCTCGCGCCAACTTTTCCGAAGACCAGCTTGGTGATTTCTGGACTGCCCACCCCGCTGTCGCGATTGACCGAAACAGGTGCTTGGAGGTGGCAGACCAGGTTTTACGTGCCACTTGGTGCCTACCTGCTGTCTATGACAGCTGGAATCAGCTTTACAACGAATTTTACCAAGAGCAAGAAAATTAGGTGTTTAAAAAGCTGCGCCCGTTTTTTCTTCTAATGGTCGAAATCGCCGCAAGAAAGCTGCAACCAGAGGAAGTTTGGGTTTTAAGCGGGTGGCCCGGAAAATTGACAGCCAACTGGTCTGGATGTCGCCATACCCTATGCAAGCGTTGGTTGAGCGTATGGGCGAAGAAGGTCAGCCTCTGGAAAAAGAACTGGAATGCAAAAAGCACGGCGGCCCGGGCTTTATCGCCAGCTTGGGCCAGATTAAGAAAGACCTTTGGTTGAGATCGGGTTTGGTTTCGTTTGGGGACAGAATTTTAATAATCGGCTCCGAAAAGACCACCGAACTTGGCTGCACCTGTTTAGCACCACTAATGCCACAAAACCGCTTGCAAAGTCCGCCCCGTTAAAAAGCGAGCGTAATATGTGCAAACCGCAATGAATGGCACCGCCGGAGTATTTCAAGGATGGCCCCATCAGCGCACGGATTTTCCTGAAGAAAGCACGGCTAACGACGAGGAAGAAAAGGGAGAACCCAGCCTTGCACATAACGATAGAAAGAGCATGCAAGCACCTGAGAAAAAACCCATGCTGGAACGCCCCATGACTGGGAAGACTGGAGCGGTTATAACGCTGGGAACATCCGGACGAGGTGGAAGACGACGAACGCAAAAGGAATAGGCATTTTTAGGTCCGCCTTAAATGAACCTGAATGACCTGTGACTGCTACCTGCCCTGCCGTAAGGAATTTCGCACTGTTCAGGTAGCAGCCGAATCGAACTCGGGTTCTGTGCCTGTCCGGATTGCTATTGGCCTCTTCAAATTCGGTTCAAACGAATTAATAACAATCGCGGCCAAAGCCACAAGATTAGGATTGCAATTGCCTCAATACAAAAATATTCTCAGGCGCCATGTCTTTTGCCTTGCAGGATAATGAGATCGGGTGGAGTGCCGTAATCGTAAATGAAATCGGGTAGACCAAAGGCAGAGCGCCGAATCCGAGTAAAACACAGCCACCATGAACGATCACTCCAGGTTAAAGAAACATCAGCAGGAATGTCCCGCAAAGTTGGATTTTCTGGGGCGCTGTAGACCGTAAGAAGCTGAAGGCCACACCGCCCAGCGTCATCAACACAACAATGATCACACAGGTTTCTCGATCATGTCTTGAAAGTAGCCAAGCCAAGCGAAACGCTCTTACTTTGGCGGAATCGACATCACGACTCACCACGTGTCATGCCCGCTGCCGTTGACTGGCTTTTGAATTTTGGCTGCAATCTGGTGTTTTGTTTTTTAGTGCTCATAATTATCATTTTAAAGTCAGGTGGACTTTAAGTGCACCATCAACCCGCGGCATTGGGCGGGGGGGGAAACCCCCCCCCCCTAAAAGCCCCCCCCCCCCCCGGGGTGGGGGGCCCCAAAAAAAAAAACAGGTGGCGTCGCCTAACGCTCAGAGCAGTACGATATTCGCAGCTATTGATACAGTTTCGGCCACCACTGAAGAACTGCTGTACCGGAGACTGCTGGCCTTTCCAAACAGTTGTGCAGGTTGCTGTGGCCTGTTCCATAACTGGCAGTAAAGATCCTGAGCGGTGCCTGTCAAGGCCATGGATTTTCAGGCCATGATTTCTGTACGGAGGAAAGGCCCATGAAGCGACTTATTCGCTGCCTACTTAATGTGACAGTGTTCTCGGCCTGGGCGTCCCGGGCCCTGCAGCGCTGCTGGTTGTACTCCCGATGCAATGTTTGCCTGGCAGGCATTGAAGGAAGGCAAGGCGCTGTTGGTGCTCCGTCCATGCATTGGCAACCTGGCTTTTGGCGATCCGGGTCGTTTTCACTGAGGACTGCAGCACCCAACGCAACTGAAACGCAGAGGGCCGCAAGGCAGGCGCAAGCGTGGAAGACCTTTTCTGGCGGCACGGGGGTATAAATGAAGCCCGGGTTGTTTAGCAGCCAAATGGGTGCCGTGCATGGAATTAACGGCGAACGGGATGGGGCAATGGGCCCCGTAAACGAGTGGCCGTCGTTTAAATTCGTTCTTTCAAGGCCGTGGTGATCGCAAGCCTGCAAACCCAGCAGACCCATGAACAAGTGAATGCGTGGCGGCCGGGCAAGCCGATAATTTATGGTGTCCGCACCAGGTGACATTACTGCATTGGCGGGCGTGTCCCCGTCGTCAACGGGGGCTCATTATTTCAACTGCCGCTGTCAGAAAATCCAAGGATATGGCGCGTGTATCCCGTCGAATTGACCTTGGCGCACGTGCCTGTTGGCAAAAACGGATCTATACAGCAAGTCAATTTCTATAGGCCCCCTCTGTAAGACGTGCCTGCCTAATCAAACAACCAAACTGTGCGGCCCGTCTAACGATAATCCATTTCGAGAAACAAAGGTTTGGCCGAACAGAACCAACTGAGCAACACGCAGCCCACCAAAGGCGGTGTAGCAGGCAATTAAAGACCACGGCGGCGCTTGAAAATATAAAAGCTGGTGCAACCAATGTGCGATGAAGAACCATCGTTAAAACAATTTGACTGCCCGCGCTCGCAGACTCATTTTCCCAGGTTTGTAAGCGGGCAAATGAGCCGAACCAAACTGCAAAAACGACAACGCCGATTGCAACCAAAAGTGCACACTCGGAAACCACACATTTCTCACCGGCACTGCCATTCAGAAAAAAGCCGCAAAAACCAGTATCAGCCCGAAAACGACAAAAGCCACAAACAATACATGCGTGATAAGTATCGCGTCAGCGGCAAAAAGCATACAACTACTGACGTCGTAACAAGCTCTAGCGCGCCGGTTTTGGGACCTATGAGCCTGTTTCAATCGGCCGTTTAGGGGACAGAATTTGAAATCTGTTCCCCGGGATATGTGCCGGGGATGTGTTGCCTGTCCATGGTCGGAATTTGCGGGACAGGGCTAAGCTGTGTCTGTTTCCGGAACTTTGCTCATTTCTGGCCATTAAATCGTCCATATCCACCTGTAGCGCCCCGCTAGACTTTCAGTACTTTAAGCTGAGCCAGACCTACTGCCCGATTCCAATCTGGCTGATATAAGACTTGCCGACGCCAGCAGTAAGTTCCCAGAACTTCCTGGGTAAGCTTGGCGATATTCCCGCCAGATTTTTCAGCGGATGATCGTAGAACCAGCCACCAAGCTCGCTTAAACTACCCTCGGCCGGGTTAATTGCTTCGTCACTTCCCCGTGGCGAGCTCGCCCGTCGCTTTTTTTGGCATCCGCGAGAATCCCGTACTCTTCCAACCAGCATTTCTATGAGCTTCAAAATACTCTCCATCATAAGGCAGCAACGGCATACTCTGGCTTTCCTTCAGCTCCAAATAATTATGCACACTCATTTGTAACATCCCCTCTTGAACCAATCTCAAACACTAAAACAACCAATTCGCCCTGAATCAATACTGCAAATTTCTCGGTAGCTACCCTGCCCTCAGCCTCTCAATAAGGTTTCGCCTTTCAATGAGCTTCCAGTCACCCTGATAGCCGTACGGGTTTGTGCCATAACTTTTCCATTTCGTGCAAACAAGCTTTTGTGCCTGCGGCCTGGGCATCTTACGAATCGCTTTAAGGGCAGATTTTTTATAAGTCAGTTTGTACAGCGGGATAAAGTTTACTTAAAAAGGTTTTACCAATAGCAACCTCGGAACAATTTGAGAATGCATCCGCGAGCTAAGCTGTGCCTGCAGCTAAGCTGTGCCTGTCCATGAAAACACCAACGATATAGCCATCATTTTGAGCCAACAGGGAGGCGAGCCAGTAACTGTTTTCAATGGCGGTCATATCTGGTCGCTTTCATCGCGTGACTCCAGAGGAAAACTGGGATATACCAGTATTTTATACAGTATCGTAAACATACCGATGGTAGGAGCCAACACAGCCATTTAATAGAGCAGCCATGCTCTGGCAAGACACAAAGGACCAAAATGACAGGGAGTCAATTATGGCAAAACCACGAGCTCAGCAAGTCAGCGTATGCCGACACGCCCTACTCTACAACGTTATTTCCCGCTGCGTACGGCGAACTTTTTTATGCGGGAAGAACCGGCTCACAGGTCAAAGCCTATGAAAGCATTCGACGCCTGTTGGATTGAAGAGCGTAATTCGGCTACTAGCGTCAGTCTTTGCAATAGATGTGGCCGCTATGCGGGTCATGTCCAACCACTATCACGTGTGGTAAAAATCGATCCGACGAGGTGGCGCAACTGGAATAACGATGACGTTCTGGAACGCCTTGGTGCTGCCTGCATAAAGGTCCGCACCTGTACACGCGTTATCAACGGCGGTGACGAAGCTGATTCCTGGCAGACATACGGCCGGGTTGGTCAATACGCCGACACCTTCGTGAAAAGACTTCGTTGATTTTGAGCTGGTTCATGAAAGTGTTTGACGAACCTGTAGCCCCGGCAGCCAATAAAGAAGACAACTGCCAGGGCATTTCCTGGGAAAGTCGGTTTCAAGTCACAGGCTTTGGATACCGAGAAAGCCGTGCTTTCCTGCAAATGGCCATACGTTGACCTAATCCAGTTCGAGCCGCCAATTGGCGTCAACGGCCGGAAACTTCTGAACACACAAAGCTGCACAGCAATAAAAGAGCGCTAGGCCCGGCGGCAGTTCGACTGGCAAGAGGCGACACAAAGTCAGACAGCCCAGCACGCTTTGAACAACTTTACAGTCCCCGTTAAAAAACCCCTTCTGGGTTTCGAGGGCGTTTAATCCGTAAAGGCTTCAACGCGCCATTCATTATTCGGGTTCGATGGATTAACCTTACGTTGGTTGATTGGCAGCCGGGCCGCATCGCACGCGAAGAACCAAGCGAGGCCGCTATGAAGAGAAACATGCTGGCCGATTCTGAAGCGCCTCACTCGACCCAGACCGGTGGTGTGAGCGAGCTAAGCAAGTTTGAAAACAACTTACACGATATCGGCTGTATCGGCCGAAGAGCGGCTTGAGCCTAGGCATAATCAAATAGGGTAAAACTGAGCCTGTCACGACCAATCCCCACGACAAAATCAATTGCTTAACCTAAATTAGTGGTATAATAACCACCACGAATTAGAAAGAACTAACGTGACGAGCGCTGAAGTTAAAAAGAAACTGGAAAAAGTGGCCGGGAGTTGCTGCGGAGTGAATGGAAAGCCATCATCACTTTAGCAATTCATAAAGCAGGGGCTGCTTACACTACCACACCTAAGTCAGAACTTGCAAAGGTACGTTGAACAATATCTGGAAGGCAGGCCGGTTTGGAAATTAACGGCCCCAAAGGGCCACTGGTGTCAACGCAACTCAAAAACTGACCCGCACTTTATCGGCAATATCGCCAATCTAAAACTGACCCACCCTTGGCGTTTAAGTGTTGGTTAATAGGTCTTGGCTGCTGGCTGAGATTGGTGGCGTACCCGCCATTTTTCTTATCCTTTAATCGATAGCTTTCTCCCCGGATTTTGGACGATGTTGCATGTTTTTGTAAACAGCCGATGCCAACAGCGGCACGCAGTTAACGTCGGTCGCCTCGAAGGTGTAGCCCACTGTGAGAAATGGGAGGTTACTTGGTGACGATAACACTGCCGTGTCGTAGCGTTTGGGCGATGGACATGAAAAACAGATTGGCTTCCTCTGCGACCAAACGGCAGATAGCCGATTTCCGTCGATGATCAACAGTCGTGCGCTAAAGATGCTGCGTTTTTCAAGTACTGATCCAGGCGCTCCTTTTCGGGCAATAAACCAGTTTTGCAGCATCAAGTCGGCTGCGGCAATGAAGCGCGTTTTAAATGCTTGGCTGACGGCCTTGTGACCCAGACTGATGGCCAGGTGGCTTTTTGCCAGACGCCACTGGGACCCTAAAGCAAACCCCCAATTCCTCTGCTCGCTCTACAAAGGCCATGCTCGTCAGTTCCATTCAGCTGTTTTGCGTGGGGCTCCGCTGGGCGAACTTGGAAAAGTCATAATCCTCGAAAGCTTTCCGTCCTGGGAAGCCTGCGAACATTCAGCAAGTCTCCTCGGGATCGTTGTGGAGCGGGCGCTCAGCTCAGATTTTAGTACCTGTTCAAGAAGTCGGCAGCGTGGGCGTCTTGCCCGGAAGCAGAATGGTCGGCCGATAAGCCCGCCCATTCCGCTGGCCAAGGTATCAAGTTTTAGGCTTGGCCGCAAGGCGTGCTCGATACGTTGATGTTGCAGGTTCCATAGACGAGCCTCCAGCAGCCGTCGTAAACGCGAGGGGATTGCTGAAGGCTTGCTCTGTCGGAAACAGGTCGATGTTGAGATCGGCCTTTGTTGTACTCCGGTTTTGGCCCTAATGGCAGCGGCGGCGAGATCAAAAGCGCTCCTTGATCCCAGCCGTATCTGTGGTTTTAACACCGGTGGTGCCCATGAATGCGCTGATGCGACTATCACTCAAGCCTCAAGGGCCCTATATGCGCATTGGCCGTGCCACGTCCAATCGCAAGCCAGCCTGAATGCAGGGTGGCCGCCAGGGGCGTAATAAAGCCTGCCCTTCAAGTAGCTCATCTGAGCGTTCAACTTTGTCCTTTAAGTGCGAGCTCGGTAGGGCCCAGGGCGGCGGTCGATAGAGCCCGTAATCCGGATGCTGGTTGGTCAACGGCACCTTGAGCGTTCCACGTCGATGCAGCGGTCTCTCGCCGCTCGACACCGCATCAGCAACGACATAGGTCATGCAAGGAGATCGATTTTCGCAGATGTAGCCTTCCGCTATCATGTGATTATGTTGCGGTTCTGGGGGACTCCGCAAAGTAAATGGCAGGCCTCTTCGATGCCTTTGCCAGCCAGTCTTCCTGCCGCTCGTGTTCGGAAACCGAACGTAAGTGGCGCGACTAAAATCCCAGCGTGGCCACAAAGGCTTTGATCTTGCGCCGGTGACGGGGAAATGGTCGTAAAATCGACCTGCATCTGTTTGCCAGGCGGCGTCTCAAAGCGAACCACCGGATCAAGATTCAAACGGTTTTGATCAGTAATGTTAGCGCTTGAGCTGGCTGAATCCCGCCGGCCATAGCGCGATCCTGAATTTCTCTCAACAGCACAGTGCCCGGTATCCAATGTGGGCTTCGCGGCTTCAAATTCGCTTCTAGCAAATAGTCTTTGGTGGAATCCAGCTTAGTCGCTCTCTGCGTTCGTCTGGATAAGTTGGGCACCGCGCTTAAATCCGCAGTAGCGGCGGCACGGGTTGCGGGACACACCCAGCTTCTGAGCAATGGCGCGAATGCTCTCGCCTGACGTATGCAATACATGAATTTCCACAAGTGTCTTCCTGAGTCACATGCGGCCGCCGCTCTGATCGTGTGATTAGGCGCCATTTTGCCTCAGGTGGGGTCAATTTTTAAGTCGGCGTTGGTGGGTCAGTATTACTGTCGGCGGTGACAACCACTTGATCACACTTGAGGTAATCGCTATGCGTTTTCCAGTAGCAATCTTCATAAGATGAACGAAAGAACTACGGCGTTACCTGTGCCCGATATTCCCTGGCTGCTTTCTCTGCAGGCCAGACAATGAAGACACAAGGCTTTAGACAACGCGCGGTGAGCACTTAATTCTTGGTACCTTGAGCTATTAGCTGAATTTGGGAAACATTCCTCTGCAAACTCATTGCAAGAGCACCGTACAGAACGCAGACTTTGAAGGTGCGGTGTGGGGCTTTATCGAGATTGATTACACCATTCCGTGGGCAAAGGCGGAAAAGATCAATATCACCGTGCCCGCGTTTGGTTTTGCGTCAGATTGACAAGGATAATGTGGAAGAGCACCTAACGAGGCGCGTCACGCCTCTGCGTTTTTATCTGAGGCAGCGCTGGAAAAGGATGCGTAAATCGCACGACAAAGCTAAACCCTGGCAATAACGCCCTCTTAGGCGCAGTACATACAAAAAGGCCCGAGGATAAAATCCGAGGGCCTTTTTTGATAACATCTGATTCAATCAGGATATTCGTTGTGCCTGTCCATGATCGAATATCACGGTGCCCTGTCCATGATCACGTAAACATCTAATCAATCAGGATATTCAGTTGTGCGATATTCGTTGTGCCTGTCCACTGATCAGATTGTTTCTGTGGCCCTGTCCATGATCAGTGGACAGTGCCTGTCCATGATCCAGATAATCTTTAAACTGGCACCCCTGGGGCATATAAGACGCCTTCCAGTTTAGAAGGCAGCGCTGGCCATTTACTGACACACGCCACATTCCCGGCACCCGCTGCGCTCATCACCTCAAGATTACACTGTCAATAATGGTGCGCTTTGTCCGCTCCATGGTCACCTGACAGGTAACCAGAAACTGTCAATATTTATCAACACTGATTTTCAGAAAGGGCACTTCCCGTTGTGAGGGTTTGACGGGTTGTAACCAATATCATTTCCATTTTGATACGCCGGCACTCGAGGCTACTTGCACCTCGAACGGAGTTTTTTGAAGCCTAGCCAGCTCGCTAACAGCCAGTTTTACTTGAGTTTTTATAACATAACCTTGATAAGACGGGATCGCTATAGCGGCTAATATCCATAATTGGACCACGATAATGAGCTCTATCAGAGTACAACCGTAGTATTTTTCATATTGGAGGAGACACAATTAAGTGAACTGAACTAATTTTATTAGCAAAATTTGGCCACCGCTACGAGAATAGTTTTATCTATTGTTGGTCTTTTTTAGTCAGCATGTTTAATTCGCAAAGTGCAGCACCCCGGCCTGGCATTAAACCGTCATTGCACGCTTACGAAAGAATAGCCTGTGCCTGTCCAAGGTCAGATCTGCAACCAACTGTTGAGACTTACGAAGATAGCAGTGCTGGGCCCTTAATGTAGTCTCCTTATGAATTTAACAGTGCTGTCTTTTTATGACATGAGATTCTTGCACAGAAACAGAAAGAAGGCCCGGGGACGAATCCGCAGGCCTTCTTTGTAAGCATCTGATCAAATGAGGGTAATTCGTTGTGCTGTCCATGATCAGACCTATCGTGCCTGTCCATGAATCACTCTATGCTCACGGCTTCGGAGTAATAAGAGAAACCCGCCGTCCGCTACGCTCCGATGGGTGGCAGGCTTCAGGTGGAATGGTGGCAACCCTTCAGCGGTTTTACGCAATGATCACAGAACACAACAAACCCGGGACAAATCCACGGGCCTCCTTGGTAACCTCTGATAAATCACGATATTTCGTTGTGCCTGTCCATGATCAATTTGCAGTAATTCAGGGTCACACGCCAGTGGTGATTGTGGCTGGATTTCATAAAAACACCTCGCAATTTGCATATGCAATACAAAATGACACCTTTTCGAGCCGCACAAGCCAACAACAAGGTCGGAATTGTTGCATGGTCCGCGGTGCTGTCCTAGGTTCAGGCCCGTGCAACAGCCATGGTCCGCGGTTGCCTGTCCTAGTTTCAGGCCCGTGCACAGCGGAATTAGGCGCATAAACAAAGGTCAGGTTTGTGCGCGAGCCGGCAATACGGATAAAGAAAAGATCACTGTAGCTACAAATTCAGGCCTTTACAGCTGTTTACCAGTAAAGCACCCTTAAGCAGCAGAAGCAGCAAGAAGGCCCGGGGACGAAAATCCGCGGGCTTTATTTTTTAAGCATCTGAAATAAATAATAGTTTTTGTTTAAGGGTAATTCGTTGTGCCTGTCCATGATCAAACTCCCACAGATAAAGAAAAGCTGGAATTTTTTTGGTGTGGCCTGTCCATGGATGCATGAATCTTCATGTGCATCGGCTCCAAAATTCGATCGCCCAACATTCGACCACCGTTACCTGACGACGCTTTGTATTCCTCTAAACTTTTACCTCCGCTAGCCCTTGTAAAAAGATAATTAGTTTGTGCTGTCCATGATCACTCTGTGAACGCCCATCGCCGCAAGCCCAGCTCGCTGATCTCCATAATATGCATCGGCTTCCAAAAATTCGATCGCCACATTCGACCACCGTTACGGACGACGCTTTGTAATTCCACATAGCCCTCTACCTCCACTAGCCCTTGTAAACACGAGGGGTCCAGATATTATCCTCCTCATAGAAGGCCTCGATCCAATATGGGGGGGGTTTTTTTTTGTCCCCCCCCCTCTGAATTCAACAGCCATACGTTTCCCTAGTTCACTTTTTAATTCATATTATGCAACAACAACATTGGTGCACAAAGCCGACTACACAGACAAAGAAAGCCGGGAATTTTGTGTGCCTGTTCCAACATACATCTCTTGTAAAAGAAATAGTTGTGCCTGTCCATGATCACTCTGTCGAACAGCAAGAAGGCCCGGGACGAAAATCCGCGGCCTTCTTGGTAACATCTGATCAATTGAGGATATTTGTTGATGTCTGTCATCATGATCTAGTTCCGTTGTGCCTGTCCAATCATGGATCTACTATGACATTGGGTTTAGGGACGGATCCCGCGGCCTTAATGTAAGCATCTGATCAATGAGGATATTAAGTGGGTGCCTGTCCATGATCAGTCAACGGTATTGTTCTGGTCTTCCGGCAACCAAAAGAGCAGGGCTTTTGATAGTTTAATTTTGAGTTAATTTGGTGCCCTTTTGACTCTCCCTGTATCCTATCCCCCTTATCCACCATGATCTTGCCCCCGGGGACGATCCGCGGGCCCTGCTTGGTAAACCTTCTGATTCAATCAGGATATTTGTGTGCCTGTCCATTGACTCCACGTGATGATCACGGTGCCCCTGTCCATGACCAAATTAAATTTCGGAAACAAGCAAGAAGGGCCCGGGGACGATCCGCAGCCTTTTCCTGGTAAACGCTTCTGATCAATCAGGATATTCGTGGTGCCTGTCCCCTGATCTGACTAGACTACGAATTAACAGTGCCTGTCCATGATCAGGATAAATCCGCGCCTTCTTGGTAAACATCTGATCATGGGATATTTGTTGTGCCTGTCCATGATCAGATTCTTTGCCTGTCATGTCAGATCTTCTCTAAGGCCATCTGATCAATGCGAAATATTCGTTGTGCTGTCCTTGATGCCACATTGATCCACACTGGTGCTGTCCATGATCCGTTAATTCTCTGAAACCGCAAAGTGCATCGCGATAAAACCAGAATCAGTGATCGCAAGGTTCCAGAATGGGGTTGATCGGATAAACCGGAATCCAGTGGGATCGGAATGGGCGCAGAAATATGCCACCTGTCCATGATTACGCCAGTTGCCGTAAATGAATGGCCCAACTTGCGATGTTTTTCTGCTGAAACGAGAAAATTTTAGTTGTGCTTGTCCCATGACTCAGATTGGTCCCGGCCTGACCATAACAGCATCCTTGTGCGGCAAGAAACAGCAAGAAGCCTGAGGACGAATCCGCGGGCCTTCTTCGCAAGCATCTAATCATCGAGATATATGTATGCATGCCCCTGATGATTTAAAAAGGGCAAAATTAAGCCAAACAAGCGATAAGACTCCATCGTCAATTCTTTTGTACGCTTTTTGAGCATCAGTCTGCATAAGGCAGCGTGTACACCTATTTAAGTTTGCTTGCGCCTGATCAAACTGCAATTGTCGACTAATCAGGGCATCTGGGATTCATGACGCGGTATAGTTGCCGTGAAGCCAAATCTCGGCAGCGTGCCTGAGTGGTATGTCTTTCATATATAAAAAATACTCTGCGCTCATCAATCCGACCAATAGACGCGTGGTAAGCCCAACCTCGCCAACCAAAGCAGACACCAAGGCGGCGAAAAACTCCACTTTACTGTTACAGCAAAATGGTTCGTGTTTTTGTTCGGCTGACTTTTGACAACTTGAGGTCAAATCGCTGATCAGCGCCCAAACTAGAGAGCAACCAGAAAGCCAATTAACATAGAAACCTTGGCGCTATAACGGCCAGAAAATCCGGCCATGCATCAACGCTCGCCCTGACACCCGAAAAAGCGCGGTGAAAGCTGCTAAGTGGTAAAAGCTCCCTAACATCGTTTTAGTGCCAAACTCAGTTTCGCCCGCTCCCAGACAGGCGCAATAGCCTGTCCCGCCAGAATCAAAATGCTGCGGAACCTAATTAACAGCACCCATACTCCGCCGCCCACATTAATACAATATTGTGTGAATCCGAATTTTGGCGATTTCCGATACTCGTCTGTGATTATTCTCATGGTCAATCCAAGAACTGAGGGCCACCCGAATGGGATACTCAATTAGGCTCATACGCCAAGCTTCGAAGAATAATGGTGGCGCCCAGATGTATCAGTCTTCAGTGCGCGCATCCGACTTCATCTAAAAGAAAAGAAGGAATTAGCACTGAAGTAAGAACCACGCAATGACGCCGTAGGCAATACTTAAAAAACACCCTTAAACCAAGGTACCGCTGGGCGCCCAACCAATATCGCTACAAAATAACACCAAAAGCAACGCCCAGCATTGTTCCGTCGTGAAGATGAAAGAAAAAGCGATCCACACCAAAGTGCCGCACCTATCGGCCACAAAAAACGCCACAATCTTTGCTTTGAAAGAGGCCGCTAACCAACACCGCAAGGGGGCAGCAATGGCAAAAGCCAAGTCGCACATGACTCCAATAGCGATATTTACAAATCCCCACGGGATGTTATAGCCGATAGGTCGGTTACGCTGTCCGACATAACAAAAAGATAACTGTGATGGTGGTAGCGCCATAAAGCGCCGCAGCAATCGCCGTTACGCCAACCAAAATAATCAAACAGCCCTTTTTCTGCTCCCGACTGCTGAAGGCAGCCGGCGGATAATACAAATCCTAAAAAGAACCAATGCATATAATCCAGGCTCCACAGCCAAGCAAAAGGAGTCCCTTATCGGAATCGCAAAGACAAAAATACAAGCAACAGATAACCTGCCCCGCGGCCAG
>Ga0163217_1039559_pt1 | contig 13477 bp, 18 predicted proteins | sample SynspAceP_FD_185933 | JGI IMG/M metagenome (GOLD analysis project Ga0163217, IMG submission 185933) | Saline lake microbial communities from Ace Lake in Antarctica - Synechococcus sp. Ace-P (PacBio error correction) | ecosystem: Environmental > Aquatic > Non-marine Saline and Alkaline > Saline ...
GGTCGTAGGGCAGCACAATCGGCCTGCCGCCAGCAGCATAACGTTCACTGGATCGGCAATCCGAGCCGCTGCAACCGAGGCGATTGGGTTATCTTTGACTGGACCGCACGTGTTGTTCCAGCAATGACTCGGGCCATGCCTTCCATTGAGGCTGTTGCTGGGCCTGGCCACCGCCAGGCCAAGTAGCTCCGAAGCACGAGAGCGAGACTCAACAGGCTCGGCCGGCCCTCTCGAAGGTGAGCACAGCTCACTCGGGGACTGCAGGAGGTGACAATTGAGTATAGGTTCTCTTTGCCTCGCTGCCAAGCCTCTGTGGGGCCGGCCACTCCGAGGGAGCGCCAAACCGAAGAGACACGGAGGTGAGCGGAGCGGGTTCATACCAGGTGCAACATCACTGGGATGGCCACAATCCAGGCGCGGCCCCCACCATGGCGCCAAGCCATGATCCAGACAAGTTAACTGCCCACCTGAGAAACCGGCGCGCGCGTAGCGGCCACGCCCCGAATAAGGAGTTGTAGCAGGGAGATCACCACCGGGCAGTCGGCACCGCCAGGCGCCCAGGAGTCAGGTACCCAACTGCCCAGCATCAACGACAGAACGCGCGATGATAACGGCCAATCAATCTGGAGCACACGAGCGTGAATCTTCGCCAGTTGACTAGCGAGAATGCCGCAGCAGAATCAGGCTATTGCACAACCGGCCCAATCAGCAGCATACTGGCACCAGCAGCATGCGGCGCTGGGGCGACGACAGCTATATTACCAGCGTGCGAGTCGTGCCGATCCATTACCTTGAGCTTGCCCACCGCCAACCTACGAGCACCGTCACGGTGGATCCCGCCGCCCACCAGTCAACCGACCACAACCCATTACCGAGTAGCACACATATCTGACCCACGCAGGTTGAGGCCGCCGGCAGCCTGCACACCATGGCGCCGAAGGGCGAACCAGCAAGGAGGAGAACGCCGCCCGCGCCGTTGAACAGGGCGACGGTTTCCTGGCAATGGAGGTCATGGCGACGGAAAAGGCCAAGCAAGGGCACGAGCCGCCCGCCGACCGCCAGGCCGCCCGCATCCAGGGCCCAGCCCGCCAGCCCCTGCTGGGCACATAGCCGACCACTCGCCAGGGCCAGGGCCAGGGGCCGCCAGACCGTTGGCGTGCGGGCGGTGCGGATCTTGCCAGGCCCTTGAGGCCGAAGGGGCCAGTAGCAGCACGGCGCACAGTTCGATCGTCAGTCGCCCATCAGGTGCCCTGCTGCTCTTGCGTCGGAACCATGGCCTAGCAAATCCGGTCCCGGTGACAAGGGAAGCCGCGACCCACCGTTGAACGAGAGGGGCGCAAGCCCGAAGCGGCCACGGCACCCACCGCCCGCAAGGGGCGGGGCTGCGGCCTGGCTGATACAGCGTCGGGCGGCCAGCAGGGTGATGTCCGCCTGATCGCGTTTCGCCCCCCGACAATCAACGGCGCTGTTGCAGCGGTGGGGCGCGGACAACCCAAACTAGACCAAGAGTGCAGAGGAGGCTACCAGCCGAGCAAGACTGACGCACCCGAGAGGCACGAAGACACATCGCGAGGGCTTCGAGAGAGCAGCGCTCTGAGTCTCGACTTCACTCATTCTCACCGTTACCCAATCCTCAAGCGAAGGCCCAGAGGATCGGTGAGGAGGGCATAGCCCGCCGTGGTGATCTAGGCAGGAGTTCGAGCGAGGAGGGAGCGACCTTGGCGTTGAATGTCAGGCCGAGTGCTCATCGTGAGTCAAGAGTTTCCAGCGAGCGTCTCGCGACCAGATCGTCGGGGCAATATAGGGCACTGGCGTGGTGAGTGAGAGTATACGGCTCGAAGGGAGCAGTGGAAGCGAGGTAGATGATCCAGCACAAAACCTGCGAGCGTTCACTCCACGGTTGCATATTCGGGCTGGCTTGCAACTGCTAGGTGTCCCTAGCGATCGGCGGACAAAGTAAACCGAGGCGCCGAAGATGTCCAACACCGACTATACGCGCCAATTTGGTGGTGGCACCGGCGCCCGAGGGACAGAGGGCGGGGCCAGCATCTCTCTCGGTGTGACTGCAGCAAGGCTCAGAGCGTGGGGCGTTCTGGACACCCTGGGCGGTGGTGATCCACCAATGCAAACTGGAGCGGCCTCGCCCAGTAGTGCAGGGTCAGCTGCTTGGCCGCTGAACGGCCTTTCCAAGAAGATAGGGAATGGCAGCACCGTCGCGCCTGCAGAGTCGGGCATAGCTCACTGATCACTCACTGGAGCCCTCGGCGGGTTCGGAGGATCGATGAACCGGGTCTGCCGATCGGATTTCACCCTGACATCCCCTGGCGGCACGCCCGCAACGATCAGACACCCAATGGCCTCTTTTGACCACACGGAGAGCGCCGAGAGGGACGGAGTGCGAGTGGCGCGTGACCACAGGCCTGATTGCAACCGGGCCACCCCGGCCGCCCACACATTACCTTGAACTTTTGAGCGGAGCTGGCGAATTCGGTTTGGCACAGGCAAGGCGAGCTCGCGTAGTTTCGCATAAACGCATATGAGAGTGAGACGATGCGTGCACGTTTCGAGTCGGCGTGTCTCCACTAGCGAGCACGTGCCTGTATAGGGCCAGGCGATGGTTGGGCACTTGCGAAACGAGAAGCACGAATCCAATCGACTGGCGCGCGACTATGAATGCGGGGGCAGCAGCACACAGGGCAATGGCGTCGAGACCGCCACCGGGCGCCCAAGCGCTCACCAAGGCACACGGTTCGCGGCGTAGGGATCGAGCAATGGCGCCAGCACAGTCGAGAAAGCCTGGCCCTAGCGAGAGTCAGAACCGGTCTGCGAAAGCCGTGACCGCTGGCACGGTGCGCAATTTGATTTGCCTGGCAGGGGGGGACTGCCGCTATGGAGGGCCCACCAGATCGGCACCTATGGATCCAGCTTTCTCGGGCAGCCTCATCCGGCAACAAACCGCAGCATCCTATGCTACTGGCGGTAGGCCGTCGTCGCTGAAATCGACGCCGCCAGAACCCCGGGCCGCTTCCTCGCGCGAGCGGCCACCCTCACAAACTAGTTTGGCGAGCGAGCGCGCCGCATCCACAGCTCTCCCGGGAGGCGGCCACCCGCCTGTGCCTGACTCTCGAGTCCGTTCCGCCGGGACCAAGCAACCAGTCTGACCACGTATCTCTCGCATCAACGAGGCCTTGGCCTCTAATTGCATCGGGCTCCTAGGAGTGTGGGATAAGTTGCTCAAGCTGATCTTTGGGGCGGTGTGAGCGCCGTGTTGTGCATCGCCCACCACAGGGCGGACCCGGCCCCCGCGCTCGTCGTGACGGCTCTACACACCGCCACAGACAAGGGCCATCCCCTATCCCAGGACGACTTCCTTGCCGCAGCATCCACGGCCACATAGCAACCTCACACCTCACCGAGTCCACTCCTGGACTTAACGGCAAAAGCTTCAGAAGTCTGTCCACGGACGACACTAGTAACGTTCTGCGGATGCCAAGGCCGAAAGAGCGAGGGGGCATCGACCTGCCCTATTGCCCTGGCGCCCCGTGCGAGCGCTGCCGTGAGCCTATGCAGACTAGAGCCGTGCAGGAAAATGCCTCTCGCACGTGGATCATATCCCGTATTCAGAATGCCCGCGACGATCGCCAAAAAGATTGCCCATGGCTACGCGTTGCCCTCTGTGTCAGCTATCCGATGAGTCGATTGGCAGGCAAGATCGAAAGCCGGGCGTTTTCAAGAGGAATCTCTGAGCTCCTGGCGCCAGCTTTTTTTTGCTCAGCATCGCTCAACGGGGCGATACACTGGGTTCCCCAGGTGGCCTGAAATCCAGCCGTTCGATCGCTTGCTCGGGTGTTTGTCCGGCCAGGTCGGGCCCAGGCCCCGCCGTTGCACCGCCCGGCCTGATGGGCTACGGCTTCAGCCACGGCTCCTGGCCACCGCCGCCTACCGTCGCCTGAGTCGGGCCATACAGCGGGCGCCTCGGGATCCGTGCTGGCTGGGATGCGCCTGAGCCAGGGCTTTCCCAAGGCCGGGCCACCACCCTCGCCTCACCCACCTCGCGGGCGGCCCAACCGCCACGGCAGGCGAAACCAGTCCGGGAACAGGAAAGCAGTTGTTGCCAACTGAACCGATCCGGCGCGCACGTTCCCCCACCTGCAAACCCGGATCGAAGGGCTGCCGCGGTGGGCCACCAGGCGCGCCCGCCGGTCCCAGGCAGCCAGATCGCCGGGCCTGGCTCAGCCAGATGGTGGGGTTCGAAAGAGGCAGGATGAGTCGGTCCGCTCCCACCGGGGCCGGCCATCGCCTCAACCCGACCTGATCGATAAAGGCTCCGGCCACCGTGAGTGCCGATCAGCACGGTGGGGTGCACCTGAACGACCACCTTCCAGCAGTCCGATTCCGCCTAAGGGTCCGCCGAAAGCCTGTCCTGCTCGGTCCGCCGATTCGCGCCACGGCGCGCCATTCGGCTGATGCGAGCGTGAGCCCTTCCAGACCAGCAAGGAACGTTCGCGTCTCGACTATCGTTTCAATTAATCCAGAAGCACGCCTAGTGGCGGCCTCTGTGCCTCTGATGAGGCCCGCGCGGCTGGAGAAGCAAGGTCCATCACCCACCACCCTACGGGCGATCCCACCCACCGACGCCGGGCGAGTGACGCGAGGGCCATGTCCGAACACACCGAACGACCTCCGACATCTCAAGCGGCCATCCCCCGGCTCCGGCTGGAGACCGCCAGCACCGACGGCCGTGGCCCCCACTAGTCCGCTGTGTCCGCTGGCATGTTCGTCCGTTGAAAGCTGGGCGGGCTGTTCGCGCAGGGGTGTAAGAGTTCGCAGATTGCGGCGGCGATTGGCCGACGAGCCGAATCACCTCCCCAAAAAAAAGCAAACAGGGCGCCGGAAAGGCCGGCTTGAACGGCGGCCAGCGGGATAGGTCTGGCGATCACGATGCGCGTCGTAGGCCGAGACCTCGCGCTCACAGACAACGCGGACCTCTCGCGGCCAGCCAACGAGGGTAGCAGGGAGTATTCATCGACGCAAGTGTGCAACGAAGCTGTCAGGTTGGAATCTGGTGCCTGTCGAAGTAATCACATCAAAATGCGCACACCACCCGGAGAGCATGCGCTGCGGGCCTTTCATAGGTTCCCGCGCGACAAAGAGAAAATAAGGACCAGGCGCAACCTTTTGCCCACACGGCTTAGATCTCAAAACCGCACCACCAACAGCGCACTATGGTCGCCCAGGCAAGAATGCCCGCCATGGCCAATGGCGAGCCAGAATCAGTATCGTAGCCGGCGCACGGATCCGGCTGACTGGCGCACAGATTGCGATGATTGGTCGAAAGTAGTACCTGGTTCTCTGTGTGGTGGTGAGCTAAGATCCAGCCTCCGGCGGAGGGCGCCTGCAGGATCACATCCAGGCTGAAGCCGTCTCGAACTCAGCACAGCCAACACCCAACCGTGCGGGAGTGTAAAGAACGATCGGCGAGCAGCAGGGAGCTGGTCGAATGTGGGTCGAGGCAGAAGAGAAGCGATGGGAAGGGATGGTCCAGTGGCTGGCCCGAGCACCTGGCGAAGCCGATATTTTCTCCCAGATACGCGCCGAGTGCGCAGAGAGATCTCGTCTGAAGGCATGCGCCACAATCCTCTGAGCACACTCTGCTGCTCCGATCGCGTTTTGCCCAAAATCCCGCCAGCCGGCAGCGAATCCGTGGCCCCCGAGGCCGCCTGGCGTGCTTCCTCGCGTCGAAGGGCCGTTGCCTTTGTGTTTGATGGTGGGGAGACATCGGGCCTTAGGACAGCTGAGATCATCCTCGGCAGCTGGGGTATCTGCAGGGTCTCCTCAAAAATGCCTCTGCCGGCTCTGTAAGTGGCGAAGCCGCGCAGTCCGTAGGAGGCAGTCTCTGCCCGTTCCGGCGAGCCTGCCAGTTGACGCCTCCGCAGGCAAATGATACTGATCGGAGCGCGGCTCATTGTGGACAAGAAACGGGATTGGGTCCGAGTATCCTCTTCAGGCCCTCAGAACACCCACTTGCCCCTATCGGTGTACTGGGTGGGCCCGGGCGGCGATTGCTAGGCGCCCGAACACAACTGCAAACCTCCAACCTGCGCCATGAACGCTCAGAGCAACACCGCCAACGCCCCGGGGAGTGGTTGCCACATGGCTGAAAGCATGCCGCGACACCGTGCAGGATCATCGATCGGGGCCGCTGTTCTAACGGGCCGCGAGCAAGATCCCCATCGCTAAGCCGTGCTAGTCTGAGCTGCCACCACCTGCCCCCCAGGACCGCGGAGCGTGGCCAGGCGGCGGCACAGACCAAAGGCAGGTGCACGAACGGCAAACCAGGGCGCTCTCAGCCGTTAGGTCCCAGCCCTCCAATCGGTTCAAGACGGGGTTGCGAGGTTCCCGCTCTGGTGTTGCACAAGGTTTGGCCGGATCTGCTGAATCGAGCTATCGTGAGAGAGCCATCCAGTGAAGCAAGTGCATCGAGAGTGGTCGACAGTGAGAGAGGCGATCCTGGCCCCACGGATGCCAGCGGCTCGCCAGCGGCTGTAATTGGCTTCCCCGTCTTCAGCGATTCACGAGCCTAGAGCCGACGCATCTGCCTAGCTCAGCAAGGATGCCCAAGGGGTGCCTCCAGAAGCAGTGTAGGGCACCAGCATGCATCGGTCGGCCAGCCCTGAACTGAGGAGGCTCACCAGCAGACCCCATGTGAGACGCTCAACGACCGCCAGGACCAGCCGGCGCAAGCCGTACGGCCGTGCCTGCGGGTGAGCCCGGACGAGCGGTTGCGCAGTAAATCAGCCAGGTGTAGACTTCTGCTGACCAGTAGCACCACAGCCACCGAGGTAGCCGCGGCGCATGCGCGCCGACCTTCAGCCGAGACCTAGTGCGCCCCACCAGCCTGATAGCGGAGCGCATAGAAGCAGGTCAGTAGATCGGTCCAGCCAATCTCAAGGGGATCAATGCCTCAGAATTGTGCCACCAGAAGCGCGGCCCGTGCGCAGCACTGCCAGAAAACTCACTGGAAATCCTCGCGTCGTGGGTTCTGCGCGCAGGCTGGACCCGCCTAACCTGGCCAGAAGAAGCAGGATCAGCCAGGCAGGCATGGCCGGCTCAAGCGAGGAAATTACGGAATGGCCTAGATTCAATCGTCATGAATGGCTGGGGGTCCTCCCGCCCGCCGCCAGAGCGCCGCCCCCCCTCCCTTTCCCCGGCAGCAACCAGAACGGTTTTCAGCTTCAGAGCCAGAGTCAGTTCCCCAGACCTGTGGCGATCAAGGCGAAAAATGGGCTGGAGGCCCTGCCGGTGCGGCCAGGGGACGATCAAGCCGCAGCGACGTCCGGAAGCGAACCTGTAGCCGCTCGAAGCGGAACCGGAAGCAGCGGGCGTTTGCCTTCGAGCCAGGCGTGGCCCTGGAAACGCAGCTCCAGGGCCCCGATCCCAGACCAATGTTGGCGATCTGGATGGCGTCCGCTGGTTCAGGATCATCAAGGATCGCTGCTCGGCTGACCAGAGGTCGACGGCTGGCCCCCCAGGCTGCGCAGGATGCTGCGCTGATGCGCGGCGCAGCGTTGGCTGGACGTGCGCGGGCAGACTTCTGCAGCAGCCAGGTGCCAACCAAGATCGGTGGGTGCGATGCCGCCCCCTTGCGGCGGCTGATCCGTTTTCACGCTACGAGCAGCTACGGCACCATCGGGCCACGCGGTAAACGCCCGGCAGGCACCGGTTACAGGGCCGAAGAGTCCTGCGGCTCGCTCATTTTTCCTGGCGGGGCGGCGCTTTGTGGCCAGACCCGCCTCAGCCGCGGTGACCACGGCTTACCAGCAGCAGACCGCCAAGGCCCGATCCGTTATTGGTTTCTGTTGTTCTGCGCCCGCCAGGGTGGCTTCGCCTGCCAGCACGGCGCCGACGCACGAACCAAAGGAGGTGGTGATCAGCGAGCAGATCCAGTAAGCCTTCCAGCGGCGCGTGGTAGATGTAGCCAGGTGCTCTAAGGGAACCTCGGAACCAGGTTTTGAGCAGCCAACCAGCGAGCCAACCAAAACCCAGGCTCGCGGAACTGTCGAATCAGTTCGTCTTTTGGGACACACTGGGGGGAATCGTGCGAGGCGCTATCGAGACTCAAGGCGCGGAAGCGGGCCTCAAACTCTGGCGGAGCGGACAGGCGGCCCGATCCCCCAGCCGGGCCCGTGTGACATCTGAGTGGGCTAACGCCGATCCATTGTCTAGGCTGAATCGGGGTAAGTGAACTGTGATCGAGGAACGGGCCATGTGTAACGCCAGGGATCTGACGAGCACACGACAATCTCTACGCTGAGAAGGTAACCATCCAGCTTGGCGAAAGCAGAGACGCCGATGCCCGTCCCATGCGATCTGGCGTCGCGGCCATCGGCTTCTTGAATGGTGCTGTTCTCCGGCATTTCTCTGATTCTCACCTAGGCGCGGCGTGTGCCCCTACAGCTGGTTGTATGGCTGCGAGTGCTCGTTTGGCCTCCAGCCTGCCCCTGCACCTGGCGATCCGCTGAGTCCGTGACTGCGGGCGTTGCGAAGCGGAAGTATCGTAACACCTGTTCGCTGAGGCCAATCTCAGCGGAGGTGAGCCTTGCTCTCCGGCATAACCGCCGGCGCCTCTGGCCCGGAAGTCTCGAATCACCCATCGAGAAGGCGGTGCCAACTTGAAGAGCGGCCCGCGATCCAGGAACTCGATATCGTGGCATGACCTCGCCTTCGTCAGCAGACGGAACGGGCTGTCCATGGCCGCCACCCCCCTTCTTTCCAAACAGCCCAAGGGGGCTTTCTCGCTTTTCTTCACCCACCGACGCACGCCAGCCAAGGAACCACGCGCCGCGCAACCGGCTCTGGCGCCAGAAGGCATATCTAAGGGCTTGCTCCGCGTTTTTTTATTTTGCGACAGCTTCTGAAGGTCGCCTGCAATACTCTCTCTTCCTGTCGATCTGTTCAGGGCCCTGCTGTTTGCCGATCGCTCAAACGCCTTGCCGCTCAGAGCTGGACTAATCTGCTGGCAGAAAGCCACTGCCCCTGAACGGGGCCAGCCGCAAGGGTTCGAGGTGCCAGCCTGCACCGGAGTCCCCCTTTGGCAGCGCGCTGCCCCGCAGCTTTCCTCTCTATGATGCCCCAACGCCACCTTTGATCGTGAAATCCTGGAGCGCTTGATCGAGACCACTGGAAACAGACTGCGCGATCCCCAGGTTGATCCGGGAATCTGATGCCGATCATGGGATGGTCTACCGCCATTTATTCACGTTCAAAACCAAGCAGGCTGAGGAGCAATAAACATCCGCGCCGGGCAAGCTGCCTATGCTGGTGGGCCTTCCCACAACGGGGAGCTGGCCACCTCCCCGACGCTGCCGATGTTTGTACGACTGGTTTCAGGTCGTTTCGGATATAAGCGCCAGGTGTATCGGACTCGCGCCACCCAAGGGTCTGCAAGACCTATTGCGCCGAATGGCCCAGCTGGCAAGCGCGGGTGGGCGATTCCCTTCTATCTCCAGAAATGGCCCTGGCGATCCTGGATCAGGGGCATAACAAGCCCTGCTGTGTATCAGGGAGGCGGTCACGACGTCCTTTCGCCCCCATTCGTGACCCGTGGGCCACATTCATTCGAGCCAGGCCGCACTCGGCTTCCTGCGCCTGGCCCTCTGGCATTTCCCGCCGAATGCATTCCACTGATTTCCTGGGGGCAGCCACTGACACCTCTGATGTGCTCGACATTGCTACACAAAGGGTCCAAGCGATTACATGCCCTGGGTCTGCCCTGGCTTTGTTGGAATCGATCCCGAAAGTTGTTTTCCGATCTAAACCTCGGCCCCTGCCGCTGGTATAGCGCTTTCGGCACTCTGCCCAATATCACCCTCTGCGCCGAGTGCACAACATCTTCACACCCGTGTCTGCACCGCCCGATCCTGTTCGGAGAAACCGGCAACGCCGCCCAGCCTTACGTGATCGCCCCTAGTGGAGGCCTGCTATCAGCGCGTGGTTGCAGAAATGCAGCTGGTAACTTGAATCGATTGGCGAGGAGGCTTCCAAGATGAACGGGGCACTGCATGCAAAAGCCAGGCAAGTATTCCATTCGAAGGTGGTATTAAATTGATCATTCAGCAGGCGTGAGGCCAGCAAAAAAGAGTGGGTCGAAATTCTTCGAAATGCTTCTGAAAAGAAGGGTTTAACTGTTCTGAGCCATGGACCAAGCATGCTCCACACTCCCAATCTGGTTCCCTCACCCACGCCGATGTTTTGGCTTTTTTCGGGAAATTTAATCGCACCAACTTGACTTTCAGGAAACATTTTAGCGGTATTCTTCAGGCCCTCTTCAAAAACTGTGGGGCTTAAAGTCCATCCTAATTCGGTCACTGATTTGCTGGATCGATCGCATATCGACGATCATGAGCGCGGGCCTATCAGTGACAGGTGTACAATCAGGTGGAGTGAGCCAGCTTTGCTGAGGTTAGAAGTTCAATCAAGTAAGAGCATATCGCTCCACAACCCTGTTTGTTGGTGCGCTTCGCCAAATGCCCGCACCCCACGCAAATAGCTCTGGCAAGGCCGTCTTGTGCGAGAGCAGCAGAGATCATATCAGACATACCAAAACACTTATTTGCACTTAAATTCGTAGCCAGTGATCAAGTGGACATTGGTCATTGATTTTATCTCACGCACCTAGAAACTAGGACTGCACCACAGTTACGAATAGATTTTGCCTTTCATAGTCATTAAGTCCAAAGGCAATTCAATTGATTATCTTGCTTACAAATACAAATGATATTTCCGGTTGATCCTTTCTTACAATACAGCCATCGGCGGGATGTTCGCACCATCTCCCATACAACGGAATGGGCTTCACCGCGACTGCCTTGAGGATCACGATCGGGGATCAATTTTCGGAAAACTTGCCACGGCCCATAATTATTGCTGCAATTGGGAGAACAACAGGCAGGCCATAGGTTGTGAATGCCCAGGCACTCACCAACGTGATCACTGCAGCCTTGCTGGCGAGTAGGGAGAGCGTGGTCGTAGGGAAGTGTTCAGAAAAAGCGACCTGTTTCCCCAGGGCCGAACACGTTTCATCCGTGCCTGATGTGATTGCAATCGAACTGTTCTTTTCTTTCCAACACCGAGGCCGATCCCCAATGTCCTCTATGGCTGCAAACAAATTGAAGGTCCTGTCCACATTGCCTGGCAAATTGACAATCACCTGGTTCCTTCGATGACGATCCACGTGGCTTCCCTGCTGCTAAGATGCATGACAAGATCGGGGTCAGCCATGGCGAATGGCCGCTTCTCAAATGCCCTGCATTCGTGAGTTAACCTGCAACAGTTGATGCGCTTTCACTGGCTTCGGTCCTGCTTCCCTCAGCACGCCTTTCGATGCTGCTCAAGTCAACTGGCGTAAAAAACAATCTTGTCGAGATTGAATACCGTGCCGTGCTCTCGCGTAAACAGCCCGCCCCGCAACCACGGCTTCCACCGATGAAAGCCGGCGCCACCCAGTCACCCCAGATTCCGTTGGCGGCCTCCAGCAACTCAGCGATTTTCTGGGTTGTCGTCTGTGTGATCCATGGCCCTTGTGGGTTGGTGTGTTTGGGTGATCTCCTGAAGGATGGGCTTAGCTTTTTGTGTCGACAACCGCTCCGAGCACAAGCGGCCAGAGCTTCTGCCAAGTGGTGGCCTGCAGTTTGAAGTGCCTGCGGCTACTGGTGCAATTCGAGCAGGTATAGCTGGCCGCGCTCTGCTGGTGTCGTAGTCGGCCCGCGTGTGAGCGCTTGACCTGGGCGGCTTTGTGCAAGCAATCCCGGCGCTGACACCGATTTTCGTCCGAGGCGATGGCGAAGTCGTACCAGCGGCTTGCACACCGCATCGAGCAACAAGGAGCACTCCACCACCCTTGCTTTGCGGTGCGCAGCCCAGCAAGGCCTGGCCAGGGGTGAGGGGTGCTGTAGGGGCCCATCCCACCTGAAATCGGCCACCACTCCGAGGGTTCTCCGTTTCGGCGTTCCTGCGGTGCAGGCCCAGCATGGTGAGGCAGAAGTTCTTGCCACCCGGCCATAAATCCCCAGCTGTGCGCAGGATTGTGAGCTGCTCTGGTGTAAAAAGCGCCGTGCGGCGATTCAACCTTGCCGCCTTTGTCTGCCTGTAGACCCCCAGCGTTGCATGGCTTGGGCTGGTTTCAACTAGGGAGGCTGGGCGCTCCGTTGAAACGAAATCGGTGCTCCTTGGAGCAAGCTTTCCGCCGTTTCTCAGCGCGAGGCTTCGGCAAGGCCCCCGGCACTGGCATTCAACCTGCCATGCCAGGTCTGGTATGAATTCGGCGCGATCGACCGCCGTGTAGGCCCCACGCTGATGACCCAATCGGGTTTGAATTTCAATAGAGATCGAATTGGCGCAGGCCCCGGCCATCGGCGAGTTGAGCTGATCCCGCCCCGTTTGCCAATCAGTTTCCCACTCACCCCTGGGGCACGGAATCGATCAGGCCTGACCAAGCTGCCATCTTTGCACCGTGGAATGAATCAGCCTTTCAGGCAAACCCACCTCGGGCATCGCACCAAACAGCGGCGCCGACGCATGCTTTGCTGGCCACCAATACGTTCCACGCCGCTCGTTCGCCCAGTAGCCAGGCGATGGCGATGGCTGGGGTCGCTCCGAAGCAGGAGCGTTTCAACAAAGTTTTTTTGCCCATAGGCCCACTGGCCTTAAATGAGGAACGTCGCTGAGGGGCTTGTAGGGTGAGAAAACCATGGCAAAGCCGGGGTATCCACAAGCAAATTGGGTATTCGGGCGCTCAGTGCGCTCACCAGACGCCACTCGAAAGTGGCCAGAGCTGCCGGATGTCGACCGGCCACATCAAAAATTTCGCCGGCGACGCAGCGCACCAGCTTGCCCTTGTGTTCTGTCTGGCTGCAGTTGATAGTGAAGAGGACCCACGCAGCACTCCCCCTTGCTCGATACGCGGGAGTGGTTGTCCTGCATGAAAGATCGGGCCGGCGCTTCCCGCTTCCGCTGGACGCCGAGGGGCCGCGCAAAGCAAAACTTGCGGCGCATTCCAAGCTCTCGAAGTAAAAAGCCTCGATCATCTTCGAATACCTGGTGTGAGCAAGAGGGTCCCTGCGTCCGCGTAGGTCTTTGAGCTTTCGCACAAGCAGTCTCCTTGAAATCGCGGCAGTCGTCAGCACGGAATCTCCATGCCATCAACTGAGCAGGCGGTAGTAGATAGTGCCCGTAGCCGGCTTTTCTTGAAGTGGTTGGGGACCAAAACGTTCAAGCTGGTCGTTTCATCCAAGCCACCCCAATAGTAAGCCAGGCCAGATAACCATCTTCTCAGGCAACCCACCTTGAGTACCCTTGCCGGTTGCCTCCCAAAGGTGAGGATTGTAAACTGGCGGGCCTCCGATGCATAGCGAAATTTCCCGGGGTTGCCCGATTCACAGCCAGGCACACCATGCCGCGTTTCGTACCCATCAATCTC
>Ga0163217_1047097_pt1 | contig 13477 bp, 11 predicted proteins | sample SynspAceP_FD_185933 | JGI IMG/M metagenome (GOLD analysis project Ga0163217, IMG submission 185933) | Saline lake microbial communities from Ace Lake in Antarctica - Synechococcus sp. Ace-P (PacBio error correction) | ecosystem: Environmental > Aquatic > Non-marine Saline and Alkaline > Saline ...
AAGGCGGGTATATATGATGCAGGTGAATATGACACTCGCGATGTGTAGATATATGTTGTATGATTCTGTATAGAATAACTATGTTCACATAGCATGCGGACCATGAGGAGCCTCTGCGAGTGCAAATGGGTAGAAGCAGTTATCGAGGTTAATTAACTATGCGCGCGGAGATCTTCCGTGGGGCTTTAATAAAAGTATTCTTTTTTATCTAAAATGAGTATTTTGAAAATGTTGCAAAGGGCTCTCTGTAAGGAAATTAAACAAGCATCAATTTTATTTTTTGGGGGAATTGAAAAAGAAGAATAAAGAATTGGGTTTTTTTTTTAAAGGACACCATTATTTTGGCATTTAATAGTTCGGAAATAAGAATAGAAACTTCAACTTAGCGAGTCACTTTGGAATTTTGGAGTTCAATATGTAAAAGAAACTCTCCGACAAATACACCTGCAATTGCAAAGGTGTTACATACTCTTAGGACAAGAAATTGTTTCCGGTAGTAAAAAACACAAATTGATTACGAACCGGTTTGAAGGGCGATGGATTGACTGTGTCTACTTAGATACAATTAAATTTGTGAACGCAGAAAAAACAGTAATCGACCTGCCCTTCAACTATTGCCTTGGAATTTAGCTTTAGAGAAGAAGAAGCTTTGGAGTGTTTGAATTGAATTATTTTAAATACATCTTGGGTCATCAATTAAACCGATTGGTCAGGAGGATTATGTAAATGGGGCAGTCTATTATTTTAGGTTTTTTTAGGATTTTACCAAATGATAATTCTTATTCAGATATTTTAAAAGAATTACTTTTAGTTTTGGTGGAGCGATTTGTCTAACTTCCTATGTTAAAGCTAATAATGAAAGAGATAAATGAAATGGCATCAATTTTGGTTTAAAGCCTACCGTTTCAAGGAAAAGTAATTTCCGTCATTAACGTTGGGAGTGGAAGCCATGAGAAAAGAGGGAAAATGCGCCAGTAAGTTAAATTCAAGAGACTTTTTAATTTTAACTTAGGAATAAACAATTAACGACAGATGGTTTATAAACAAATACGATTAAAATCTCAATACGAAATAAAATGAAAAAAAAAATAATTAACGTTTTCTTTTTGTAGCAGTTCTTTGGTTTTAAATATGGCCAGTGCACATAGACTTATGTTTTTCTATACACCTGATAAGTGTAAAGAGAATTTATCATTATACAGAAGTTACTACACTCCAGAAGTCATAATAATATGCAGTAAAAGTATTGAAAAGTAGTTTATAAAATTTTGCCCAGCAGCATAAGTGAAAGGAGTTATGTAAGCTGGGCTCTAATCTAAATACGAATTCTAAATTAAAAAATGAAAAGACGCAACTTCCAGAAAAGGAAATTGTAAATTGACTCTTTGTTCTGTTTGTACGAAATAATAGAATTGGTTTCATTTTGAAGACGAGAGGGAGTACTCACGAGTTTTAGGTAGAAAAGCTCACTGATATGCCTAAGTACAGACCGATGATGTTCGCCGCAAATATTGGCAACTGCTCAAAGGTCCATATGACTTTGCGGGAGCATGGAGAACTTTAGTTTACTTATGGTGCGTTTTATCTGGGGGGAAAAGACTGAGCGGAATATTGTCAACAACTTATACCAATGTAAGCATGTAATTTCAGCCAATGCGAAGCCCCCTAAGACAGGTAAGTATTAATGCTCAAGCTGAAGAAAAGTATTTCTGTTTTGGGCATGGCCCATATCTTAGTTTGTGATGTTTGAGTCGACCAATGGCTAAACCAAAATTAAATGAAGCCAATAAAGGATAATGCCTTACATGGTTAAGAGAATACTGCGAAATTTATTTGGATAGAAAAGGGTGCTCAACGTATGCACACTTCTTTTAAGATTGAAAGAAAATGCATGCGATTAATCATGCCAGTTTCTGCCTGAAGAAAATGGAAAATTGATCATTGAAAGGTTAAGCAATACAATGATGCTTGGGTGGGAATTCTCAACAGCATTGGAATTATCTACAGATCATGAAGAAGATTACTACAATTGAAATTGGCTCAAACCTATTCAAGTATGGGTCAATAGCACAAGCTCGCACCATGGCCTTAATAAGCTGCAGGAGCAAGAAGTGGATTTGGATTACCATATATTATCATAGGAATATGTAATGCAATCAAGTAAACTTCTTGTGGCGAAGGGAATGCTTGTAAGCAGAAAGCAATCTAATTGGTTAGCAATTGAAATTTAAATGCAAAAGCCAAAAGCCAATTGAATGGTAGTTTAAGCACAAACAGCAAACAATAAGATTGCCGACTTATAGTAAATATACTCCGAAATAAGGAGGAATGTTTTCTTTATTGGTGTAAGAAAGGTGAATACAGTTGAAATCGGTTGTTGATAAACGCTTTCCTACTACAGCAAAATTCTAGTGAGAAAAATACAAAATATCAAGCAAATTATAATCCGAATGGTTCTCAGGCCATCGGGAATGGTTTGCCCCTGGGTTGCAAAATAGTATGAAGAATTAGTCCTTTACCGAAATGGATGAATTTCTTCCCATAGAAACTCGTAAAGAAGGTAAAGATGTATTAAATAGTCAGAATGGTGAAGTAGCTGCATTGTTAACAGCACCCTAATGGAGCGATATGCACGAAGAAGAATATACCAATAATGAATCAGGAATTTAATGTAGAAACATATGATTCCTCCATGAATGTAACATCAAGTATAAAGGCCTGAATTATGGTAAAAATTTACCTAAAGTCAGGGCTGATGGAAGGCGAAAGGAAATGTTAGGGTAGTGAAATGAAAAAGGGGAAGTTTTGAAATAACCGAAGAGTTTGTTTTGGGACGTAAAGACGGAACTATATATACTGAAAAGTATGTAAAATAACCACCAAGATGAGATTATGAAGTGATGGCTTTGATTTTCAAATCAGGATTTTTCAGAAGTATAGAATCAAGAAAATTAGAGGAATAATAAGTTTTAGAAGATGCACAGAGTATTAATTTTTAGAAAAATGTGGTTGAATGTTGGCAAAGTAGTAACACTGGTACTGGCAGTTTTTACAAGACATTTGCCAGTACGATAGAAGATGCCGCCTATTTATGTGTTTTTTGTGTGGTGTCAATTATCTTTATTTTTTAAGAAAAGACAACGTGTTTCACTTCAAATGAAAACAGCAAATGACAAATCTAATTCCGAACAATAATTGCTATATTTTGAAATAGCATCAAAATTACCAATATGGATGTTTACGTTGGGGGATTATTTTTTTAACTTTAGTGTTGTTCTGCCTTCTTCTCAGAATTGGAGATTGCGTTGTTACCGCAATAAATTTTAAAATAAGCTCGACTCCAAACAAGGAATGTGCTTTCTGCAATTTTATCAAAATTTTCTAAAAACATCCTTCCATGATTTATCGGAGCAATGTTGGTTGGAAATAATATAGCTTTAGTTGTTTAACGGCAATATTTATGGCTGCAAATTCTAGAAAGCCTTTTAAATCGGAAATATATGTTCCAAAGTGAAAGTTTTATTTAACTCATTCAAACGGTAGTTTCTACATTAATCAATCCTAATAACAGCTGAGTTTTTTACCGGATAAAGCAGTCCTTTCGAATTTAATTCCCAAATTTTCCCATCTTGCGACTTTTTTTGCAAATTCCAACGTTTGCTATAATTACATTTTATTGATTCGCGATGTTCTTAATAATTGGTTTGGTCTGAACTGATTTTAAAAATATGTCTTTAAGAATGGAGAATGTTACTGAAGAATTTAAAATTTTGGTTCGAATTGGATTTAGAAACATTATCTCGTGAAACGCAAACAAGAATTTCGAAAGAATCAAAGAACCAAAAGACGCTTTATCATTGAGAATTTTTTCAATCAAATTTCATGAGATTCAAATTTTTCAAAATGCACTTGATTTTTCAAAAAATAAAAGCAAGGGAGTGTATGAATTCCTCGAACTGAAATTTATAGCCCTGAGGTAAATGAAGAGTATGGAAAGTGTTTAAAGAAATACTTTTATTGATTCTGGGTTTTCTAAAATTTTTGATTTATCGAAGAATAATATCGATAACATCATGGATATGTTCACTCAATTCGAATTGTTCAACGTCCGGAATCTATTAAGTACATTTTGGTTTGCCTGTTTTATAATTTTCCTCAAAATCATGTCGGCCAGTCAATATTCTATGAACTTATTTATTAAACAAAGAAAGAGTGTAGCAATAGTGGTAGATGAGTCGGCGGAACATGCAGGAATTTTGACCATTGATAGAATGTGATAGAAGAAATCTTTTGGAGAAATCGAAGATGAACATGATAAAGAAGAATATAATTGAAGAAGTTCTTTCAGAAACAGAATACTTATTTTCTGCTTCGATTGGAAATTTGAAGTTATTAAAATGATACGTACAAATTAAATTTACCTGAAGGCGATAAATTTACCGAAACTTAGCAAGGTTTAATTTCTCCTATTATGAAAGTATCACCCAAGGCAGAACTACGAAATGCAGGATTGATAAAATTATGAAATTAAAAACTGTACGAGTCAGTGGATATAAGATAGAGTTTAATTCGAAATAGAAACCGCTAAAAGTGAGGATTAATTTCTTTTTATACAAATTCCATAATCAATCAGTATTATTCCGCATCCCATAATTTTTTTAACGTTAAGTAATGGCAGTAAATTGGAAAAAATTTAGAGAAGCAATTCTACGTCTCGTTTTAAAAATAGTAAATCGGTGGAGCAATTGTTTCTTTTCGTATTAAGTGATATGTTTGGTCAGAGGGTCAGTATTCGATCAACTAGAAAATTGTAGTCCGTTGTAAGACGGTGTAATGTATCCGCTCAGGAGTTTCAAAGTCCAGGTACAAGTGGCCCACTGATAACTATCAGAAGAACCAACCTGAAGAACAAAAATTGAATGGAGAACAACTAGAGAATGGCAATCAGAACAGCAAGTGTAATGATCAATATGGGTGAATCAAATTCATTTTGACGAAAAATTCACAGTTTTAGGTTTAGAGGTACCACTAAAGAATTTGTTTGAACATGGTTCAGGGAAACAACCCTCACCCACAGGTTTCGTCAAATCATTTACTAAATCCCCTGAAACAGGAACAGTTTAATCCTAACCAGATGTAGTCGGTTCTTCAAGAAATTAGATCAAAATCCTGAAGTTGAAAGGACAATGGATTCAGTTTGAACAAGCATTAAAGAAAGATAGAGAGTTAGAAAAATACGAATACTTTAGTTACAAGGACTTTTATGTAACTTCTGATGCAGCAAAGGCTAAGAATTAGCTGCAGGTTAAAAACTTTTCAAATTAAATACGTTGTAAAAACGTTTTTAAAAATTGTTTAAATGAGATCAGCCGACACTTCGATTACTTTTTCTGAAAGTGAATGAAAGATTACTCAACCGATCACAAAGAAGATACGAAAACAAGAGGCTTCAAAGAAAATTGAATATGTAACATTTAATTCTCCATTCTGAGCAGATGAAGCATTAGTGTTAGAAAGTGGTCAAATGATATGTATCAAAGAATTCACAGAACACAAAAAAATGATTCTTTATTCTTAATGAAAATAATTCTGCATAATGGTATGATCCAAAGATATTATTCAATGAAAATTTGCCAAGTAGATTATTGATACCTCGTTATTCGCTCAGGAACAGGATTTTGTTAACTCCTCCTTTTGAAAAGATGAAATGACTAAATTCAAAAATTATTGGATGTTAAATTGGTCCCGGACTCAGTAAAGGCTAGACAGCAATTTTTAGTTGAATTGCAAAGATCGTAAATTGAAGAGGCTCGAGTAATCGCAAGATAGCTTTATTAAGCAGTTTTAAAATACCGCAAGGAAACACCATTTTGGGCACTTTGGCGATTATAGTTTGATGACGTTTGGCTCAGAGCGCTAAAGTGGAGACTTAAGGTTGGTTTACGTGAAGGTATGTTATGGTAAAAACCATTTGGACGATGTAGCATTCAATTCTCCCAATTGGGAAAAATTCAAAAAGTTAGAAACTCAGTTTGGAGTTCATTTAATTGAAGTGACTGAGAAGACAGACGATGTAAAGAAAATTAAAGTTCGCATTAAAGTCGTGCAGCTTGAGACCTGGAAAAGAACAATTGCAAAACGTTTTTCAAACAGCGAAATGGATTTTTCAATCAATACAGCTTCTGATTGAGTGGGGATAACGTAATTAATGCTGACAAACAATGCTGAGAAGACAGGAATTTGTTTGGTGTAAATGATAGAGAAATTAGAGAAATTGAAGGTTCTAGAAGCCTTGTACTTGGCAAATGAAAGCAAAGAAGGTTCCATCCTCTGCCATTTGATTGAAAGATGCTTACGTTGTTGCTAAATTAGTTGAGATAAACGAAGAAAGGAACAGCACCATTTGAGAAAGTTGAGAGCTAGAGTTGAGTACGAGGCAAAAAGGAGATAAAAAGGCTGAAAAGTTATTGAGAAATTGGAAAGGTTCACAAATTTAGCTGAAAGCCGCTAGTAAAGTTGGTGCTCAGGTTTCAAGAGCAGTAACATTGACTTTTGAAAATGCAAGTATTGCTGGGCAAGGAAACGAAACCAACTGTTTGTAGCTAAGATTACAAACACTTCCAGCAGGGACAAATGACGGTCCCTACTCCAATTAAGGGAAAGAATGGTGTTTTTAATGGTTCAAGTTTTGACTTGCAGTTAATGAGCCTGTGATACAGATATTCCACTATGAGAGGCGCTGTGGAAAGAGGTTATGCTACAAGAAGTTACAAATAGACAAGTATTGAAGCTGTTAAAACAAAAGCAAAAATTAAAGACAATAGAGCGAAATTCTTTTAGTAGAAATTCCTAACTAAAATATTTTAGACGGCCATATCAATTTGATATGGTCGTTTTTTTTGTCTAACATAAGTACAAGAAAGTTTTTGAAGGTTCATTTTGGTTAATAATAAAGTAACAAAAAGTTGCCTTTGTATCTTTGAATGTATATTCCTAAATACTGATAGTTAGCATTTTTGTATTTAATGTATCCCTTTGTATGACTTAAAACTATTCTTAAACTAGATTATAAGATTAGATGAGAACGAAATGACAGCTGTATTTTTAAGTTTTTGGGGTTTTAAATAAATAACTATAAAACCAAAACTGAAAATGAAATTTAATTAAAGGAATCGCATCTATCTGCAATTAGTGCTGTCTTTTTTACGGCGTCTTGTAAAAGAAGATGAAAAGAAGGAGCCAGTAGTATCAGGAAACCCTGTTGAGTTAAAGAGTCACTCTGGTTACACCTTCAATTAATGAAGTTATCGCCGAGTTTTCAATCTGTTTAAGTGTTAAATCCACTTATTTCATTCTGAAAGATAAGTTGGTAAATACACCAAACTTTATTTATGCTTCCATGGCTGACGGTGCGGATTGATCAAAAATAACTGATGGACATTTACAGCTGATAAACAACATTGAAAGCTGATTATTCTATTGCAAGAATTACGCTTGACAATACATTTAAACCAGTTGGGGAGAATAATCATATTAAATGCCAGTTGCACAGCAAGCACTGCCCAGTTGCTCTGGTTCATTAATTACTTCCCTGCAGAACATGGCTTCGGACCGCTTTTTACCTTTTCAGGTGGTGAATGGGGTGGTTTCAATCTAATGGTGTGTTTGTTACTGATCCATTTAAAGTGCAGGTTCTGCATCTTTCTCCTGAAATGTTAAACGGCAAATGGAGAATGGTCCTACTGAAAAAACGCTGTAGGTTATTGGAAAGGATGCTTAAACCCAGGGAAAAAACGGTTGTTTTTATGCGATGGATCATGCTGTAACACAGTTTTTTCCTTCAGGTCAATTGGGAATGTAATGTTGGAAATCGAGGTGATGTTATACGGAGGAAAAATTATACGGTCCTAAAGGTGGACTTCATGCCCAATATAAATTATGAAATGGAACCATGGCAGAAGGTACGTCTTATCGACATGGAATTTGTTGAAATTGCTAGAAAAGGATTGGATAATATGATGTAGAAGCAAAACAAAAAGGCGTAATGGGTTTCTCTAGATTAGAAAATATAGATTTTGAGAAGAGGTGATGCCCCGAATGCACAAAGAGAATATACCTTTGGCCGTAACAGGAAGGAAATAAAAAGCTGACCCTAATAGGCAAAGGAACTGTTTATCGGTAGAGTTACAAAAGTAGAATTGAATGACAATGATCCAACTAAAGGAGGTTAAAATTACTTGTGTATTAGATTGGAGAATAAAATAGGTGGAAAAGCGAAATGTCCATTCTCCTGATAATATTGTTGTGAACTGAGAATTAAATGCAATGACATCCAAGAAGATCCGAACGGATATCCCGGATAAAATGCAGACAAGAATCACTTTGCAAGCTTATAATCAGTAATAAGCTTGAATAACAGGAGTAATTAAAAAAGTGAGGAATGGACGAAACCAAAAAATAAAGCAGAGTCTTTAAGGTTATGGTTGTTTGCATCAACCAGCATGGAAATCACTTGGAATGATGATATTTTCAAACATCGGTAGGAAAAGATAAGACATTCTTAAATGATTACTCAAACCATGGATTGGGAAAAGACGGTGGAGAAACTTTTATCTGATCCATTGGCTAACTCTGATAATAGCTTGGAAGTTCAAAGGAAGGAGTGTCATGTATATCGTAAAGGCATTAGCTAAATATAATAATAAACTTATGATGTATAGTTATATAAAACTTATACAAGAAAGGCTTTTAATTTAATAATAAGCCTTTCTTTGTTGTTATTGGCCTGTGCTCAAAAGAAAGAAAAGAGCAATTAACTTCCCAAATACATTAATGAAGAGTATTTGATTTCTCAATTGATAAGTGCAATTTTTCTATTGAAAAAAAAGTGAATAATCGGTTCACATCTACTGCACAATGAATTTATCAATGCTCGAATTTCTATTAAGAGAGCAGAACCAATACTTTTCATTTACTGACCAGGAGCATTACAAGACCTTTTTTCAAACCCCAATATATTGAAGGTATGGAAGAAGATGCTACAGATATAAAGAAAAGATTCGCACCGAAAGGTTTTCAAAAGATGCTGGAAAGAAATATTATTTACAGATTCATTGATTGGAGTGGTGTAGCATAATCAAGTTGACTTTTTAGAGCAATAGATTAAAAACCTGATTTCAAGCAACACCTCTTTAGACTATTTTAACAATTACATCAATTTTTTTATGGGTTCGTTGAGAGATTGAAGTTTGTTCGAATACAACTACAGGAAATTAAACAGGGTTTGATTCACCGTTCCTCGGTCAGTGCCTTTAGAGGAGTCGACAGTTAATTTATAAATGAAGATGAAAAAGCTAATTGTATTTTATGTCCTGCTTTCAAAAGTGAAGAATTATTCAACGAGTGGTTAATTGAACTGGAAGGCGAGCAGTAAGACTTAAATGCAATTTTGAATCTGTTTGATCGATATAATTTATTCAAACGCATACCAATCGCAGTTTGAGATGTGGATTAGAACAGTAAAAAGATGGGCGAGTAGAGTTTCCATTTGAGTTGGCAATTTCGAATAGTGCGCCTTCCCTTTTTTGATTCAACACACATTTAATGTTGGTTTATTTTTCAGATAGAGTTTGGGCGGAGATTTCACGAAGGAAAAAATTAATTTAGGCCGAAGACTTTTTTAACGATAGTTCAACTTTTCTATTGAATGGGAAGTCTAAGCTGTAGCTCCTCATCAAAAAGAAATCGGATTTTACGATGGGTGACAGTTTTCCTGAAATCAAACACGAAATAGTCCCACGATGACTTATGCAGGTTTTTCCAAAAAGGCATTTTTTTATGATGCTAGAACTGGTAAATCTAGAAGGTCAAAATTGTCGATGTAGTGAATAATCACAAACTGATTTCCCTCTTCTATAGAGAACTTAATTGAAACATGTTAAAAGCGACTCCAATTATATCAATCAATTTTGGTAAAGTTTATGCAGCAGAACTTCAGATTTAATCTATTAGAAATGCGATAGCGGCATATATAAGAAGCTTAGCACCTTTTAATTCTCTGATTTGATCAATCAATTTTCGGGTAAAAAGGAGAACATTAACCGTTGAAGAAGTAAATTGGATTCAATTTATTTATGGGGAAAGCACAAATGTGCAACGTGCCACTTTTCCCCCATTGTTTAATGGAACAGTTCCAACCAGAATTTTTTCAGAAACTGAAATGGAATTAATTGGGAGTTGCCTGAAAGAAACGTGACTTCAACGCTAAAATTGAACGAATGGAATCTGGGTCGAAAAATAACCTGTTTTAAAACGAAGAGCTCAAGTACTTTTTTAAAACCCCCAAACTATTAGAAATGTTTGCATTGAACTACGCATATATGCACAATGGGGTTTTTGAAACATTGGTTAAGTATGGAATTTTTAATGATTTGGGCGGTGGAGCTGGTATCGGTATTAACATGGAACACCAAACATTACCTTGCAGAACGCTCTAATTTGAACTGAAGAGGAAAAAGAAGCCAATATTATCGCTTTTTATGAAAACAACTTACTGATCAATAAAAAAAGGAGTGAGCAGTATTAATGCTCACTCTTTTTTTTTGTCAGCGAATAAATTGTCCGTGTTTATTTAACCACACCTAATTCTTTTCCCCACTTTATGTAAAAGCAGCGATCGCTTTATCTAAATGAGCTTTATCATGAGCCGCTGAACAGTTGTACTCCGAATTCTAGCTTGGTCTTTAGGAAAAAACTACTGGATAAAAAGAACCCAAATCACATAAATAACCATTTTCTAATGAATTTATTGCCAATACTTGAGATAGTTTTGCATCGTAAAGCATAAAAATTGGAAACAATTGCAGATTCTCCATCCTAAATCAAATCCAGCTGCTTTAACTCCAGCTTTTGAAATAAGCCCACATTGTCCATCAATTAATCTCTAAATGCAGTTTGTTTTCTTCCTAAGTATCATAAAACGGCTATAGAAGCCAACCACAATAGAAGGGAAGCTAATGAAGTTTAGAGAATAAATAAGGTCGAGAAACGTTTTGACGTAGCAATCTCGATAATTTCTTTTTTTTCCAGTGGTTAAACCTCCCATGCACCACCTACGCTTTACTAGCTGTAAACCAGTGATGATGTCCGATTCTTCCAATACCATTTCTGATTCAGCGGTTCCTCGTCCAGTTTTACCAATGAAACCGTGAGAAATGACAATCATCCACCATAACCCATAGCATCGTATTTGTCGGCTAAGTCACAAATTTTTATCCAATTGAGCACATATCCATCCATAGAGAATGACCGCCATCAGTTACGATTAACTCGGAAACGCTGGTCTTGCCTTTATCAATTGATCTTCCAAAACAAGCCATATTGAGTTATTTTTCATAACGATATCTAGCCGCTTTTGCACAAAACGAAACTCCATCAATAATAGAGCATGGTTCATGAGTTCTGAAAATTATTGCATCTTCAGGGCCTAATAAATGGTTCAAAAACTCCCTCCATTGGGCATCAAATGCAGCAGCATAATAAAATAGTGTCTTCAGTGCCACAGAATTTTTGCAATTCGTGCCTCCCAATTCTTTGTGAATGTCTTGAGTTCCACAAATGAAAACGAAACAGAGGACATCCCCAAAAACCATGAGTATCTAAAAGTGTTTTTTTGCTGGCTCAATCACTTTTTGGGTGAGAGGATAATCCTAAATAATTATTTTGACAAAAATTAAGGACTTGCACGCCATTTTGTCCAATCTGATACTTGCATCCTGCCGAAACGATTTTCACTCTTTTCTTTCCTTGAAAGTCCTGCTTCTTTAATATTTTCTATTTTCTTGATTCTAAGTGTTGTTGTATTTTTCCGCGTACATGTTTTTTTTTATTTTGTTCCGTTTCAAATAATTTATGCAATAAAAATCGCCAACTCAAAGTTCTGAAATTGGCGATTTCTTTAATCTCAATATGTGTTTTTGTTTTTTTAAATACTGCTCCTTGAGCAATCATAGCATCGGCAACTTTACGAAGCTGCAATAGTTTGCACCTTTCACATAATCAACAATATCCTTTGTCATCACATCCGTATTTTTACACACATTGTTGGTGAATGTCTTTCGATGATGTTTTGTGTACTTTTCGTCTACTTCTTCCTGTCTGTCGCAGTTATATCGCATTGAGGTTTTTGGCTTCATTTCTAAACCAGAAGTTGCAACACCACCAGCGTTAGATGCTTTCCACCGGAGCAAGAAAATTTTTGCTTTATGGAATTTTTTCAAACTGCTTCTGGTGTGGATGGCATGTTCGCACCTTCAGCTACTGCGATAAACCATTTTAACACAATTCTGCAGCTTCTTTGTCGTTCAATTCATTCTGCGTAGCACAAGGCAAATGCAACATCGGCATTTGGGTCCCGCATGGACGTTTTTTTTTCCTGCTATGAAATCTGCTCCAAAACTTGTCAGCGATACCTTGAATACGACCTCTCTTACATTTTTTCAATTCATGGATGGAACGCAATTTCTCTGCGTTGAATCCCATTTTTTTGGTCGTAAATGTATCCTGATGATCAAGACCATAGTCACCACTTTAGTCCTAACTGCGTTCTTTTCACAGGCATAACTGAGCCTACGTTTCCTGAACCAGAGATAGTCACTACTTTGCCTTCTAAGTCTTCTCCTTCTTGAACTTAACATTTCTTTGTAAGAATACACGCAACCGTTAACCAGTTAGCTTTCTTGGACGAATCAATGAAACCACCAAGGAAGTCCTTACCTGTTTAATACACCTGTAAATTCATTCTGATTCTTTTGTATTGGCAATACATGTAACAACCAATTTCAACGACCACCAACAACCAATATCTTTCCTGCGGGAACATCAAGTGTTTGGGCCAATGTGGTCGGCACAATTCAGTCATAAAACTCTGACAGAATTTCATCACTTCAATTGTCTGTTTCCCTTTTGGATCAAAAATCAGAACCACCTTTTACCACCACCCATAGGAAGGGTCGTTTAAACTATTTTTGAAACTTGCTTTCAAATGCTAAGAATTTCAATACACTAAGGTTTTACCGAGGATGAAAAACGCAATCCACCTTTATAAGGTCCAATCGCACTATTCAAATATTCAATTCTAAAAACCTCTATTGACTTTGTATTTCCTCCTTTGTCATCCCAACCAAGGTAACTCTAAACATTAATACGCGTTCGGCTTCCACCATTCGCCCATAAGTTTTCCTTGTTTGTATTTCGGATTGCTTTCCTATAAAAATGGAATAACCATTTCCCGCTACTGCTTTCATGAACCGCTTGCATGACTCTAGTTCATCGAGGTTTCTTAGCCATACATTTTTTTACAAATGCCATCAATTGCTTTTTGTGAGTTGGCTTTGGGTGCTCATTAAATTATATTATTGCGTTTAAACGGGTTTTTAAAAAATCAAATGTAGAAAATTTCAAATTGGATGTAAATTTT
>Ga0163217_1105366_pt1 | contig 13476 bp, 13 predicted proteins | sample SynspAceP_FD_185933 | JGI IMG/M metagenome (GOLD analysis project Ga0163217, IMG submission 185933) | Saline lake microbial communities from Ace Lake in Antarctica - Synechococcus sp. Ace-P (PacBio error correction) | ecosystem: Environmental > Aquatic > Non-marine Saline and Alkaline > Saline ...
GGGGAAAGGAAGGCGGGGCAGATAAAAGCCCCCTGTTTTTTCGCTTTTGCCAATGCCGGTCGGCAGGGAAAAGCCTCACGGCCAGCCCGGCGGCACGGTCCCCGATGACCTGCCTCGCCAAAGCTGCGCAAAAACTTTCGTTGAGCACCAGGGCTAACAAAGAGCGCCACGATCAAAACACCGTTTCCCGGGTGCGGTGGGGCTTGAATCTGTCTTCGATTCCACCGCTGGCACCAAGCCGTGGATGGCAACTCTCCGAGCGCAAAAACAGCCGTGCTGGTGCCGCAGGCCACGGCAAAAGTGGGTCCCAGCCAAGGCTCAAACCTCAACGTGGCGCTACGAAGCGCTTTGAGGGATGCGTTGCTGAGGAAGTGCCCCCAGTCCCAACCAATAAAATGGGGCCTGCCAGCCCCCCGTAGTCAATTGGGTGAATAAAGTGCGACTTACCCCATCTCCCTAAGGAGTCAGGCGGCCACACAAGGGCGGCGACGGAGAAAGCCAACGAATGTTGTTTTCGCTGTTACCGGATTTGCCTTCCTACCGACAGGCCTTCAGTCCACCCTCCTATTACCCCGCGAAACAAATTGCAGCCCCCTGAAAAGATCCGCCGAAGGTGAAAGTGGGGGAGCGAGCGAAAATCGAACCGCTTCGCGAGCACCCGGTGTGATCACCTAGTCCGCCCGAGAACGGACCCCTCCATTGTGCAGCTGGCGCGGCAGGGTGTTGGCCAACCTCCAGGTGGGCAACAACGTAAGCAGCGCTGAGCGTCGCCCCCGAGCCTCCCATGCACCGCCCCGCTTGGCCTGCTATCGCCCGCCCTTCCTCCCGGTCTTGAACAAGCTGGCAGCAGCCGAACTGGCCGGCCTGGGCGCCTAGGAGGTGCCGCCCGTTGCGCCCGCGCCGTCGCCCTTCCGCTGCGACAGCGCCGGGCTCTACCGCATTCCACTGCAGGCCCGATTGCCATTCCGCTGCTGAGGGAAGCTGGCCCCGCCTTTCCCCCCTGCCCATGGCCCCGAGCAGCTTCTTTATGCGTGCGTGCAGCGTGCCTCGAACTTGGGACAGTCGCTACCGCCGCAACGCAGCTCGGTGGAGGTGAGTGGGCACCGGCCCCGGGCCTCAGCCACAGCGACTCACGGCGCTGCAGGTCAAAAATGCGCTGGTCGACCTGCACGGGAGCGCCGGTGAAGCGTCCTCCATCGACCTGCCCATCCCGAATCTCTGCCTGCACCTGCACCTCAGCGCAGCCGGCGAGCCGGTGCCAGCCTCGATGCTCGGCCGGCAGCCCTGCATCGCCCGCTGGCGGGCCGCCGTGGCCCTGCCCGGCTGAAGGAAAACCTTGCCCGGCCTCGGCTCACCGGCTGGAGCCGCGTGCCCCTGGCCGATCCGCTCTGCGGCTTCCCGCACCTTGTTGATCGAGGCCGCCGCGCGCCCTGGGGCGTGCCCGGGCCTGGGCCCGCGTACTGCCCTGCGGCACTGGCCTGGATTTCGAGGGGCCAGCTGCGGCAGGAAAACGTGCGGCGGCCCAAGCTCTTGCCGCAGGCAGCTCCCCGCGGAGAGCCCTGGCGGCCGGTCGGGATGAGCGCATCCTGCCGGCCTGGAGCAGCCCGCAGCAACCCGAAGCGCCGGTGGGCCCCCTGGCTGGAATCTGCAACCGGCCGACGCCTCAATTTCAGCCGCCAGCCCAACCGGGTTGATCGTCTGCAATCCCCCTACGGCGAACGCTCGGTCGCCGGTGAAGAACCTCGAAGCCCTCTATGCCGGCCTCGGTTCCATGGCTAAAGAAACGCTGCTCGTGCCTGGACCCTGTGGCTCGAGCGGCAACCCGAACCACCGGCCCCTGGCGGAGAAAGGCGAGCCCGCCGAATTTCCGGTGGCATACGGGGCATCGATTGCCGGCTGGTGAAGTACGACATCCCGCTGACCGCCTCAGCCTGGCACCCTTGACGATCAGGCTCAAAGCGCCCGAAGATCGCCCTGGTGTGCGGCTGAGCCCCCGGTGGTCTGGGGCAGTAAAGGGCCCTTTGAGCATTGCCGCCGATGCGTCCTCAGCATCAGCCCGCGATCACGAGATCACCGGCCACCATCGCCAGCCAACCGCCTGATCCAGGCCCAGCCCACCCCTGTGCAACCAAGCACCAAAAGCACTGAACCCAGCACCGTGGCGAGCACAGAAAACTGAAGGCCACCGCCGAGCAGATGCCGCACTGATCAGGCCCTCGCTTTCGCTGTCGCTTCCTCGGGCGAGCGCAAACGGGCAGACCATCACCAGTCACCAGGCGGTGACCCGGCCTGCCGCAACCGGCCGGCACTCCCGACGCGAAGCTGAAGACCCCCCGGTCTGGCCGCTCCGGCCCGTCAAGGCCGAGCGCCGCCCGAGTGAAGCAGCATGCCCGAGATCAGCCGAGCCGCAAAGCGACGGCCAACGCACAGGACGCTCACGATCACCGGCTTCTCGATGCGGGGCCGCAGCTGGTATTGAGAATCGCGAGGACTGCTCGAGCTATCCTCCAGGGGACCCGTCCGATCCGCCACTGCGGGTCTGGCCTGGCCACCTCAGACCTCGTTGAGTCATGCTGCACACCGCGCCGTGCGCCGGTCTGAAAATCGAAATCACGGAACAACGTCGTCAAGCTGCCGCGGGTGCCTCGAGGGTTTCGCGTGCCACCTGGCCACTCGCGCTGGATCGTGGAATCAAGGGTCGAACCCGCTCCGAAACTGTCGTGTTGATGGCTTGTCGTTTCCGGTCCATGGCGGGTGGTTGATGAACTCCATCTTTCCAGGTTAGGGAGGGGGTGAGCAACTCTACAGTTCGGCTAAATGAGCCTGCCCGGCGCACGAGCCCTGTTTTGGTTCACATCAATCAGGTCGAGCTCAACCCACTTCAATCGTTCGGGTGGGTCCGCTGCGATCCAGCTTGACCGTCCCTCACTGTGGTGACCGGCCGAATGGTAGGAAAAGCAACATCTCGAAATGCCGTTCCTGTTCTGCCTTGGCCTGGCCAACAGCCTGGCAATGTGCGGCCGAAGGCGCCGGACCTGACAACAAGCGCCTGGTTGCGGCAGGGCAAATGCTCCGAAACGCAGTCACCGTGCGCTTCGATCTCGCCGACTGGCATCCCGACCCCGGCCGAAGAGTCTTTGATGTTTCCAGCCCCGAAGGGCCCTGGATCCAGGCCGGCAGCAGGAATTGAGTGTCACCCAGCGCCTTCGCCGCCCCAGGTGCACCTAACAGCAGCAGCTAAGCGCCCGAGTTGGCTTGCAACCTGCAGCAGGTGCAGGCCAGCGCGCCGCCTGCGCCGTTGATCCCGAGGGCAGCAAACGTGGATGGCAGGGGCGAGGACCCGCAACGTCCTCGATGGGTCCCGTGATCGTCGCGGCTGATCGACGAACTCGCCGTGTCCGCCCTGTCATTCCCCATCGAGCAGACACCGCTTCCCAAGCTCGATGAAGTTTCAAATCGCCAAGAGCGCTGCCACATCGTTGAGCAGGAACTGCTCGCCAGCCGCCAAAACCTGGAGCGCGATGCGTCCAAGGCAACGCACCTACCAGGAGCTGCGTCAGCGCCACCAGGAACCGGCGCCTCCAGCTCCCAGGTGCTTCGCTAACGAGCAAGGCTCCGGCCAGCACTGCCGGCCTGACCAGCCCGCCAACAACCCTCGGACTTCAGCAAGGAGGTGATTGCTCGCGTCCGCGGCCCAGCTGGCCTTGAGCTGCGGCAAAGCCGTCGAGCGCTGCAGCCCGAAGTGAAGGCCAGGGGAAACACCGCTGGCAGTCCAGCGGAACTGCCGCTCGAGGCCAGCGGCCGCGAGTTAACGCGCCAGGCCGACGCACATCACACGACGGCGAAGCAACTGCAGCTGCAGCGCCGGCCCTTGTTAGTTCCAACAGGCGACTGCGCCGGCCACAAGCAGAAACGACGCCAGCGATGACGGACCAAACTGAGCAAGCCCGACAAGGCCCCCCCCCCTGCCCCCCTCCCCCCCCCCAGCCCCCCGGGGCCCCGGAAGCGCCCGTGAGCTCTCACCCCGCCGCTCGCGAGATGGCCGACCGCTCCGCAGCTGGCTCGAACCGGAACAAACACGCGGCCAGCAGCGTCAGCCCCCCCCCCCTGCAGGCCCGCATCGCCGCCTGCTTCGCGAGCAGCAAGCAACTCGACGAACGCCTGCTCCAGCAGCAGCAAAGACTCAGGAACTGCGCCGAACTGGCCGCAAGGCACAACGCGATCAGCAGACAACAACAGCGCGGCTGAGGTCGGAGGCGCAGCCTCAAGCAGGACTTGAGCAGGAGCACGCAAGCCCAGGACCGCGCCGAACGCCTCTGGCCCCTGCACAACGCACCCGCACCCGGTTGAAGCAGGAACAGGGGGCCCTGACGGGAGATCGCCCGGACGAAAGCCGCCGCGAAACCCTGCAAAGGAACCGCGGCAACCGCGCCCTGCGGTGCTGCTGATCGGCCTGGGTGGCCTCAACGACCGGTGCCCAGCTTGGGGAAGTGGAGGACGGCTCGACCTGGCCCTTGAGGTGGCCGCCGGCGCCGCTCGGCCCCAGGGTGTGGTCGATTGACAACCGATCGCCCGCCCAGGCATTGAACGCCTCACGCCCGCGCCGCCGCTCACCTCCTAGCCGCCAACAAGATCCGCAGCAAGCGCAGCTCCAAGCGCGGCAAAAGCGCACGGCTGAGCGGCCCTGACGGGGGCCGGGGCGCACAAGCCGCTGGTGGAGTGGCTGGACTGTGCCCCGCGCTGGAGCTGGGATCCCGCTTGAGCCCAATCTACGCCCGACGGGTTCCGCTACGTCTTCGCGGACAACCCGTCTTGAAACCTGGCCCAGCGCCACGCCGAACTGGGCCGCTGCCGCGCCGTCACCCTCGATGGCGAACGCTGAGCCACGCGGCCCGATGACCGCGGCAGCCTGCAGCAGCGCAGCGCCAGCCTCAGCTCGGCGCAGCTCCGAACCACGACGACCGAACCGGGGGGCGGGGGGGGGCGGCGACGGCGCTCCGAACTGCGAGAGCCTGGTGGCCTCCCGGCGCGTGAGAACGACTGGGCGCAACTCGAGCAGCGCGGCCCGTTTGCAGAGCACCAGCAGGCCAGCCGCCCTCACGCCGAACTGGGGCGGCCCAGCGGCCCCCTTGCCCCCCCCCAGCTGCAGCGCCCAGCTCCAGCTCCAGGAACGGCTCAAACCAGACCCAAACGGCCCCTGGGGCCGACCAGACACGCCGGCCAGCCACCTGCCGAGCTGCTGACCCCCTGAACAGCGAGCCTAGCAATCGCTCGAGCCGAGCGGTCCGGGCCCAGGCGTCGAGGCAGACAGCGACCGCCTGGAAAGAACTGCAGCACACCTTGAAGCAGCCGACCGCTGCTCAGCGAACCGCTGCAGCGCGACACCTTGCGGCAGGCCGGCGCAAGCGCTTCCTGCCATGGGGGGGGAGCGTTGGCCCAACATCTGAGCCTCGCCAGCGAGGAGCAGCGGCGCTGCGCCGTGGCGGCGGGCTGCGAACGCAACGGCCAGTGGCGCCCACACACCAACAGAACAGGAGCGAACGCCGCGCCCTGAGGCCCCAGCAGCAGAGCGCCAGAACGCTTCGGCGAAACGGCGCGCGCCCGCGACTGCGGCCGAGCCCAGCTCGCCGCCCAGCCCGCCCACGCAGCAGCAATGGATCCAGCGGCGGGAGAGCTGCTCGCCCTGGCCGAACAAGAACCGGAGCCGCCCGCCTCCGCTCGAATCCCTGGGCCCGGGAGCTGCCCGACCCACGACTGTTCCCGAGCCGTACCCCGCGGGCCTGGAGGCCCTGAGCAAACCTCCGTCGCCTGCAGAACGCATGGAAACGCTTGAACCGGTCCAACATGCTCGCACCTTGCGAACCGAGCAGGCTGAGATCACGCCTCGACGAACTCGCGGCCCGCCTCGACCATCCCTCACAGAACGCGAAGAGCTGCTGCTGCGGAATCAGAAACCGTGCCACCTGCCCAGAGCCTTCCTGGAAGCCTTCCAGCCGGGAGGCCATTTCCGCGAGAAATTTTCGCCGGCCTTTCCTAAGCGAGGGCCACCGCAACTGTGAAAATCCCGAAGCAGCCCCTCAAGCGGCCTCACCCTGGTGGCCCATCCAAGGGAAGAGGTCGGCGCTGGCCTCGACTTCGGGCGGGGAAAATCGTTGACGCCCTCAGCTTCCTGGTTCCGCCTGCAGCGCGCTTCCGCCCGTCCCCTTTTAGCTCAGACGAATGACGTTCTCGACCGTGAACGTGGGAGCGCCTGGCCGCCCTGATCGCCAGCCCCCGGCGAGGCCCATTCCTCAGCCACCGAAGGCTCCACGCGACCCGCACGATCGCGTCCCCAGGCCCGCGGCCGCCCACACCCAGGTGGTTGCCGCCCGTCGCCGCCTGAGCCGTGGTCACAAATGACTTCACTGCCGCTCTCTTACGCTCACCCCACAAGGGATCCAGCCCATTGACCTCCTCCATCCCCCTTCCGCTGATCCCTCCCCAGGCCTTTGTGACAGGCTCTGGCGCGAATCCGACCTGATGGCACCCGATCACCCGTGACACCGCCGCCGCTGGGGTTGTCGCGAAAGTGATCGTCGACATCGACCGCGCGAAAGTGAATGGCCCCTGGCCCTCGCCGACACCCGCTTACCCGTTTCTGCCGACTGCCGCGCTGGAGCCCCTGGAACCGGATCCGCCAGTGGCGAACGTGATCCTGGTGGATCGGCCGAAGTCACTCACCCAGAGCTCATCCCGAGCGCTACAGCAAGGTCATCAACAGCCAGTGGTCTCGGAATCATGGAGAGCAGCCGCCGGGTGCTGGGCTTCATGCTTTGACATCGAAACCGCGATCTCACCACCTGGCCGCGCCCTCGGGTGCCCCTGCTGGTGAAGGGTGTTGACACCTGGGACGACGGTGGAGGAAATGTCAGCAGCGCCCCGACCGGACATTGTTTACAAAGGTGCCGAAGACAAACTCAAGCAACTGGCAGCGGACTGCTTTGAAGAAACTCGGCATCGTGCTCCACTGGGAGCAGGAGGAGCGCGACCGCTACCGCAGTCGCGGTGCCAGCGAAGAACCAGTTGGCCCCGGCCAAGCCCACAGCCCAAAACAGCGGCCGCATCCAGCCCGCCAACAAGCCCCGGCCGTGGCGCCACCCGCGAGAGAGCTCGATACGTCCGAGCTGGAGCGGCAACGACAGACCACTTGCGCCAACGCCGTACTCGACGAGGACGACGACCCCTACGCCCCGCCGTGCGACGACCCACGCGGCTGAACGGGACCGAAGACCGCTGCCAACGACCGAGGGCTTACGTGACAACTCCCATCGAAGCGCGCTATCCGGAGCGCTACCCAGAGCGGCTTTGCCGATCGGGGAAACCTTGGATCAGGCCCCTTTGGTATGCAGCCCTTTGGATAGGGGCCTTTGGATCGGGGCCTTGCGATCAGAGTCTTGGCGATCTGCCGTCCCCCTCGATCGGGCTCCATCGAAGGATCTTCCGAGAAAGGCGCTTTGAAGGCCGCCGCTTCAAAACGACGAACATCGATACGCAGCCTTGACATCTCCGCCGGACGGCTCGATCCCGATCGCTTCGATTCAACCAGCGCCGTCGCCGGCCAACCGCCGCCAGCCGCTCATCCCAGGGCCGTCCCAGCGGCCGCTTCCGCGCCGTCCGTCTCCTGATCGTCCAGGAAGCCCTGATGTCCGAACCGAGCGCCTAACGCCGACCGGCCTCCATCCGTTGAAGGACCACCAGATCGCGAAAGCCCTGCAGGGCAGGCCGGCGCCCGGACCCTCGGCCTACGACATCCTGTGACGAGACACACACACCACACCAAGCCAGAGTGCTCTGAACCTGGGCCGGCTTGAAAGTTTCAGCGATCGAAATTGACCCAGTAACGCCAGGCCGCTCCCGGCACAGCCCGTCGGCAAGAGGTGTGCTCTCATGGTGGTATCTCTGCCAGCGCACACGTATTTTCGGATGCGAAACCATGCCGTGGCTGTGGTCTTCCGATCTGGTGATCGTCCTGCTGCATCGACACCGGCAAGTAAAAAGCTGGGCACCCGATGCCGCGATTTCGAACCCAAACAGAGACATACTTGAACAGCTCAGCGCGCAGCAGACGCTACTGGTACTGAACCGCCTCTTGTATGTTCCAGTAGAGCCGGTTGAATGTACCCGCTCGTGCCGCCCGCGCGGGCCACCCTCGTTAATTGCTCGAGGGGATCATCCGGGTCCCAGGTCTCCGCTTGGTCGCTGTGGGAGATGTTCAGGAGGCTGGCCCAGCGAAAGAGCGCGAGTCAGAACTGGAAATGCACAAACTAAGCGCCGAAGGCAGCAGCTCCTGCCACCATCGCCGCCGGCCGCCACGGCGGCCGGCGTTGCCGCCGCAGCCTGCGCAGATCCTCAACGTCTGGCCGCTCAGCATGCTCGCGGATGGCCAGCCAAGTCGGCTGCTTCGCTGCAAATCTGCTCTGGGGTGAGATTGCCCGACCCGCTCGGGCAACCACAGCAGCGGACCCGTCGCAATGTTCGCCACCAGGAAACCAACTCGGCGCCATCCGCCAGCGGCTCAAGTGCCACACACCGAATCAGCCGCGCAGCACGGCCAAAGCGCGCGATCTAATCCGAGCCAGCCCATCCCACGCCTGCATCACCTGCAGATGCTGGTGGGCACCGAATCATCGATCTATCGCACGGCCAGGGCAACCGAGTTCGGCCTGTTCGGCTCCGCACCGTGGGTTCAGGCAGGGCGGCACGGCTGAGGGTCGGCGCTGGCCGGTTGCTGCTCGATCAGCAAGATGGCGGTTGGCCGGCGGGGGTTTCGATGCTCAGCGCGCCGGTCGGGTCTGGGAACGCAACCGGGGGGGGGGCGCCACTTCGGGCCGCTGCCCTTGTAATGGGTGGTGCGACGGAACCTCGGATAGTGTTAAAGAAATTACGATGAAAGCGGGCTGATCCCTGGGTCGGATTGGGTCGGCCGCCGTAGGCGAAGCAGCTCGACCACCGAGTGGGGTGCCAACGGAAGCAGGAACTGGCAGCGCGGGGCGCAAGCCCGCCAGCCCGTGTCGGCGGTATCGAGCAGACTGGACGCCCACACAGCGTAGACTTGAGCCCGCATTTCGAGCCCCGGCAACAGGGATCCACCCAATCGCCAGGCTGCGGACAGCACGAGGCTTCAAACCTGGGCTGCGGATTCGGAACAGACGCCAGTCAGGTCACCCACCACCTGTCCTGAATCTTAGCGGGCCGCCAACGCGGAGCAAGGGCGGCGAAAGCTGGCCTCCGCCCCCATCGTGGCGGCGATCCGATCGTTCCATGCGCGGCAGCGCGGCCCACTCTCACTCGGCGCGGGTAGGTGAGGTTGGCGATGCCCACCGGGCACAAGCAAGCACGGTCCAGACTGATCGGCCGCCAAAAACCCACCACCCGTCCGGGGCCGCAGGGGCCGTATGGCGGCGTGATTCCAGAGTCAAAGGCGCCACGAGAGAACCGCGCCGCGCCGCAAGTTGCGCTCAAACAAACCACTAAGAAGCTCTCAGAACAACACCTGCTGCTCCGCTCCCGGGCAATTCGGCAGCGGCACCAAGCACCAGTTTGCAGGCCCAAGAGAGGCCCAGCACCACCGCAACGGCTGCAAGTTGGTGAGCTTTCGGGCCAGGGGCCCGACACCCACGTGCTCAATTCACCGGGGCCGTTTGCCCCAGAAAACCCAGCCCAAAAAAAACGGGGAAATCCCCGCGTGGTGGGGGGGGGGCGTCGCTGGCTGCCTATCCAATCAAGATGGCAGGCCCAACAACGGACGACGACCAACAACCGATGGCTGGACGTACACAGACAGCGGCTGGTTCAAGGACGGTGCGTGGAGCAGTGCCTTAAAGAAAAAATGCCGGATGTGCGGGACTTAACTCGCAAGCCGAGCCACATCGCTCCTCCAAGACGTGCGTTGATCTACCCTAATTTCCACCACATCCGCCGTGCCAGCAAGAGCAAAAGCTCCCGCCGCTTTGGTCATAAGGCTTAGCGGATCGGCGGCACCGCGCCCCCCGGAAGGGTCCAGCCTGAGTCTTCACATCCATACAGTCCGCAGGGCAAGAGTTCCCCCCTCTATGTGCCCATCGCAACTGCTGATCGCCAACCGCGGCGAAATCGCCCTGCCGCATCCTGCGCACGTTGTTCGTGAGCTCGAAAGCGCGCACTGGTGGCCGTGACAGCAACGGTCGATCGCAAGACGCGCATTGCATGTGCCCAGCTTCCGGCCGATGAAGCGTCTGCACGGCGAAGCCTCAAGCATGCAAGAGCTACCTCAACATTCCCAACATCAATCGCGGCGGCGATTTTCCCGCGCGCCGAGCGGATTATCCATCCCGGCTACGGCTTCCTGGGCTTGAAAACGATCGCTTCACGGGAGTCCGATATTTCTCTGCAGTTCGCCGCACGGCCCTCACCTCGTGTGTGCCGTCTGCCGGAAGCGAATCCGCGCCATGGCGACCCAAAGGCAGGCCCGCCAATTAGACCACCTTATAAGGTGATGCGGTCGTAATGATGTGGGTGAATTGCCAGGTACACGTCGAATTGTGTCGAGGTGTGCGCGTGACCCAGAAGGTGGGGATCGGAGCTGATGCTCTACTTAATGAGCCATAAGTGAGGAACAGTGAACAGAGCGGGATATGGACGGAGCCCTGCATTTCCTATTATACCATTTCCAACAGAAGAGGTATGAGCGGCGATGCATGAAATACGGGTGGCCACCCGCCGCCCGGCGCACTGAGGCCGAGATGGCGGAGATTCTCACCCAGTTAGTGGAAGTGCAAGGAGGCGCGCGGCCCGGCGGTGGGCGGCCGGGTGGGCACTGCGCCTGGTGCAGGCCCAGGACAGGCTTTTTCTGACTCTTTGTTCTAGGCAGCCCAGGCGTAAGGCGTGATAGGCATGCCCTTTTTGCGGAAAAAGGTCCGGCGGCCTACAATCGAGAACATCATCGACAGTCCCCGCACACACATCGAGATTCAGGTGCTTCGGCCCGACCGTCACCGCGGGCCATTGGTGATTCACCTCGGCGAAAGCGTCCCGATCTGAGGCTCGATTCAGCGGTGCCGACCACTCGAAGGATTGGCTGGGGACGAAATCGCCCCAAGCCCCGGCTCCTGGAATCCTGACCCGCGCCGCCGCATGGGAGGTGACGGCGCGGCGCAGTGGTGGAGGCCGCAGCCCGCAGTCATTCTGCCTACGAGGGGGCGGGCACGGTGGAATTCCTGCTTCGACCGGCAGCGGCAACTTCGTGCTCATGGAGAATGAACACGCCGCATCGGGCAGGTGGAGCCATCCGGTCACCAGAAATGAGAGACGGTGTGGACCTTGATCGCGAGCAAACTGTCGGCATTGCCGCGGCGTGCGAAAACCGCTCAGAGCTGCGCCAGAGGACTCCGGCTCTGGGCCACGCGATCGAATCCGCAATCAAAGCTCCGGGATCCCCAGCCACACAAATTTCGTGCCAGGTGCCCGGGCAGATCACCCGGATTTGCTCCCTCCCGGCGGACGAGAGACGGGGGTCCGCGGTTGCGACGTCCCACCGTCCTACACCGGCTTACGAAAATCCCGCGCCTTTCTACGACTCCCTGAGCGGCAAGTTGATCGTCCTGGGGGCTTCGACCGTGACGGGGCCTGAAACGGATGCGGGGCCGGGCCCTGACCGAATGCGCCATCCGTCGGCTAATCCCCACCAACGGTCATTCCATCTCGCGCTGCTGAGGACCGGAGTTCCACAGAGGGCGAATGTGGCAAACACCAAATTTGTCCGAGCAAGGAATCAAGTTGCTCAACGCCGTAGGGGGCAGGGTTCCAACCACGCAAGGCCGTCAGGCGAGGGCGCCTGGGCCCGCAGGGCCAGTTTGGTTAGCACCCCTTGCCTGATCGCCACCAGCAAGCTTCCCCTGAACAGCCTGATTCAGGCCCATCCCAGATCACGCGGGGTCACGTCGACGTCCACCGATCGGTGTGCCCACAAATGCGACGGGGTTGACCGCCAACAGCGGCTCGCGGTGGGACCACCAATGATAGCTGCATTGGGGCCCGGTTCTCCCAGGTTGATCTGGGATACAGGTGATGCACAGTATCCGAAACAAGGAACAGCAGGTGTCCAGACCCGCCAAGCCCCACGCCCAGCACCAGGGTTCAGGACTGGTAAAACGTGCAAAAGAACGGGGGCGGCCTGTCACGAAGCCCATAAGCATGGGAAGAAAAGCATTCTGTAGGAAGCGGTCAACCCATTGCTAGATTTTCCGAAGGGTGTTCCAGAACCATGACTGCCCATCTCTTCGCCAATTTTCCTTCAGCAGCCTTGGTTGGGGAGCCGTGATCGTGGGTGGTTTTCCCGTCACCGCATGGCCCCTGGTGCGATCAGCCAGACCCGACCAGTCCGACCGCAAGCTCTTGAACCCGTTTGGTCCAGGGTTGCGGCGGTTGGGCTGCCTAGGCACTACAGGCTTATGACCAACGGGTTCCTTGATGAGAACGTGAATCGAAATTGGGTTCTGACGTGAGGACTATTTTCCAAGACGGTGTTAATGCCAGCCTGCAATTGGGCCACATCGCGTTCGGCATCGTGTTTTGGCCTGTCGTGGGGCTTTTTCTCTATTTCATGAGGAAGCTTCGAGGCCAGCCCTCGCCCGCGGACTTACGACGTTCTTTCTTCGCCGCCGTTGGTCTGGCCTCTGCTGGCGGCATCCCTGTTCTTGTTTCAGGGTGGCGCCTCGGATCCAACCCTGCAGTTCGGGCCTAGTTTCTGCTGGCGGTGCCACCACGTTTTCTTTGCCTACGAAGAGCGTAGCGTCTTCGCGGTGGTCACCACCGATGCAAGCGCGCCCGCTCCTCCTATTTCGACGAACACGACGCCGCTGCACCGGAGCGCGACCGGATGGGTGCACGAGTGGCCGGCGGTCCCGATCGCCTCGATGAGCCCTCAACCCCTGCGGAGGCGCAAGTGCGGCTCCGCCCAGAAACCGTTTCCTCCCCGAAGACTGACGATTTTATAGGCCCAGCCGTGTCCTCCCGAGCGACGGCTGATTCCCCGGAGCGGGCCCGCCTAGCCGCCCGCTCCACGCAACGACGAAGATTGAACGCCGAGCCTGCCCCGCTGCTGCGGGTGGCAAAACCCCGATCCCTACCCCCCATCCCCCAGGAGTCGTCCCGCTTTTCAGGGACTCCGCCTCTGCGGCCATACTCCAAGCCCAGCTTTTGGGCGAGAGGCGCCGCGATCCGTGAGGCGCCAGCGTAGATTCGCGCGGGAGCCCGTCCTGGTGGCCAGCTAGCGAATCCAATGCCCCGTGCTCCCAGCCGCAGAGGCCTCCGGTGCTGCTACCTTCCGGCCTCTGTCCATGCCGCCTCGCCAGTGTGTTCCCAGGCCTAACTCCGATTCCGTGGTGGAGCCAGCAGAGACGCGAGCAGTCTGTCAAAGCGGACCTGAACTGAACAAAACCCCATGAGCCCCGCGTCCGC
>Ga0163217_1077141_pt1 | contig 13475 bp, 7 predicted proteins | sample SynspAceP_FD_185933 | JGI IMG/M metagenome (GOLD analysis project Ga0163217, IMG submission 185933) | Saline lake microbial communities from Ace Lake in Antarctica - Synechococcus sp. Ace-P (PacBio error correction) | ecosystem: Environmental > Aquatic > Non-marine Saline and Alkaline > Saline ...
GACAGCACTACTACGCAGGGGTGAACAAAATGTGGATCCTAATCGTATTGCAACGTTTGGATAGCAGAGTAAATGAAACTTCCGAATAGGTTCCGGAGGGCCAGGACCGTCCTAATAGTCCTATAATTAAGCGTAAATAGTCCAGATTTGAACATAGAAGATGGTTCTCTTATTTGAATTGATAACGATGGTCCTCCGAATATATATATCCTATGGCACAGCAAAGGCTAGGAAATGCACTTTAGCGCAATGAACTTTATAACGTTACCGGAACGAATCTTTTCCTTTGTCCGACTTTACATTGGAGATCCAGAAAGGTAAATAACTTTACTGCTGGTGTGGAACTTGGTTCAGTTTCCCCAGGGATTACGAGACTTCAGGATCAGATATCCTTAGCTAAGTCCACACTAAACCTAAGGTGTAAAACAAAATTTTTAAAAAAAAATCGATAATGGAAAAACTAAAATAACGAGCAAAATTCTTTGCTCTGGGATTACTAATTTTGAGCTCATGTGATAAGTTCTGAAGAAGATACCAGGACGAGATTACACCGAGATGAGCTTTTTTCCCAACGATAAAGAAGCTGAACTTAGCTAGGTAATGGGTTCTACCGGCTGTATCACAACAAATAACCCTTTTACGGACACGCCGCGCGAGCTCGGACAATTATACACACAGCGTGCGATATAGACAGCAGTTAGAAACGCTGAAAAACAACGAGATACACAATTATCTTATCAAGAAGGTACGCGCTGTAGTACTAGGCTTAACTTTCCGTGTGTAAGACTAATACTACCGGAGTTATCTCAAATATTGAAAGCAATGAAGAGTTTATCTCCACTTAGAGATCAAAGATGGGGAGAGCACTATATTTTTTTAAAGAGGTTGGCATATTATCCTTGACCAATCTTTGGGGAGATGTTCCTCTTTTATAATGGAAATTACCGGTACTTGAAAGGTCTGTACTGGGAAGTCGCCAAAAGCGGAAATAAGAAGCGCTATGAACATATGGCGCTTTTGACTGTTGCTAGCCTAATTCCCGGTTAGCACGATATGTAGGCTACTAAGTGGGCTGCTGCCAACCCTTAAAGCTAGGAATATCATCTTTTTGAATAGAAGAAAAGTGGGCATTTCGGGAAGGCGATATGCCGATATTGGTAATTGATCAAAGTCCACATGTACTTTTGATAATTACGGGCCGATGTATTCGATCAATCGGATCCAAGCAACCAATACAATGACGAATATATTTTTTGTAAATCGATTTTTGAGGCTGATTTAGTTGGTGAAATTAAATCTACTACAAGAACAGACAATTACAACCCCGTATTAGGGACGAACTGCGAATACGATAAGATACCGTGGTGAGGGGTTTTTCCGGATTACCAAAAGGTTCCATATGGTATCAAGGGTCTTTTGCGCACAAGAGGAAGATATGACCGGTTTTTGGTTGGTCGGTTCCTTTGCCCGGAATTTTGCTTTGCAAGAGAATTTGGCGTGGGGTTTGTTTAGTGATGCCAGCCCATTGTTGTGACTATTTAGGGTGAATATCTTCCCTACCTTCCGTAAAATGATTTGGACCAAGTAAATTAACTTGCGCTCCAATCACCCTGAAAACTATATTGCCCACCCACACTCTACACCACCACAGCATCCCAGCATATGGCACAGCGGTCAACAAGAGCAATTAACATCATCGTTTTCGTTTGGCGGATGTGTATTTATGGCTGCAGAGGCAGAGAACGAAGCCAATGGTCCAGGGAACGCCCTTTGCTTATGTACTAAGGTCTAAAGGGACACGCGCTGCTTTTGAGCCAGAATCAACCCTTGGAGTGGTTTGTCCCAAGACCAATTTAGAGAGACATGGTACCGATGAGCGAAGATTTTGAGTTGAGTGGCCGAAGGGACATCCGTCGTATGGATCCTAATTTTCGTCTGGGTATTTTGTTTTAGAGGGCAGGGTGAAGTCGCTCAACTAGGCCTGGAATAACCCGCTGCTAACATATAACCGTATCACGTTTTTATCGCCCCATTCCACAGAAATCAATCTTGGTAACTGGGAAATCCAAGTTGTTACTTGAGTCGGATCCTACTAATACGGATAACAGATAACAGCATAAAAAAAGTCACTCACGCAAGGGCGAATTTTCTTTGGTACCATGGTATTATTTGATACTATTCTTTATTACTGAGACAATTCTCTATTTATTTAACTCTTTTTACTGTTGATTTTTGGGTTGTTCCTCGTGTTGGTAAAAAACAAGGGGCAGCATGTAACAGAACGCATCTAAAAAGAATAGCGCCCAGGAAAAGGCAGCTAAAACCTAATATTAATATACATTATTAGCCGACGATTTGGGTTTTATGGCGATCTAAACTGCCTACGGGCAGCAATCGTCTTATTACAACCCTAATGATAGATCAGTTCGCAAGGGAAGGAATGCTTTATTTAATAACCCAACATTTATTCTGGTAGTCCCGTTATGTGGCAACTCTTCCAGATCGATTGTTGACCCAGGCAATGATACAGCCATCTTTTGTGCGGCGGGCAATAAGGAATACAGCCATGAGGACAACTATCAACATCTCACTGACAATACCTTTACTATGGCTGAAGCCAATGAAAAAGCGGCTCATGCTTACGGGGGCGCGAGCTTTCGGGTGAAATGGGTGAATAGGTTACACAGGTTTCTGAAGGAGATCCCTTAAAAAACCAAGGTTTTGATACTTTTTTTTGGATATAATTGTCAACGCTTGGGCCATAATTATTATCCGCGTCCATTTGTGGGCCAATAATGATTTCCTTGGTGCTGGAGGAAAATTCAGGACATAAGAAGGGCGTCTATGCACCCCAATTAATTCATGAAAAGACTTGATTTCAATAGAATCCAACAAGGACACAACCCATTTTTCTTTACGTTTGCTTCCATCATACCGCATGCAGAATTGGCAGCACCCAGAGGAACGTATTAAAATGAGGCACTATAGAGGTATTTTTACCGGAATCTAGGCGTATAAAGGAGTGGATAGATCAAGGGACCAAGTATCGTACTTAAAGGTCCCTACTGAACACAGAAAGAGACCCATGCTACCCAGTTTGTTTCAATGATCCACATACTGGGATACAACCAAGATAGGTGAAATAATGGCCCACAATGGAAAAGCCTTTGGTATTGCTAAAGAAAATAACACCATAGTCATATTTACTTCTCGTGACAGAACGGTTCGCAGCTCCCGAAGAGGTGCGACCCCGATTACTTCATAGCAACGGTCCATTTAAACACCATAAGCGAGACCCCCAACAATTATCCTCTCTATCGAAGAGGCATACGCGGTACCTAAATCGTAAAATGGCCAGGGAACTGTAGCACCAAACACCAAAGAACCGATCAACGTTTTTTTCGGCCTTTGGGATGTATTTCCCACTTTTTCGAAATATTGTTGATATGGAAGTTCCCCTTCTTTAGACGGTGTTTCTTTTTTTTTGCCTACCCTTTTGGGGTAAGAAGCAGAAAGAACAAACAGGTTAACATCAATAGCTACTACTCGAGGAAATTTCAGTGAGAAAGGTGGCGCCGACAAAGCACTATTCGCAAAGGGCAATTGGAGGCTGTAAAGGCTACAAATGTCTTATCAGGCCGACAGACTTCACCAATAAGAACTTTAATGGACTTCGATACTGACTTGGGGCGCAAGAAAATAATCTTTGAAATAGATTATCCGAAGGGTGTAGCCGAATGAAATAATTTTTGAAGCAAGCCAGACAGGGCCTTCCAGAGGTTGTTTACCGATTTGATCAAGCACTTATTTGAATGTTTGAATAAAATAGTTTAGCTTAAGTGTAGGTTTGGATTTAAATTGCAAAAAGGGGCTTCTGTGTTGGGGAAAGCCCTTATGGTTTTATAATATTTACCGTGGCCATTTTTTCCTTTTGTTACAAGTACAGAACGTGTGGAAGCCAATAAATAGGAATCAAGCCGTTACACTTAAATATTTCTTAAAAGAATTCACAATGTAATTAAGAGTGACTGTCATTTGTCCTTGTATATTGGGCTTCTTGAAAACGAATTCTTTATTTCAAATTAATTAAATAAAATCATTAAACACAGGTGAAAGCACGATTAAGGACCATCAGAAAAAAGAATACCCAACTGTTTTTAATCCTATTGTTTTGACCTTTACGGCGGTGCGCAGAAACGCAGGGAAAATTGTTATGATAAACCAGAAGGCCCAAAACATCACATTTTACATCCTATCCGGTCGGATGATTTGGGGTAAATGGTGATTTTAAGTTGTTTTGGCCAAAAGAAATTTTCAAACACGGAACATTGATAAGCTGGCTGACAAGGTATGATTTTTACTCAGCAATTATCGGGGTCAACGGTCTGTGCTGGCCCACTTCCCCGATCTGCATTGATGACCGGGGCAGCATACGGACATATACACCCAATTAGGGGGAATAAAGCTGTGCCCTTGCATCCGAAAGTGGTACAATAGCAGTAGGTTTTAAAGAAAAGGGCTATTCCACAGTGCCTTTGCAAATGGAGTATGGGAATAATTGGGGTCTGAGGTGATTCTTAAGTCAGGGTTTGTGATCATGTTCTACCGGCTACTACTAATCAGAACTTTGGCGCATAACTTATTTACCCCCTACTTTTTATGGAACGATAGTGAAAAAGTTAATTTTGGAGGTGGAACAAGGACAAAGCTACATGGCGAATATGCCCCCAATTTGATCCCATAAAAAAAAGCGCTCGACTTAATTGATAAAAATAAAGACAATCCTTTTTGTCTTTATTACCCCTCTATCATGCCGCATGCAGAACTTGTGGCACCTCATAGCCCTTATATGGATAAGTAGTACAGGCACCTGGAGCCGGAGAGTCCAATATAAAGGGGTTGATGATGGTCCCAAATATAGAAAAGGCCCCCTTTACGCACCCCAAGAATATCCAGCATGCTGCCTTTTGCCAGCCATGATAAATGTATTGGATGATCAAGTGGGGGAAATTATGCAGAGATAGAAAGGTTGTGCTCTTGACCAGCGACAAATACCTATACATTAATCTTTACAATCCATAACGGACCGCAAGGAAGAGAGAGAGGTGCGGACCTGATTACTTTGGACAGCATTCGATATCCGGCGTTAAACGCGATCTACATCAGGGGTAGTGTGCCCATGATTGCAACTTGGCCTCATACCAATATGAAAATACACCGAAAATCGGTATTTTTGTTTTATTAGGGTTATCCTGCTACATTGCCGATATTTGGATATACAAAAATTGATGAGTGGAGATGGAATATCTTTTTTGCCCTACGTTCCTAGGGTAACAAGAACCAAAAGGAACAATGATTATTTGTATTGGGGAAATTTCATGAACGCGGAGCGATAAGACAAGGCCTTTATCTAGGGCTGGAAATTGGGAAATTAATAAAGGTATAATCAAATGTAGAACGAAGCCAAGGAGGACTCACCAGCTTCTATAACCTGGAAGAAGACCCCCCAGTGAAACTGAATGTTATTAAGGTACCCCAAAAAGGCCAAAGAAACTCATTGAGGTTGTGAAGCAGAAACCGTCCAAGGAATTTCAATTTAAATAAACGGTGGATAGATACATGATTAATAAGGATGTAATTTACTATTGGATAAAAAAACAAGCCCCTAAATATTTTAACCAAAATTCAAATGTTATTTTTGCTTGTGCTGTAAATCATTTTCCCATTTTTTAGCTTTTTTTCGCAGAAAAGGGAGATTGGTAAAGGTTGATATTTTTAAAATTGATAAGGAATATCAGAACCATTCAAACTTTCGCAGCTTCCGATGGCAATGGGCGGCCCATATACGGGCCTTATGGCCAGATAATAAAGGAACCAAATGGCCGATTGGCTGTTTTAGTAATGGAATAAAGGATACTGATGGGTCACCAAGGGGAATTGGCCTATCGGCCTGGCGATTTAATATTGGTGCAGGAAAGTGTAGACCCCAAGGAAGCGAAAGCGGGATAAAAGTTCCATGGAGCAAGGGCAGAAGGTTTCTCTTTTTAAAAGGACAATGGGAATTATTCCGATTGCGAAAAGCAAGCAGGAAAACAATGGTTTTTTAACAACGGCCGCAAACAGCACGAGGGGTAAGGGCAATTTATAGCTTTTTGGTGATAGTCCGCCCATACAAATGACAAGGAACAATAGGCGCATCAGAGGACGATTGGCTGCCTAATTTATCCCAGGACAAATATGGAGATTATGGGGTCTTGGCAAATTTCCTTCACCCTATTGATAGTCCTGGCCATTGATTTTTGATTAACATAAGTCCCGTTCAACGAACCCTCAGTGGGAATGAAAGGCGGGCAGGAAGGTTCTCCTTGGAACACTAAATGTGCTGCCCCAGGGAGATCGATTTCTGTTTTTAGCTCACTGCAAAAATAACGATTCCAAAATAGAACGCTTTTACGAGGGCCGGGGCATAGGACTATTTAACAGGGGAAAACGAGACATAGATGACTGGAGGCGAATCAAATTTGAATCCTTTTTAGCCATCCAGAGAGTTCCCAACTTTCTAGCCATTTAAAATCCGGTGGCTTTCCACAGTTTGCGGCACATAGCTATTTTACACTTGGGATCAAAACTTAAAAGGGAAAAGACCAGCGAATAGCAGAAAAAACGGTACTAAGATAATCCTTAGCTGGTTGTGGAATACTGCATTTTGGAAGAACAATACGTGGGAGGCGGATTTGGAGCATGGCAGACCGGCAACTTTATGTGGACCCGTCTTCTATCCCATGCCGATCTAACCATTGCCAATTTGCGAGTGCTTGGCAATGGTGGTTGGCCATGAGCCCATACGATTAATAGAGAGACGGAACTTGTTATGTTGACAAGGAGATGAGGATGGCCAATTTTTACGATTCATTGCTTTGGGCCTTTGGGCAATTACTCCAAGGTTCATAAAGGCACCAGGGGCTATAAGGGTTTTAAAGTGGACTAACCAAGGGTAAATCAATGAGGAGGTAATTTAAAGCATGGGGTGTAGTCGTCCGCGCCCTATAAAAAACCAAAATAAACCTCAGTTTGTCTGTGGTGGTAAATCACAGCATAGAACACGCTCAATCGATTTAAAGTTGAATATGGCAAATTGTTAACAAGACACAGGATGATAGTTACATAACCAACGAATCCTTCACACTTCACAAAATGGACAAGGCTTTATCACTGATAGAGTACTATGAAATCGTGACAACTTTTTGTGTTGGATGCATGTGTTATTTAAGTTATAATGCGTAAGTGAGTTTTACAAGAATTAGGAATCCGCATTTGCCCTACCGTATTTTAAGAATCGGTTCAAGTCAAAAAAAAATGAATCGGGCTCTATCTAGAGCATAAATTTGAAAGAAACTGATTTGGTAGCGGACCAGAGGATCTAAACTATGGTTTAGTCAGTTTAAATCCACAGAGGATGCAAGTACATGCCCGTTATTTCATAGTTTCATCCAGGAACTTGAATAAAATAACTGTAACATTTGAAGGCTGCAAAGAAACTCACATGTGGAACTTGTCAGTGTTGCACAACGCAATAGGTTTAATAGTGGTAACGTGTTGTATTTTAATTTAAGGCTAAAGCGAAGTGGGCTGATGTATTATCTAATCCTGAGTATGTTTTTATGTCTTGCAGAAATAGAAAAATCACCTTGTAACTTTAAGGTTTTTTGGCAATATGTTAACTTTAAATTATGAAGGGAGATATTAATTAATGTTATTATTGGTCTATACAGCTAAACGCGCAAATCAACAGTGGGTACTGCTTTATTGTCCGCAGAATAAAATAAAAAGGTCACCTTGGGAGTAACCCCTCCTTGAGAATCTAATATTTTCATGGGAATTGCGAGCGAGCAAAATCTGTTTTTCAAACCGCCTATCAATTGGTAATAATCAACACCGCGGACAAATTAGACTCCAATAAATTTTGAATGTATATGATTCGGGCGTTAAAGAAGGTTCACATCCATCCAAAATACAATTATACGGTAAGAACCCCTGGAACCTGGGTCACAAACATTACCATTGGGAAAAGTTTAAAAACGGTATTGGAACAATAAAGATAATAGTTTCAAAATGGATGGGAAATCAATATTTCTCCACAGGATTATTTTTCTGACAATGAGTCTGCGAAAATGCGAAATGACTAGGATAATGAACATTTTTTGGGATTACCGAAGCTCGGTATTCCCTTTGTCTTCATGGAAAATGGATGCGGATAATCCAAACGTATAACAAAATGCGGTATCGAGCCGCTTATTTAGCAGGAAGGTGTTGTTGCGACAAAAAAATACACAAGGCCCTATTTTCATAAGTGGTTTGGGATTATAGCTAGTTATAAATGGGTCTAAAAATTGGCAAACCATTTTTGGCTCCCTGGAATGGACAAAATTATGACAGGATTTTGTACAATTCTTACGATAATAATTTTACAAAAATGGCAGGAACACCTTAGGGGATTACCCTGGGCAAATGGATTTTATATGTTTCCCAGGAGCAGCTATGTAAAAGGCACAGGAGCCTGTTGGAACCCCTAAAAAGATTGGCGACTTGATTGAAAATTGAAATTTATTCCCTGTGGTACTATTGATTTTTATTGATTTCTGAAATGAATACGGTGGAAAACAAGTCTTTCGCCAATGCACCCTTCAATACTATTTTTGTGTAGATTATGAACGCACGATTTTGGAACAAAGGGATGGAATATTGAATTCTTTTTGACGATAAGGTTCTGGCCGACAAGCGGTTTCTTTGTAAAAACCTCCTTGGGTGAATATTGCCCGAAATGGATTTAATCCCCCGTTCAATTCGGTTTGATCCGTTGAAGGCAGATGGACACTTGAGGAAGACTAGACAAAAAGCGCGAATTCTGTATATGCACTTCTCTAATCAAGACGCTTCTTCTGGAATTTTAAAAATCAAGATACAGATCCGGGGAAAGGGCCGGACAAACCATTAAAGTTGAACCACCAGGGGAAACTACATTTTTAAAAATGGTGCCGTAGAGTCAACCGATGCCCCACAATCATACCTATTCCTATACTTTAAAAGGGGACGGAGGCGTGGAGACTATGGCAGCCCAAATGCTTCCTATTCCATGCCTTTCGGTGTATGTTTCAGCTAACAAAGTATCAAGAGAACAGCTGGTCATCATTTCGAACGGCGAATCTCCCACCCTACCTGAAGGTTATTGGATATAGAGTTACTTACACAATATGTAAAGTATGCAGGCACCGTGAAAATGGTTCATTTTCTTGTTCTAAACTGAAATTGTTTTCAATAGAATTTAAGTTACTTAATTTTGAATTAGGGCCATAAAAAGTGAATCCCTACAGAGCGTATAACCTTACAAACGATAAACCACACAAAGAGAAAAGCTTTAGTTTGGCAAGGTGAAACAGAATTTCATAGCGCAGGAGTCTATCAACGTATGCTATGAGGTTCAGAATTATAGTAACATAATTTGGTTCGACATTCAATTGATACTACAATACGATAAATGGTCTAGTGCCTGATACAAGTTTCAGCAATATATCAAGGAATTCGATGTCCATATGTCAGATATCAACCCCGAATGGGTACCGACCGCCGCTATTTCTTAATATGTGGATTTTTCCTGTATTAGAATACTATGGCGAGTACCTAGGCACCTAAAACTGAAAAGGCACACTCTCATGATGGTCAAATAGCCAAGAATATCTCTCGGAGGACAAGGCGGAAGGATTTATTGACCTATGGTCTTGGGGATTGGCTGGATGTTGGCCCCCTAACCATAAAAGCCCTGCCATAACTAACCCCCAATGAGGATTAACAGCTACTGCATATTCACTATTTAGACGCTACCATTCATCATTCAACAAACCCTTCGCTGGGTAAAAACTGAGACAAGGGTTTAAATTGAAAACACCCAGAGACGAGAACATCATTACTAATGGAGAATTTGGCAAGATAATATTACACGCCGAAATTCATTCACGAAAATTCTTTTTGATAAGGAAAGCAAAAGTTAATGCCACTCGGCAGTAGACTAAACGGCCCATGGCCGATGCCTATAACGGTTTATGGAATAGTAAGAACCTGAATATAAGGCCATTGTGTAATACCAAACCTTGTGAATTCCGATTACGGCATAATTGCAGCGTAAAATCTTGACCCACCACGCCTACACGGAGACTGTCTCGGTCGGACCCGTTATTTGGGTGGATTGCGTTTAGTAAAACAACCAAAAATAACGAGCAGCAACTACTTTTCGACTATGACAAATCGGATGGATGCTTTCCGGAATACAGGCTCTAATCAACTTAAAAAAAGGGCTACCTCACTTAATAAGAGACTTGGACCGGGAAATGAATCTGGAAACCAACTGAGCGATGGGGTCCATCTATTTTTTTGACATGGTACACGGAGGGATTGCGTGGACATTTCACAAAAGAAGACAATTCAATTGCATATAATCATAATAAGAATTGAGCCTCATACCTGTTCCAAGGGATTACACGTGCAAAAGGTAATGTTTCATTCCCATACCAATGATTCAACAACCGATTGGATCAAAAACTGGAGTCCAGTTTCTTCTAAAGCTTTGGAAATTCCTGTAAATACACAAGGACTACGGCTATAAAGAAATCTTACACGGTAGCCCCCTTCAGAAAAATTATTCGTAAATGGCGATCCAGTACACTACAGAGATTTGGATCCATCAAGATTACTTTGACTCGGATTTTTCGGGGCCACCATGAAAGTAAAATGGCGTGAAATATAAATAGTGCTTATTTAACAAATTTTTAAGGATGACCGTATTGGCTTCACCCTTAAAGTGAGTTTAATTTTCACCGACCTATCGGTAAATCCGCACTCGTACTCCCGCACCCTATCACCACCATCAGCTCGGTCTTTGTTTTTCTGGATGGGGCACACCTTATAGTCACCATCGTCTGGTCTAACTTTCAGAGGCACATAAAATGCGTGGCTTCCTATAATCCATTGGCAAACCTTGGATTGAACCTTACCGTTAAAGACCCAAAACTAACTTTTAACATTCAATAATTCAATTTTTTTAGTGGTCTCCAACCAAATTTTCGCGCGACTGTTCTCAATAAATGGAGTGGCGACCCTTCTTCATGTATAAACATCCATCTGGTTTGCATTAGGAACCAAGCCTCTTCATGTGGTCTTACGAGGGCTTAACTCTCTGGTGGTTAATGGCCTCCCAAAAAGTATAGGTTTCCCCTGTCTCTAATGCCCGCTAGAAGGTAATAATCGTAGTAAATGTTTTCAGAATGGCTTTTACCATTCCCAATTTTGCCTTGTATCCAATTTTATGACGGAGCGTACTAATCAGGGTTTCGCGCGTAAGCCCTAGAATTGTATTCCTGCTGATAAAACAAGTCACCAATGGACTAGACCTAGAATAACTTTTGAGTAATGTCATCCAACTAATATCAAATACCTCGGTAACCCACCAGATACATAGGCCTCCATAGCGGCATCGAGGGGACAGTGAGTACCAATGGGAATAATTACTTCCTTTTCTTTTCACAGACAACAGAGCTCTTGGTCCCTTGGCTTCTGCCCAGGAGCGAGCGGTAGACTCCAGGTGCCATCGAACCCATAGAATAACAGGTGACCACAGCTACCGAATTATAAAATGTCTCCTGGATATCATTTTTTCCATTCCTCCCTTCCTTTGTATGCGTTTTTGGATTGCTTCACCTCTATATCCATTAGCATCTCGAGGCTATCGGATTAAACGCCACGAGATGAGCATATCCCGTTGAGCATCAAATTTGAACGAAAAATTGGTCCTACCCGGATCGGCTACTTTACCGCTCAATTTAGTTCCATATCCCGTTGCCCTCAAGCGGAATCCAATCTTAATTTCTATGCTCTCCCATTCCAGTAGAAGGTTCCTACCGGATTTAAGCAGTTTTTTGGCTTTTAAATTTTTTCAATCAATTCTTTATAGGTCTCTTGGTGGTTAACTAACCTTTAGTAATCTCCCCCATAGACCAAAAGAAACAGCACCGGTCTCCTACCATATATCGGCCAAAATTCTGTATAAAGCATTCTCAGTTGTTTTTCCCACAAAATAAATTTAAAAAGACCGTTGCAATATCTGGCCATCCATAGGAATTGTAAAATATGAATTATTGCGAACTTTCTGTTCCTATAGGTGAATACACCCCAATAGCTGGGTTTCAGGGTACCGTGAGGTTCGTTTCCCAGCTAGGTAACCAGATCCAGGTGTAAAATACCTGCCTTATCATTTTCATAAATCACGGTTGTTTCGGCGCACAGTATTTGGGCTTCCCTTTTTGCAAAACTTGTTTGTGCCAAAAATTCCTAGCACTCTAAAGAATTTTCTCTCTCCTTCAAAAGTTTTAGTTTTGAAAGCGCCATAGCCCGCTTCTCGAGATTGGTGAAATGCGGACATAAAACTCCAAAATTTACCCGTTTCACATTGGTGGGGTATACAGAAACTGCCATTTATTCTTACTTCTACTAAAAGGCCTTTCCGCGTCAACTCTTGAAAGATAGAGAACACAAGTGTCTGTAGCAAAGGATGAGAATCCCTGTTTGGACGGGATCAAATTTTGTAAAATTTGAACTTACCCCGGATTTATCGGTGTTTCAAACAAATCCAAGCACATAGCGAGGGAGTACTGCACCTTTATTGGGTGAATATTCAAGACTTAAAATAAAGAACCGTTTCTTCATTCGGCGTCACACAAGACGCGTCGAGAGCATTGCGATGATTATATCATTCTTCTTCTCTTGTTCAAGGAGGGTAAAGCATGTGTCCTGTACTATGCGATCCTTGCAACAAAATCAGTCGCCTTTTGAATGGGCGAAGAAATATTCTTTTTCCACAAAAGAACACAAAGTTAAGGTAGAATGGTATCTACTCATCATACTCTATGTGGTATCGCGAATTAAGTTATTGGTAAAATCCCCCTATCCTCCCAGATGACGATGTGTATTTATGCGGCTATATAATCCCAAACCCCACGCCCCTACAAGTGTATTGATAAGGCAATCCGGCGGATGACTAAATTTTGGAAATCATAAGAGGTGCAGAAGGAAAAGTAGGGGTCATCAGTTTTGGTGCCATAAGGAAATTGTCTGGCAAATAACTTTCAGTAATCTAAAAATCCTAAAATCCCTTGATTAACCCAAGCAAGGTGAAACAAGTCTTTTGGGTTTAAGCGATTTGGGTTTCCAGCTCTTCAAAAAGATTCCTCCGGCTCAATTTCAATTTTTTTTGAAGCTTGTCAGTAAGCTTGTCTCCCATGAAATTTTGGACTGACCCGAACTCCCCATGCACTTCGAAATAAGAATCCAGAGTTTGTAACCACACATCCTCTACCAGTACTAACCACTGAATAGATTCAAGGATTAATATATACAGGATAAATTCTACCTGTGACGATCCACTCAAA
>Ga0163217_1032840_pt1 | contig 13473 bp, 10 predicted proteins | sample SynspAceP_FD_185933 | JGI IMG/M metagenome (GOLD analysis project Ga0163217, IMG submission 185933) | Saline lake microbial communities from Ace Lake in Antarctica - Synechococcus sp. Ace-P (PacBio error correction) | ecosystem: Environmental > Aquatic > Non-marine Saline and Alkaline > Saline ...
AGACTTCGTGAAAACTATTGATGTTCGAAGGAGTTCCGGTAAAAATCATTAATAAAGAGTAAAATAAAAAAAATATTAAGCGGCAACTTGTTTTATTGGAAAAAGTAATGATACCTTTGCATCGTCATTAAAGAAAACCACAAAAAAATGAAATTTATTTGCAATTTTCGCAATCGCTGGCCTTTTGGCTAACAGCTTCTTGCGGTAACAAAGGAAGTGAACTGAAGAGAACTTTCTGTAAACTGTAGGTTACTTCCTTGCAGTTTGTAAGAGACATATCGAATGAGTTAAGATAAGAACACTACTTGACATTCCGGCTTGCTGTTGTACGTTGAAGAGGTATGTTGATATATAGACATTAAGTAATTACTCTCACTTCTAAAAAAAATTGATGTCTCACTCTGAAATATCGGGACTCTTTTTTTTTGATATTTTTAGCAATGAAATAGCCTGGATAAAGCTCAGCCAAATTTTTGAACATCAACCTTTCCTCGTTTTCGGGCTATTCAACTATTGCGATTCCAAACTTTGGGAAAAGAAGAAAACCCTTCAATTCCAAGTCAGCTAAAAGAGAAAGTCAAATTGGGGGATTTTAGATATCGAAGAAGATCGAATAAAATTCAAACCAATTACCATTCAATTCTGATCTCAACCCCTACCAATTCCTTCTAAGGCTCATTCTGAATCGCGAGCACCTTCATGCCTTTAAAAATTTTGGAATAAACACATCCCCACACGGATTAGAATGGGAAAAAAACTTTTGCGGAGCTCAATGAGTCCCTATTCTTTAGAAAAAATATTCCCAGATTGAATCTGTTGATCCCGGCCTCGGAAAAGCACTGAGGAATTCCTAAAGCCAGTCTTCAGGAGAATCTTTTTTTGATGAAAGAAATGAGTAACTACGATTTGGACTAGTCAAGAAGAAACAATCCCATCTTTTTCTTTCAGATCTAAAAGGCCGGAAATAAAATTCCTTTTAGCTGGAAGGGATTTGAAAAAGGGAAACGCGACGAACCAAGAGTAAATTAGCTGGAAAGTTAAATCTGGCAGAAAAATTTCCTGATTGCTCAACTGGCTAAGGTAGAATTTATCCGAATAATCAATCTTTTGTTTCACACAATTTGATTATCAGGGTTTTTGAAAATCCTTTGTTGAGGCAGATCGCTGACCAGAATTAATCCCAAAGTATTCCATGAAAAATTCTTTCAGAAAGTACCATAGAATCAAGGTCTGCCCGGACTCCCCTCCGATTTACGCTTAATCTCGACAGCTCTTTCTCCAAGAACGTTTCTGAAAACAGAATAAATCACTATTTACCCCTTGATTTTGCTCGATTTTACCTTTAGTTAATCGGTTGCCTTGTAGGCAATATAGCAGTGTCTCCAATTGCGCCGTAGAGAGCCTCTTTTGAGATTGTTGCCTGAAGAAAGAATACTGATTGAAGTTTGTAAGGCGGTTTTGTTAAAAATTGAAACCCACCGCCCAACAATTCGATTTGAAATGAAAAATTCCTCTGTTTGTGTATTTTGGAGGCCTAAGCTCACTTATTGCCGCCAATAATAGATCCTCAGGCACCTCTGCTTCCGAACAATCTCAATTGAGGAGAGCTTTTTACCGATTTCTGAACACTGGCAAAGGAGTATGGGCACAGAAACAATCAAAATGCTTTCAATATGCGAATGAAGGAAACCAATTGCTATGTTTGGCCAACTTTGGCCTCAATCGAATGCGCAATCGATAGGTACAAGCTTTCAAACGATCTTTTGAAAATAACAATATTACCAGTAATCTACACATACTTAGGCGATAAGTACCATTCTTGATCCGACTAAAGCATTTTTCCAAACTGACAATAAATTTCTGTTGAACGCGCGCTAGTTGGTTTTGACTTTCTCGCTCTAATGTAATCGGCGCCATCTTTCTAATAATTTAGAGGTTAGAGGCCTGTAAAAATCAGTCCCAACTATCATTTTAGCTTACTGGCGCAAAGATTCCTTTAATGAAGTCCAGCTCCGCTTTTGCGCTAGCAAGTTTAGCCAAAATAAATCTTCGAATTCTTTCAATTCCCTCTCGGAATGAAGCGGTCTTTCTCCCTTGGCTCATAGCTTAACAAGATTAAAATTGATAATATGGGCAACTATTAAACGCGCGTATAAATTTCCTCTAAAAATACATTTAGTAGAAATAATCTCAAATAATTAAAAAACAAGCGAATTAGAATTAAAAAAAAAGATTATTCGAATGTATTTAAACTTTTTGGTTAGAATTTGGGGTCTCTTGACCGAGTAGCTCATTAATAAAATAAATAGACTGGAAACCATTCACAATCATCTGGAGCTAGGCCTCAAGCCTTTTCCTCATGCATAATGGTCATTTAAGCGCTTCTTTAAGTACTGTTTCTCAAATATCTAAACGATATTTCATTTTCAAGGTACTGGCGCCACTTCAGTGGATTGATTTTTGGCCAGCTTTTGGATGCATAGCGAATGCAGGGATGAAGTTTAATAAGGTCTTTTTCCATGTTTTGAGTGTTTAGCAACTTTTAAAATTACTGAATAACAAATCAAAACAAAGTGTTATCATCTGGAAAAATCAAAATCGTGTCGCCACAATAGGTCCTTTTTATCGATTTTCAAAATTCCGCCGAAAGATCAAAAAAAGCTCTACTAGCAAGATATAGTATCCAGAAACCTCACAATTTTCCCAGAAGGGTCAAGTACCCCGTCCAAAGTGAAAAGCCCCTCTAGTTCCCCAAAATTCATTCTGGTGCCAAGGAATTGAATTAGCTGTCCTAGAAATAGAATAAATTCCGAAGCTCCCAATCCAACCTGCTGATCTAAATTCATATTTATAGCTGGTTAAAGCGTAATTCCCGCACTTCCTTCAGGGTTCAAAAACCTCTGGCTCAATTTGAATAATATTCCCATCATATTCTTGCTGAAAATAATTGGGGAATTCTTTTCTGCCCAGGCCGTTGCATAACCAGCTATTCCTGAGGCAGAGTGCCAAATTAGCAAGGGGTACTTTACTGGAGTCGAGCTGGAGACGTTTCCAAGGAAGACTCCTTTTTGGATCTCGAAGCAACAGGATGATGCAAGTCCCTTCAGAATAATGAAAAAACCTTCTGCAGCTTTGCTATATCCACTAGCAAGACAACATACTCGCCTCGGAGCTAGGAATAAGCTTTCCGTAAATGAAGCTTAGGCTGATAAAAATGTGGTCATATAAATTAGGAATAACGATAATAGCAAAGAGGGATTTGTAGTGGAAGACCAGCAAAACGTATTGTAGAAATTTGAAGAATTTTCTTCTCCCCAAGGCTCGTATTTGAAGCCGGAATTTCAGAATCATCTAAGTTGCCCAATTGCCAAGAGCCTGAATTCAGCGTAGCAGTTGTTATATTTTGAATCTCACAAATTTTGGAAAAACCAGTCTTTGATTAAAAAGCAAACTCACTGATGAATCAAATCGCCAAATTAGCAGGAAGAGGCAAAACCAATTCGATGAATTTATTCGGCTCAAGGCTATTCCACTACAATCTAGGATGGCACTAAAGCTCAGTTTAAATTACTGTTGGCCACAGCTGGAGATTTTAAGCGAATGAGAATCCGATTTTGACTTTTCAAAAACTACCTTCATCTGATTGCAGAATCAGGCTCGAAAGAAAAGTTTTGTTTCGCTCAACTGGGAAAATAGGTTTTTTGAGAAAGCTAAAATAATGCTTGAGTTTTAATCTCTGAAAAATGAAACGGATAAATGAAGGTTTTTCTAAAAATCCTACACCAACGAGAAAACAGAATTCTGCTTTCCGGTGTTCCTCGCAAAGGATCTTTGAAGCCTGAAGCAATACCGAATTGAATCACAAGAATAAAAATGATTTTGTGAATTCCAGAAACTATATCCCTCCATTTGCGAAATTTCAGACCTTTCCAAGTTTTTGCAAGTCGCATAGCTTTAACGAATTCCACTAGCTTTTCCATTCTGTTTTGGAGAAGGGTAATTACATCCCCCAGAATTGAGTAGGGTTTGGCCAGTTCTTTAGTGATAACACTTTTCCATAACCTGCCAAATAGCAAGGCTTGAGTTTCTGGAAGCGGAGAAATCAATAATCACCTGATGCGATCCAAGCTGCCGGAAAGAGAAGTGGATAATTCCTTGAATTGGCCATGAAACTCATCCAATCTTAAATCATGATCACTTTGCATTAAAAGCTCAAACATAATGCCACATTAGGCAGAATCCAAATCAGCTTATGGTGGCAGGCATGATTTTCATTATCACAAAGTCCTTTAGAGAAATGTCAGTTGGGTCAAAAAAAAGTGAATTTACAAGTTTCCTTTCATGGAAATTCCCCCTCCAAATTGGAAATTTGTCTGATTTTTCAATTTTGTTAATATCTGCCCTTTAAATCAGGATTCATTTGAAAAAAAGGTACACCAGCGAAATCATCTTCAACTCTGCTTTTTGAAGTGGTGAGTCCTTCAAGCTCATAATTCAAAATAAATGTCGAAAAGATAGGGTCAAGCCCTTCATTAAAAGATAAGGCCTCCACTATGTTTTTCACTGTAGCCTCGCAACTAGATTTATTAAAGGAGGCGAAAGAATCTTCTTCGATTCACCAAACTCAAAATCATCCCATCACCCAGCGGGCCTGCATTTCCAGTTCCAGGACATAGCGAACTTCTATTCTCAAAAGAAGCTTCTCTTCTTTAAAAAAACCTTTTGTTTTTAAGGCCTCCGGCCACATCAATTCTATACTTTTTGAATCCTTTGGGTTTGATTTGGGAATTCTTTGACTCCCTTTCCAAAAATTTTGTGAGCCGTTAAAGTTTACTTTGACTTACCTGTGCCTTCCAAGAAATAATAGACTTCGGCAGCTGCATCGTACCCGTTTCCCATTCTGGACTGACCGCTCGACCAGAAACTGTACTTTTCGGATGCGCTCATTCAGCCATTCAAAATTCCTAACGGTATGGACTGCATGAAAGAAAGAAAATAGGCTGAGCTGCACTGCTTTGGAACCATTCCTCCCCTGTAACACTTTGAAAAATTCGCAATAGCAGTGCTTTCTGACTTCATTACCAGATCCAACCTGGCAGAAATTCTTGGGGATTCATTTAACCAAAGGCGAAACTTTATCTCAAATTGCTGACTTTGATTGTTTTTGCTTTTAAAAACCACTGATAGAATGTACTCCACCAAAACTCTCAAACATAAAAGGAGTGCTAAAAAAATGTGCATGGGTTTCAAATTCGTCTAAAACTATAAACAATTAAGCAAAAAATACCTAATCTTTTAGGCAGCCATGATTAAAAAAATAGCTTTTTGATTCGAAAATTTTCAATTATTCCAACCTGAAAATGAACCCATAGTCCCTTTACTTTACCCTCTTCAAATTGACAAGCCGGTATAGAACTCTTTGATGAAATTAGCAGTGGTAGGAGCTAACCGCTTGGGTAGGATCCGAAATCCTTGAGGTGCTCGATGAGCACAACTTCCCCCTTGACGAACTTCTACTAGTAGCCAGTGAGCGATCAGTTGGAAAAAAAATCGCCCTACAAAGACCGATTACTCGGTGATAGGCTTGGGCCAATGCAAGTTTCGATGAAACCGGAAATTGCCCATTTTCCCTCGCGCAGAAGGAAGCAAACTTCCTTAGAGTGGGCAACCAAAATTCGTCCGAAGTGGGGAAACGTTGGTAAATGAAACAAACTCTTCCCGCTTGAGGATGATCCAAGCAAGAAATTGATCGTTCCTGAAATCAACAACGCGAAGGAAATTAACTAAAGAAGAATAAAATCAATAGCTTAATCCAAACCTGCTCTAAATGATGCGATCCAGATGGTCTTGCTCCTGGGGCCTTTGCGCCAGCGCTATGGAATCAAGCGAATGTAGTATCAACTTATCAGTCTGTCCACAGGGACTGGCAAGGCAAGTAGAGTCCAGATTGATGTGCTGAGCGAGCCAGGAACTAACGCCTGAGATGGTTTATCCTCCATAAGAATCGATATGGAAATTCTTCCTCATATCAGATGTGTTTCCAACCAAACGGTTATACCAAGGAGGAATATGAAAAATGATTAATGAGACGCAAAAAAGATTTTTTCTCCAGAATGAGACGAAATCAAGTAACTGCAACTACGGTTCGGAGGTCCGCAACGAATGGGCGGACACATCTGAAGCGGTGATATTGTGGAATTCACCAAGAATTTTGATTTTGGCAGAAGTTCGCGAAACTACTTTCAATGCTCCTGGTATCATTGTTCAAGATGAATCCTGCCAACTTTAATCTACCCAATTGCCAATCACCAGCACATAAGAAAGAATGGGTTTTTTGTAAGGTCGACTTCGAAGAGATGAATCTCAGGCCAAATACGCCTTAAACATGTGGATCGTCGCAGATAAATCTCGAAAAGGGGCTGCTACCAATGCCGTAACAAATCGCAGAATTTTGCTTTAGAAATGAAACTCGCGGTATAAATGGAGTTGAGCCATATCAATCGGGCTGACTTTAGACAATTTGTGCAGGATCATCTGAAATGACGATCCTGCACCTTTTATTTTTTAAATATCAGGGCAAAAAACTGATTTTGACCTTGAAAGTTGCTGTCCAGCCCAAACGAATTTTCCTGCAAGGAAAAAAATCAAGAAAAAGCTACCAGCTTGGCTCAATTTCGATTTTGATTTTTCCGGCGAGTATTCTTTGAAACAAAGCAGTTCGGAAGAACAGCGAAATTTTAAAAAAATCAGAATGGACGATCCGGGAAAACCTTGATTGATCTCACCGGCGGGGATTTGGAAAGTGGAATAGCTAATTTATTTGAGTAGGGATTTCGAAAAAGCTATTTACTGGATTGGAGCAGCAAACCTGATGCTTGCACAGATGGCTTCTCACATTTAGAAATACTAGCTCCCGAGAAAAGTTCCAGAATCGAAACTGGGGATGGGAAAGGCGTTTTTTTTATCAGAGAATCTCGAAGAATCAATTTGACCTGAAATCTATGCGACCCAGCTCGAAAAGAGGCAGATTCAAATCAGAAATTGTACAGGCCCTAGAAGATTGTCAGCCCAACCGTAGTGCAGCTTGGGAGCTGATGAAGAAGCAAGAGTAATTCTATCTTCTCAACCTCTTCGCCGATGTTGGACATTCTCAGCAACTCACCGAACTTCCAGAATCCAGAAAAGTCCAAAATCAATCTTCGGTGAAGAAATGAAGTTGAAGGAATTACTTCTTTCTTGAGGTAAAAGAAAAGCATTTCCAACTTGGTTGGTGAATTTGAAGTTGTCGAACTTGGTAAGGGAATCCAGCGGTTTCTTTACACGCCTCAGGGAAAACACCGAATGGCGGTAGCCAACTTTTTTGGCGAAGCCGAAAAATACTTGATTGAGCCCTTTGGGAGGAATCTTAAAAGCAAGGAGCTTTCAAGACCTTTTGGAATCGATTTGAGCTGAGGAAACTGCACGTGAAAATAGTCATTTGTAAGCACGACATCCCGATTGGGGAGAAACATATTCCCGGGTCGGGTTTTTTTAAAATTTTGGAAGAGATCAATCCAAAGTAAAAATGAGTTGAAAAAGCGATTTTTCCTACTGGAAAAGTCAATGTGAGAGCGGAAATTAAGGCCTAATGGGATCCGATGCTTTCAAAAAGAAGTTTTTGGGCTTAAAGATGGTGAGATGATTTGGGTTTGAGTTGGGCCACCGAAAAACCCGAAAGTGGGATTTACCATTTTTATGGTATAAGGATGGTTTGAGTTTGTCCCGGTTGGACTTGAATACAACTAGACTTTAACTTTAAGCTAATACCCGCCGTTAAGTCCTTAATGAATGTGAAAAAGACCTTTTTTGGAGGAGTGGATTTTAGGAAAATTTTTCTGGCTTTTTGCAAATTTCCTTTTTGCGCGATTAAATGAAAAAGGTTTCAAGGTCGCGAAGACTTTGAACTAAGTTACTATTAAGTATCCCACTTGTTCCTTTGAGAGCCTTGTGGGCCTATTGGATTAAAGCATTTTGAAAAAAGCGGGGAGATTAACTCCTTCACCTCTTCATAATCTAATGCATACTAGCCCTTCAATACTCTTTGAAAGGCGCCTTTTTGCTGAATGCTCTTTTGGAATAAAAATCCCATGAACACCCTCCTTATTTCTTGGCATTTTGCCTGATTGGCACGCATTTGTTCTTTTTGCGTCTCATTTTACATGCTGTGCAAATTTCGCCAGTTTGGATCGTAAGAAATAAACGATGAGTTGCCCGCAAAAGCCAGCCCACTCCGAGAAATATGATTAAAACTTTAAACAAGGGTTATTTATAATTTTAACTTTTTTAGATTAATCTACTCAAATAAGAAGGTTTTCGCTCCGCATAAATTTTTCAGGAAAGTAATCATCCAATCAGATCATCGATGAAAGTAGATTGCCTCGCCTGTTGATGAGTCATTTCCTGGACCCAATAATCCTTATATGACATCGAGGGAAGTTTGTGGAAAAGGAGAAAACTGGTTCTTTGATAGGCATAACCCTTCTTGTAAGGTTTGAAGTTCAAAGTCAGTCACTTTTTTCTACAACCCAACATCACCTTACGTGCATAACGTTTTAACATAAAGTTTGCCCGGTAAATGCTTTGCAAAAAATAAATGGTACGTTCCTGGAAGCTCTTGGATTCGGCCTTCAATAATACTAGAGACCTATCATTTTTTAATCGGCAAACTGGATATTGATCAATCCCCAACTGTCCGGAGTGCTAAGGCAATTTTGGGGTGCGTGTAGTTTCGATCTTGCCGGATTAACCAAGTTCAGCCGCAAATTGTTAAGGAGGAAGCACGCTGCAATAGGAATCTCCTGAGTGAATTCCTGCAGGTGCGATATGCCTGCAATGATTCCGATGATGTAAACATTTTTCCCCATCGCAAATCGCCCCATCTGCCTTCAGCTTCAATCGCTCCTTCGAGAAAATGATCCAGAAGGATCTCATTATTTGGAATATCCCGTAGCACATTACGACATGCTGCTCCAGCCCTCCTTTCATGAATGTACGATCCTTCCATACCCCTGACGCACCCAATACATAGGAAGGCTCTTACCAAAAGTGAAGGCCAATTCGTCCTTAACAAAGCTCCAAAATGCTCATTCTGTATGTGAATCGTACCAAAATACAGGATAGGGCACTTCCAACGTCCATTCAATAACGTAAGAGAATCTACCGCGATCCTCTGCCAAATCCAGTGCCTCAAAGCCCTTGTTCTCGATTATCTTGATTCCGTATTGTCTCCAGCTTTTCCGGCGCCCAATTTTCAGAGCAGTCTTGACCAGCCTAGCTGGTACGAATAGAACACCAAGTGGATTCTCATGTAAAATGAATCTCGTAAATATGTTTTCCAGAAAAACCAAGGGCTCAAAGTAAAGCTTTATCTTGCAGATAATCAACAGTCAGTAGAAACCGTCCTCCTGGGTACAGTTGATCAATGGATGGTTTTCATAGCCGCATTCCTTGGCAGCCAAAAAACCCCATGCACAGCATGAATAATCAAGATTCGATTCCTTGCCCCACCGGTTTGGTCCTGAAACCCAAGAAGACTAGCTTTTTTGCGGTCCAGAGTCGGATGGATTCATTTTTTCTTTTCTCCACAAAGTGGATAGGTAATAGAAGGATCTGTGGCCTCAAATTCCGCTGCGCAGGTATCTACCAGTTTATAAAACTCGCTTGATTTCCCATTTTCTTGGTAGCGCTGTCGAAGACTTCGATTTCCAAGCAAATCTTAATAAAATGAGCAACTGCCGACTCATAACCTTTTTTCTTAAGCAAATCTCCATGAAGATCAGCAGGTATATGAAATCATATTATATTTTTTCAATTTTCCTTCTGCAAAATGATCCAATTCTTCAATTTCTTCAGAACCATCCCTAATCGATTGGCGTGAGGTCATGAATCGTCCAGGAAAGAAATTCCAAGTTTGATGCATCTAAACATGGCAACAGCCTATTCCAACTAGGATTAGCCAAGAAATAAGAGACATTTTTATCTTGATCCTTCAATTCTTTGCCCCATCTGTCCAACCCCTAATCCATTTTTCGTTTATTTCAAGGGATTTGACAGGCTTTTTGAAGGGCTTCTTGGAAATTTCGCCAAATCCCCTCACCTCGGCCTACCGATTTTCAATAGAACAGTCCAGTCTTCTGTCAGAGCCTTTGAATTTATCAAAGTTCAACGTGGGATCTTTAACCGTCACATAGTAATCGAAGGCTCGAAAAAAAGCAGAAGTTAGTACCTGTATTGAGTTTTTTCAACTCATCCAAATATAACCTAATGCCAGCTAGCTTGCTATTTTTGGCAATTGATAACCGTTGCTTTGCGAAGCCAAGGCAAGAAGAATCTGGAAAACCCGTGGTAAATTATCGATTCCAATAATTTCAGGTTATCAATGGCTACGCAAACTGCACGTTACATCCAACCGGCGAAAAGTTCCGAATGGCCTTTCATCATCAGGATGGGCATAATTTCGTCATTCGTTGATACGTAGTATCCGGTAAAAGTCCATCGCTGGAGCACTGTGACGAGTCGCCGGTAGGCACACCCATCGGATCAAAGTTTTCTCATAGAACAGATCACGATCATGTTTACCCGATGTTATCACGATCACGATCGAGCTATACTCTTTTCGCAGCCATGATACTTTTGCTCGATAAGCACTTCATTGCACTGGAGAAAAGCTTGTATCCTGCCGACAAATAATGTTCAAAATCCTCTGCCTTTTCGACAAAAGCTCCGCCTGGCCCCCCCAAGGGTATAACGATGCTCTGATGATTAAGGGAAAACCGATTTTCTTGCGCTATTGTCTTTACCCTGAAGGAAAGTGTAGCAGTTTGCTCCTTTTGGCCAGACGCTCGACACACCGATTTTTTTTCACATCAACGCTTTGAAAATTTCTCAACGATTTTCAGCTGTATCATAATGCGCTTCGATATCCCACACCTTATCATGTGGGTAATTGAATTTTTTTCCAAGATCCCAGCCTTATACAGCAATCGATTGGCAAGATTCAGGCAGTCCTGACCTCGCCATGGTAGGAAAGCACTGCATCGATAGTCCGGATGATTCGGTCAAGATTTTTTAATTGATTTCTTTTTCCAGCGGAAGTAAATACAGCAATTAGCCGCTGTCACTGGGTCTGTCATGATTGTCGCCGGATGGAGTTAATCAGGGTGAACTTTTACTCCTTCTTCACGCAGAAGAAACGAGCCGCTTGGGAACCGGCGTAATCAAATTCGCAGCTTGACCGATGACGATGGGAGCCAGAACCAATTAGAGAACGTGCTTGATGCTATTGTCTTAGGCATTAGAGAGGGAAGGTGTTAAGAGAAAGTTTTTACTTGAGTCCAAATTGGGTCAAAATTATAAAAATATTCTAAATAGGGGCACGGTAAAAATCTGATTTAATCACTAATAAGCCCTACAATAAAATGGGCTCATTTCAACCATAATAAAAAATGAGTCTTAGTTAAAACTCTTGAAATCATTAATTTGAGCTCTTATATTTCTACTTTTTATAGATAGGGAATTTTTTAAGGCCAGATATAACATCCCGCTGAAAATTAGAGCTATTTGAGAATTCAAATTTGAGAGAATTGACCCGACCCACTAGGAAGTGGTCCCCAATCCGCAAATCCGTAACCACCCAAGCAACAGAACTATCATATCCCTGATCCCCACCGCGGAGAATAGAACACTAATCCCAATTTGGTTTCAAATCTTGCGTAATTGAGAAGGAATTATTCATACTATCGTAACTAAAGAAATTTCACATCTTTTAAAAGAGAAAGAGCCTTGTAACTGCTACATGAAATCGTCGGTTGAAAAAGAATAATCTACAGATATAAGATTAGTGTAGTTGGCAATCCCGAATTTTTGATTGGCTATTCTTTCGGTAGAAACTGTAGTTTTTATCAGAATCTCATCGAATAGACAAGTTTCCTTCAAAAAATCCTCCAGCCTGCCACTGTTTCCATTCAAATTATAGTCGAATAAGTTACTAGTTTGTGATAAGTTATAAATCAATATGCTACCATTGAAAACCCCGAAATCTCTAAACGATAGATTCTCCAACTGAGGTGCCGGGCATAAAACGAAGTGAATCATCTCTTGATTTCCCGGATTCATTCATATAAAACAAACCCAGTCCAACACCGACCCCACTCCCATTGATAGCCAATTCAGGCTCGCCGGTATCAAATACCCATCAGTATAGCCGAACAGCTAGATTATACCAGATGTAGTCAGCAAGCGTCCTTGATCATCATAATTCCTTTTAAACTTTGCCTATTGGTAAATAACCCTCCTCCACCAGCTAGGTATTTTAGAGTGACTCCTCCCTCGTCAAAATATTCCTTTCATTTGCTAACAAAACCTGCCATAAGTAGCTCCATTTCTCCCCATATTATGAACCGATCCAGCAATTCATTCAATATTATATCAAAGTCCCGCCCGTCTAATAAAGCCGTCGCAATACTTTTCATAAAAATTGACCACTTAATATTAGAGAGATGAATGCACCTCTGCAGACGTGTGGGTCAACGCCACACTACTTTTTTGTCCTAAATTGAAAAGCAATCAGATGGGCCCCCAAAAATACTCAGTATTAGAAAAAATTATTGCATCAGAAGGGAAACGATCCAAGTCATCGTCGAAGTTAAGATGCCCAGCTCCCCCTTTGAATACACTTTGGATGTTTAGACCCAGATAATCAAGTGACAAATAGCACTAACTGGAGGATGATATTCACATCTAGCCCGGTAGGCCCAAGAACGCCGAGACCAAACGCTGGATTAAAAAGGTAGCACCAATGCGCACTCCAGCGTACCGATTCCAACAATTATATCCAATGTAAGACTGTGCAATTTAAGGGTTGTGAAAACCTCAAAAATAAAATCGCAATAAGTACCAAAGGAAAGCCATTTATTGGCTAGCCTTTTTATTCAAAATCCGATAATTCAATAAGTAGCTACTTTTCTGAAGTGAAATTCTTGAAATCGTGATTAAAAAAATATGAGACTCTATTTTTTCAAACATTACCACCGCGCGGATCGACGATTGGTTACGCTTTGCTATTGATCAAAATTGGTTTTTTAGCTTAAGCAATAACTGTTTTTCAATTCCCTTTTCTGTTTTCAAATGTTCTACAGGCAATTGGAAATTCAAATTCCCTGCAGTGAAACTTCGAAGCTTTCCTTTCCCTTTTTGGAAAATTTTCAAACTTCTGGATTTCAGTGGTATAAAGGTATAGTTGGAAAAATCCTTTCCAAATGCTTTACGCAAGAATAAGACTTTACAAAAATCGATAAAAATCACGGGTATGACTTTGATTTCATAGGTGAAATCTCGCGTCGCTAAGCGAAGGCTTTTCAACATCGGAAGAAAAACCATCGTCCGCCGAGTACCCAACGCAAAAGAAGTGCATGCACAAAAGCCCCCTTAGTATAT
>Ga0163217_1026050_pt1 | contig 13472 bp, 5 predicted proteins | sample SynspAceP_FD_185933 | JGI IMG/M metagenome (GOLD analysis project Ga0163217, IMG submission 185933) | Saline lake microbial communities from Ace Lake in Antarctica - Synechococcus sp. Ace-P (PacBio error correction) | ecosystem: Environmental > Aquatic > Non-marine Saline and Alkaline > Saline ...
AGACTTCTTTAGATTGAATTGAAAAATCCAGGGTCTATTGAAAATGTTGATTGGAAGATTAAATTTTATTTTATTCGATTGCTGCATTAGATGGAGCGACATCGTCTTAATCATATACTAATGGCAAACTTTGTCTTTTTAATTACGATTGCATGAGGAACTAAGGGTTATAGATACGATTGCCAGCGGTTATCTAGACCGTTGGGATCCAAATGGTGTCTTTCCGGAGCCTAATTATTTGAGGATTTAGCACAAGCATTAGATGATAAATGTATAGCAAGTATCTATCAACAGAAGTTTTCGTATATTTGCCATATATATTGAGCTCGTTATCTGTAACCTCTAGGTAGAAAAACTAATCGTGAGCACAAACAAGATAGGAATTTCACTATGATGCGAGTGTGGAAGATATATGATATCTTTTAAAAATAGTAACTCTAGCAAACGGAAGTAGAAAGCTATAATTACTTGCCTTTGTTTCTAATTGTTTATATAGTAGCAGTGAATGCTTAATCTTATCTCAACAAGGGATAATGGCGGTTTATGATTGCACCATTTGACAACGGCTTTAGTAATTTTAATGGATTGGTATGCTAAAATCCCATTAATATTAAGCTCCAGGAATGAGCGACAATGATCTTACTTATATCTAGTGAGCTTTTGCCTTTACTTGGCAAGAAAAAGTTTATCGATTGTTTTATTGTTGGGATATTTTTTCCTATTGACGTATTTTTTAAAAAACGTAATGGGTCTGCTTTTAACCGTGCAATACAGCGGACGATGAAATTAAAGGTTGAGGTGCTTGGGGTGGGTTTCTCTTGATCTCCTAGGTTGAAAAATACAGTGAATATTGTTTTCTTTCGCCAGAATACGAATTGTAGCGTTAAAACAATATTTTTCACCGAATTCTTTAACGAGTTTGTCTTACTTTTATTAAGGGATTATTCTATTTGTTAAAAAACGTAAGAGAAACTTTTTACTAACAAAATAACTATCAGCCGATTATATTTGGAGGTAATTGTTTCTATCTTTTAGGTGTCACGATATCAAAGTTCATTGTTCCTTATTCGTTGATTGATACTCATCGCTCGAACCGTTATTTTGCAGTTTGATTCTCTAGTGGTTCTGTCTATTAATAACTGGATTGCGTCTTTTCGTTGTTTTGCTTCTAGTAGTCTGTTAAAATTTAGGGACACAAAATAGCTTCTTTGAATCTGAAGATCCAGCTGTTTTGAGAAAACAAGCAGAATGGCTTATATATTATGGGCAAAGCTGTAGTTCTACCTGACATAGTCAGGAAGGCGCAACGGGAAATAGTGTGGGAGCAAAGACAGAATATAACCATCATTTTTCATTGGGATTTTTTTTCCTTTTCATTTTTTTGATTCCTTTCATTGCTCTTATTTCCATAGCTGTTATCTCTGCTTTATTGTAATCGTAGGCTCACTGAGTAAAATTTTAATGGGATTTCACAGAAACTTTCCAGCTATCTTGAAAATGGTTTACATGATGGTTTAAACGTGTTAATTAGCTGATAGGGATTGGATAATGTTTCCTTCTATAACATTCCTTAAAATAAGTATGGAAAATTAACTTCGTCCTCTAAAATGAGTTATGTTTGACAGGAGTAATTCTTTTGTAATTTTGTATAAAGTTATTTTAAGATGATTTTATAAAGAAAACAACGTTCACTACTACTCCCAGCTTAGGGGAGGAGCGTGATACTGTTCAATCCCTTTTTTTCTACATTAATTTAAAAAATATACATTAATAAGCACCTGGAAAGTAAAATCAAATCGCCAAAATCCCGATATCAAAAAACAGGAAATAGTAGTTTGATTTAGATATTTCTTTATTTCAACAATTCCGTTGAAAGCTTGGATAACGGTTGTTCGAATTTACTAAACTTAGAATCCAGCCATAATAAGAAACAAAGAACAATAGCCATAGTGTTTAACCCTTTTTAAATTGTTTAAATTAGTTTTTTGTTTTCTACAACTTTATTAGTCTGCGTAAACTGAAGCAATCGCTATAACCGCCTAGTAAAGTTTGGGATTTAAACGACTTCTTCAGTAGAAAAGAAATATTTAGACTGTGCCAGTTATGCGGATCCACAATGAACAATCATTCTTTATAATTTTGAAAGGGGTTTCAAAACTTGGTATCAGTTCTTTTTTGATCTTCATTAAACTGTCATTTATTAACTAAGTTGTACAAGGGAAATAAAGTTACGAATTGGAATGATGCCCTGGTCTAGTATCTAAAGTTCCCTTGACCAGCGTATCGTTCCATCCAAGCTGCGATCGATTATCGCCGGGTATCAGTTGATCGGAAAAGTCTCTTTTACTTCATGACAATCAACAAGTAGAGGCAGTCCTTTATTTTAAGACTTAGAGATTAGATGTCACAGGTTCTTTTAAAACGTCTCGGTCTACTTCTAATTTGTTCTCAAGCCACTTTATTCAATGCGAGCCTCTCTAATAGATATACGTTATCTATTTACCAGGCGTACTTATTAAAATTAACCCACCATAAATTTCACGCCATTGAGAAAACTCCACCTGGCGTCATAAATAACGAACACATACAAGATCATTATATTCATCCCAAATGATCTTATTTTTCTGTAGCTGTAATAAATATTTCAGATATATTTGGAAAAGGATGTCAGCCACCTGACGTCTTTTTCCAGTCAGGGTGTCTTCATAGAAACAATTGAGTCAACTTTGATATGAGCTTGTTATATTGGTTCCATCCGCAGATGAACACATATTAATTCTGCAATCGAGCATCTTAGTACAGACTTATAGTTATTATCAAGTGGATATTTTCGTTGGCTAAAACTCCGTTTGCGTTTATAAAAATGGTCATATGTCCCCCTAAGTCTATATCTTACTAGAATGATTAAGTCCAATAGCGTATTTTTACGTTTTTTAACAAGCTTCTTTACACATGTGGGCAAGTATTTTTAATCGATCCTTTTTTTCGAGGAACATCGTATTTCTTTTTTAGCAATTAGGGCAAGCATAGTATTTGTAACTGTTTCGCCTGAAAATTTATTTGGCGCAACTGGAGATTTTATAAATTTTTTTGTTTTATCCATCGGCGACAAGTGGCTAAATATTTTTGGTTCTCTATATAAACGTTTGTGCGGTTGACGAGGCTAATGCACGAAAAAATAACTGATTATAACGCTACCATCCGACTAAACCACCGAATGGGAGTAGGATTCAATAGATTAAATAAAAAAATGAAAGCTAGTCACTAACATATAAATAAAATAGTAAAAGTTTGGTACCATACCCAGAGTAATTCCGAAGCCATAAATTTTTGGAATTTTCACAATGCTGAGGATAGTTCTATTTCATTTTATTTTTTCAGCCTCTTTCTCTTTCTAGTGTCTTTGTGATTCATACGTAATAGTATAGTCACACATTTTCGCAAATTCAATTATTCTACCGAGGCTTAGTCTATTTTTAATAGAATTCTCGTACAAATATCAAGCAAAGTTGTCCGCCATAGAAGGGATAAAAACCCCCCCCAAAATGTAGAATTTATACATATAAGGTGCTTTTTTAACAGAAGGGTTAAAATCGAAACAGATTAAATGAATGAATGAATATAAAAGAAGGAGATAACAAAATGAAATCACGTGCAGCAGTCCGCTTTGGCCAAGACAACTCTAATGAGAACTAGTAGAAATCGGATGATAAGCAGGAAGACCTCAAAAATGGGAAGTATTGATTAAAATTTCGGTGATGACCGCTGTTTGTCATAACAGATGCACTTATGACTTTTCGAGTCAGATTCCAGCAAACTAGACGGTTTTCACCAGCAGTATTGTTGGGTCAAGTGAGGGGCGAGGGATTGAGTAGTAGAAGTGGAGAAGAGTAAACATCTGTGCAACCAGGTGCCATTGTGATTACCTTTGTACACAAAACCTGAATGTGGCCTAGTGTACTATACGTCTGTCGCGGTAAAGCGAAGTTTTATGTCAAGCATCGTGAAACGCAAGGAGAAAAAGGCTTAATGCCGGATGGAACGAACGTTTTTACCTATGAATAAAGGAAAACCGAGATTCATTAATTGGAACCAGCACATTTTAGCGAATATACGGTTTGTTATCTGAAATGTCTTTAGCAAAAGGTAATACTCCGAATCACTCACTGGAAAAAGTTTGTTTTATTAGGCTGTGGTGTAGACACAAATGAGCAATAGGGTGCAGTGAAAAATGCAGCCAAAAGTAAAAGAAGGGGATACGATGCTATTTTTTTGGTTTAGGAGCAATTGTTAGCTGTTATTCAAGGTGCAGTTAAAGAAAAAAGCTGGACGAATTTTATCGTTATCGATACAATCCGAATAAATTTCGAATTACTAAGAATTAGGCGCAACTGATTTGTTTAATCCAAAAGAATACGATCCGTCACCAATCCCAAGGAAGAGTCAATCACTGAGATTAACGGAATTGGCGGTGTGGAATTATTATGTATTTGAAGTATTGGGCAATGTAGAGTGATGCGTTAGACTTTGAGAGTTGTTTGCTCGATAAAGAGCGTGGGGAAAAGTGTCATTATAGGTGTGGCTGGGAGCTGGAGAAGAAATCAGCACTAAGTAAACATTCCAATTGGTTACTGACGCTAGGCGCGGCTCAGCATTTGTGGTGTAAAAGACGCCCAGCGATACCAGGAATGGTAAGAAAGAAAAGCAAAAAGAGAGGCGATATCAATTTTAGACCCATTTATTACATCTCCACGTTACTATATGATAAATTATAAAATTGAAGCTTATTGGTGTATGCAATAAAGGAGAGTCATTCTAAGTACTTAGACCTATTAATTCGTATTTATATTGAAGTAATTTGGGGAGTGACATATATGCGAGATTGATACGAATTGAAAGAACACTGTTTAGTTTTGATGGAGTACAATAACAAAGTATCAGATCATTGACTCACTAACTAGAGGCTGTATCCAATGACCTTATTATTTTAATTTTTACCTAGGACAAAAAGAAAAAGTCCATGAGCCCAGCCCTTTATTTTGGTGGTTATCAGGCTTAACGTGTACAGATGATATTTCCAGCACATAAATGCGGGGTGCGACAAAAAGCACATGCAAGATTAGGTGTCGCCATGATTATGCCAGATACAGCCCCGAGGGAAAGATACTCGATTCAAAAGATTATGATTTTTAGGATATAGGGGCAAGGTTTTTATCTTAATGCCACCCAATCAATCCTTTGGCAAAACAAACATAAAATGTACGATATATTATGAAGAATTAATCAGTCCATTGCTCATAACATTTAAGTTGACTGGAAAGATTTTATCTCAGAGCATATAATGGAGGACATGGTGCGTTGTGTAGTTTGGTTTCGCAATCCTTGAGCGAATTCAACAAGCGATATCAGCTTTTTGCCCCAAATTTGTAAATCCAGTACAAGTTCCGTGGTGGCATAAAGGCTTTTGAAGAATAATTTCGGTGAGCGATAATAAAGATTGGTCTTGAATGGGAATGCGTTAGAATTAATGAAAACTACAATGGCAAAAAGTTCCAAATTCTATATTGATCAAGGAAATGCGACCCATTTTTTATGAAAACAACTGCAACAGCTAAAATAGGTGCAGTCGCATCAGATAGATTACCCGTTGAACGCTCGAATGGCAAAAAGGGCATGACACAAGTTACTATACGATAGCGACCTTTATCGGAGATACATTTGGAAATCCATTTTATTCGGTCATTTGGCTAATACTAAAATTCACATTAGTGTGTAGCTAATATCTTGAAAACAGTACAAATAATCCGTTTTCGTTGGTGTTTGCTGACTGTTTTTTTTTTATTGGCATTATTTTGAAACAAGAATAAAAGTTGAATTGGTACATCATACCTGGAAAATGTATAGATTTTCTCAAAGATTACTACTGTCTATTGTATGCTACTATTTTATTATTTGGTGAATAAATTCTTTAGTATTAGAATAGATAAGTCGGAATTTTTTTTTATGAAACGTATCTTTAAAGTGATAAGATCCCCACATCTACAATTTGGATCATCATAGGTTGCTCCACCCGCCATAAAATGTCGAATAGAGGTTTTTGTCGTATGACTGCTTATGAATTTTTTTGTAAAAGATTAACGATTATTATACACTAAAAAGAACCAGAAAGTGGTAATTATAGTAACGTTGTAAGCACTGTATAATGGTTGGACGTATCTGAGCAATTATTATAAAGATTCGTGACTCTCTAGAACTAAAAACGAGTAGCAACTAAAGAGGAAGGTATAAAGAAGAAAAAAAGTAAGGGAGATTGATAAGTAATGGGACTAATACATTTGATACTTGCAGAGAATACTCGTCTCAAGCGACAACGTATGCTGAGAATCTCTTTGGGACTTTCATAAAAAAAGATGGATACTTAGTTAATACCGTCAATGGAAATACAATTCTAGTGAGTTTTTGGACTTGATTGTGAGCATTTGGACTTCTCGAGAGACTAGCAAAGAGGTATGGAAAAATGGAGTATGAAAGATTAGCGATTCTTCCAGAGTGCCTTATAATTCAAAGTAGACAAGTAAACAGCCAGAATTAATATGTGGTGAATAAAATCTACACAAAGGAAGCTGACGAATTGGGTGGGCCACGATAAGACGTTATTCGAGAAGTAAACAATATTGCTCGTGTCGATTATTAACCAAGCACAAGTTGGCAAAAGAAAATCAAACGCCTATTGATTAATTCACTTGAACGATAATACAAAAAGGATTTTCAACTTAAGAATGAAGAGTCTACTCTACTTATATTGAAGCCCAAACAAGACATAAATAAGTGACTGGTTTAGTGGGTATCAATTACACTTGCATGTACAGGACTTTCTTTTGCAGAAAAAAGGCATTAATGAAAGGGGTGTTTTAGTGTAGGACGTTTCCAAACACCACGCTTTATCTCATTACATACGAACGGCAAAAAGAAATTGACAATTTATTCCAAAGAACCATTTTTTGAACATGCAGGCACTGGGTATTAAACTGAAAATTGGCATTGGTAAAAGCTTATACATATAATAATTTCGACAAAAAAAGAATACTAAATTTAATAAAAACATCAATCGGTCCAATCCAGCAGTGGATTTCTAATAGTTGAAATGTGTAAGCTACTGTAATCACGTTTCACGTTACTCACTTTATTTAAGTGACACAGAGTTTCCCATATAAGAGAAGTACAATAGTTAATGGTTCTCAGATACACATTGAAAACACGTCCCAGTCCCTTATGGAATAGTCAAACACTATTAAGTTTATCCGCGAAGTGCATTGCGTCATATTACTCAGATTCAGATTGTCATTACTTGGTAGAAGAATGGAGGTTCCAAGGTCTATTGAAACTATATCCATTAAACACCGAATCAAGTAAACAAATTCGAAAACGCATGTGTAAAGAATCGTTCAAAACAAGTTCAACGCGCCTGAATGCAACTTAATTCCAACTAAAAAAGATACGAGAGACCAAAGACAGATTTTTAAGATAATTGCATAGGTAGAGTTGTTATAGGAAAGAAGATCGAAATAGTCCGACGCATCTCAAATTTCTTTCCCTGTTAAATCAACCGCGTCACAACTTGGCGTCAAGTTTGACACCACCCTTACACGTATATGCAACATAAATTCACCAGTGGATATTACAGGTTTCGTTTTACTAATGTACAAAGGAGAACGAATTATAGGAAAAAAGGCTTGTGTCGAAAACTTAGAATAGTTAGCTAGAAAAAATTCAGATTAAAAAAGAAAGCTCAGAGCTAATTAGTGAAAAAAAACTAAGCGGTTGAAGAATTTGTCTACTCAGAAGGTTTAACTTCGCACGCCAAAAGCTTACACAGAAGGTTTAATACAGCATGAGACTGCCGGCAAGAGATTGGAAAATGAGGAAGAAAAAGAATTCTAGAAGCAACAGAAGGAATTGGAACGAGAGCGATAAGCCAAGTAGTTTCTTGAGAAACACTCAAAAAGCAAAATATGTAAAGATATACAAAAAATAATGTAACTGTACCTACAAAAAAAGAGCATCGATATCTCTGTCAAGCAGTAGAAAACACTTTATTAAGAAGTCTGAGATGACGCCAGTGGGAGACTTATTTAAAAAAAATAAAAAATGAGGAAGGCACTCAGCAGCCTTCTAGCCAATATCCAAAAGTTAATTCACGCCTACGTTAGTTTTCAAGCACTCAGAATGATGAGAAATAAAACGGATTGAGATTACTCATGTTAGTACAACTAATTATATACTAAACAGTATTGTAAAAATGTCCTGCATGTGGACGTCATTATAAATAAAGGTAAATGTATGGCTGCAAAGCGGCTAAGTAATGGATGTCTCGTTTACACTGCCAAGACGTTATGTATGAAAAAAAACCCTCCTCTGAAGATTTATCAAAAATTTGAATCCAACCTACGTAAGATAACGCTCAAGATAAAAAGGATATAGAGCCAGATGAAAACATTTTCTAGCGGCCTGATAATGTGAAGAGGATTATAAGTTACTGAGTTTAAGACTTAAGAAAAAGTACGAAATAAAGATAAAGAATTTTTAAAAATTATATATTAAGAAGTGATCGTATTAGATAGAATACTTTTTATAAGTATGAGTTATTTTCTATGTTTGATGAATAAAAAAAAGTTGCGCAATAGATAGGAAATTATCATCTATAAAGTAAGAGGAGCCAAAATATATGAGAAAAAGAGTCTAAGTAGGACTACGAGTCTAAATGCAATGTGATGAAGCGATTATCTGATCCTAAGGTGTTAAAATAGTAGGATGCTTTCTTTTAAAGCATTATGTGCTTATGCGGATATTATGGAGGCAATTTTGGATTTTATAACAGCTATTTTATCCATCATAATATATTAAAGATCACTTTGCTCGGCGGGTTTTAGTGATCAGTAAGAAAAACGGTGAACTTGGCATCAATTTGCTTATTATAAATGAAGAACAAAATAAATCAACTCATATTGAGTACGAAAACTCATCTTCAACTTAATATTGTTACTGTAATTACATGAAGAAGTGAAAAAGGAATGAATTGTTGATTTCTAAGGTACAGGTGTAAAACGTTACTTTTGACCAGACAAAAATACGAAAGGGAAAGAATAAAAAAGTTTTCCCTAACTCTTTTATTATATTATGAATAAAGAGGCCGTATTCACTTAAAAGGATAAAATGAAAGAAGAATGAATAAAATGTTTGAATAACATTTAAAAAGTATATGGTTGGTTTTAATTACGGCTGGAAAAGCTATTACTTTTTGATGATAGTTTGGCTTATTTAAATAAAGGTTTGTGACCATTTTAAAACAAGTTTTGAGACAATATCTAGAGGTATATATTGCCACTTTATAGGGTCGAATTGGGAAATTTTACTTTGTTTGATATTATTGCAACATTAATAATTTTATTATTTTTCAATGGTTATGTATGACTTTAACGGATAACGGTTGGAGATGAGCGTTATATTTGATTCAACCATTGAATCGATGTAACATTTATGTTTTTAATCGCTTTTATGTGCATTTTTACACGTAAATAGGAATGCTGGTTTTTTTCAAGATACGTACAGAGATTTAATGGCCATGCAAACAAATGATTATAGGCAAGCGATACGATTACGTATTGACTGGACCGATTGGTGTCTTAACGTAACGGACGCTCTTTATCTTTTAGGTGGAATATACATTAATTTTCAAATGTTTTTTTTCATTGATTGGAAGCTGACACTTTGAGTCATATTTACACGTTAGCATCAATTGATTTTAATTAATTGTTTCCACTTATTTGGGGAAAATGATTCATGCACGTTACCAGTGGCGCTTTACCAAATAATCTTCGTGAAGAATAACCACGATCTCATAAAGTGTGCAGCATGAAATCTACAAACATTTGGTGAAGAAAGAAGAAGTTTTTTTCCTGCATTTTAAAGAAGAGACACAAAAGTAGTAAGATAAAAAACAACGTGTATAACTAATTAAAAAGCAGCTTGAAGTTCGAAGTATTCTCGAAAATCATTATGGGGACAACGTATGTAATTGCCTATTGGTTGGTGGAAGATGTTCAATTGACGACATTTTCATCGGAGAATTTAGTGCTTTTCATTGTTATAATTTGCATGATGCAGGTGGCCTTTTATTAAGCTGTAGGTGGGCTTATCACAGCCTTGAACGTGGAGGGCTGCTTTATGATGGGTGAACTTCTACTAGCAAATAAGAACTCTATTGTGGAGCCGGAAATTAATTCATCGTCAATCTTTAGATGGGGATTTGACTTTATATTCAATTCATTTACTTATCCAGATGAGTGCTCCGCTAACAATGTTTTTTCAATTAAGAAAAAGAAAAATGTTGGGGATGATTGGTAAGAATCGGTCTGGTAAGAGCAGCGTATAAATTATATGCACTGATGATTGATCATATAGAGATACGATTTCATATAATGGTATTGGATATATAAAGATATGCAATTAAGAATCTATTAAAAAAAGGAGAATTGTATGTTCGTCAAGAAAACTTTGTCATTTTATCAATAAACTATTCGTGAAAAATATTCGATTTGAAATACCGACTTTATCCTTCAGGAAAAAAGATAGAAAGTTCGTGCACACTAGCTAATATCCATTGAAGAAGTTCTACATATCTGAAAGTATGAATACAAAAGTAGGGGTAGAACGATGGTGTCCTCTTTATCTGGCGGCAAAAAAAAAACGAATCGCAAATGGCTTCGTATGCGTTAAGCGAGAAACAGATGTTGATTCTAAGACATCTTATGTCCAGCTGTCAGATGCACAACAGAAGAAACCATTTAAGTTTATGAAAACAAGAACGACGTCACAAAACAACGATTATTCTGCTCACGTATCGTTTCAATCAGCAATGCGAATGAATCATTGTATGGAAGGGTAGATGAGCGAAACGCGGCTCTCATCAACAATTAATTGAATAGACGGTTTGGTATAACGATAGTTACCAATAAGCAACAGCTTTGAGAAAATTAGATGGGAGGGAATGTAATGCCGAACAGACAAACAGCCTTTTCAACTAGAGAATCAGGGTCGGATTTGCTAACCCTGGATGCGGTTTGCAAACCGCATAAATTTCTTTTTATTATTTCTTTGTGTTCCTGGCTAAGCTCACTATTGTTGCCTATTTAACGAACATATATTATGTCCACGTTCAAATTGATACACGTATACTGATCAAATGGTACAAGTCACAAGTGAAATTACTATTAGTGTGGTAACCCTTTTATGGAGTATTAACCTGTCTTTAAAAGCGTATTTTCTTATGGGAAAAGACTTTCTCTTTATACGGTCTTCAGACAGAACGGTAGGTAAAACATTCGAATCGAGAATTATCGAAAAAGTTTGGTTCCTGTGAAAATGAGGTATTTTGACCAACACCTGCGGGTAAGTTTGTTCTAGAGAGACATGACACGGAGACACTGATTAATAGGAGTTTTGGGAGAACGGTTTTTTTTTAAATATGTCTAATGGATTATTTTAGTGTTATTTCAATTACGATCGCTATGTTTGCGTTGGAATTGGGCGTATTGGCGTTATCTTTCTTTCTTATTCCTTTTCATTATTTGGATGGCTGGAGTCTACTCGAAAGAAAATTACTCTGTTTACAGTCGTATGGAGAAGTGTATAAGTCAATTGAATGCTAGTTTAAGCGAATCTATCAGTGGATGAGTATTATTCAAATACCATCAAGAAGAAATAATTTTATAGAAGAGTTTGACGAATCAATCAGTATAATGGCTCTCGTCCGTTCGAATGTACAGTATGAACGCTTTAATTATTAGCACAAATATCAAATGTGATTTTGAGTTCTATCGCTTTAGTTAGAGGCCGTCCTGCTCATAGAGTATTACAAGAATTGGAGTCAAAAAGTCGGTTGATATTGGAATAGGTGTAGTTAAAATGCGACAATTAAACACGAGCTGAAATCTCGCTTCCATTTCTTATCCAAAACCCACTTAGTCACAAATGAAATGAAGTAGTATTCTTAAGTTATTTACCAGCGGAATCGGCTGGACCAACCGCGTTCCCAAGAATTGCTGACAAGTGATGAGACTCGCTCCTAGAACTCCACAAAAGAAGAATAAAGGGCAAGATTACAATGGACCAACAATTCAGTAGAGCGATTTGAATTTTCGTAAGATGGCGAGAAACATAGTTTTTTGCGTAACTCAGCTTTGAAGTGAAAACCAGGTCAACAGTTGCGTTAGTAGGGTCAAACGATCAGGGAAAAGGATCAATCATCAATGTATTGATGCGCTTTACGAGTATCATGAAGAGAGCGTAACGCATCGATGTTATTCCTTGAAGGACTATGCCCAATAAGAGAGTGCTTCGAAATGAAATGGGATTGTTTGATATTGCAAGGATAGTTTCATTGTTTCTATGGAAATGTGCGGATAATACCGGCTAGGTACAATACCTCCTATTACTGAAAGAAAAGAAATTAAGACAGCAAGCTGATTTTTTTGCAGATGAATTTTTATATCGTGAAATAGGAAATGGCTAATGCATCAAGGTCATTCGAAAACGAGGGGCAAGTTTTATCTGCCGGCGAAAAGCAGTTGATTTAGTTTGCTAGACAATTTCTGAGCGTTCTCCGCGATTCCTAATTTTGATGAAGCGAACAGACCAATATGATACCGAAACAGAAGGTCAAAATCCAAAAAGTTTTGGCCATATGCGTAAAAAATCGGACTTCATTAATGTATCGCCTTCATGAATTGCTCCACTGTTAAAGCATGCGATAAAATCTTTAGTCTTCGACAAAGCGGTGAACATCGTTTGAACAAAGGCAGTCTGATGAATTAAATGCAACAAAAAAGGGAACCTACTTTGACTATATGTATCAATTGCAGAGATATCAAGCAAAAGAACCTGCGATTATTAAATACAATTGAGCGGCAACTTAACATAAAAAGAGACTGAATCACACCATAGTGGGTGCTGACCCTAAAAAGATTAGAGTTTTTAATATTTGGCAGGCCAAAACTGGCTGGTTTTGAAGTTCGGTATTCTTACTGGACTTAAAGCCAGCCCAGTTTTTTGTTTTGTGCGAATAGTATTTATACCAGATCGATATACTCTTCTATCTGTTTTCTAAGTTGAATCGTAGGTGACTAGAGGCCGCCGTGATACATTTCTTGTTATCATACTCCCAAACAGAAATTCTCCATATGAGGACATTATCCTCAGTAACAAGGTGCTTTGCGAGATCAATATCCTCTGAAAAGGCTTTATTAAATTGCTTTTTTAAATGGTGTCCTCCATTATTATGCTAGATACTCAGACCTTGATAGAGTGAATCGTAGTGCGAAATGTCTCCGTTCTCCTTTTACTATAGATATTGAATAGGCACGTTGAAATGGCTTCTACTAAGGACGTAATACTAAATCTAAATGTATCCTCTC
>Ga0163217_1105706_pt1 | contig 13471 bp, 12 predicted proteins | sample SynspAceP_FD_185933 | JGI IMG/M metagenome (GOLD analysis project Ga0163217, IMG submission 185933) | Saline lake microbial communities from Ace Lake in Antarctica - Synechococcus sp. Ace-P (PacBio error correction) | ecosystem: Environmental > Aquatic > Non-marine Saline and Alkaline > Saline ...
AAAGAGAGAGATCCATCGCAAGCCCCGCAAGGCTATTCTCCCAAAAAATAAACCTGTCCACTCAAAAGCCACCTCCCGTTCCCGGAAAAATTTTTAGTTTTTTTTCTTGCGCAGGCCCTGTCCAATATCCAAACTGGGTTGCCCCAGATACGCTTTTCGACGACTATCGGGGTTTTCCCTTTTTGCAACTTCCGCAGGCAAAAGGCCCTTCAGCCATTTAGCTTGTCCCAAAATTGAAAGCACGGCAATGTTGGTCAGAAATATCCAGTAACATGCCCCATATCATGGGTTTCCATCATCAGTACCGTTTTTGCCCCCACTCTTTCCGCCGAATATCGAAGGATTAAGACCCGGGCCATATCCTTCTTTTCTTCTCCCCCGATTTCAATTTCCTGCGACCGGTTTCGTCAGCCAATCAGTACTTTCCGCCGCATCGCACCAGAGCAACGGGCCCAGTTCCACCGTTTCTGCAAAGGCCATTAAGACAAGCTGGCTACCGGCTTGACCCTTTAATGGTCCCTATCTCGAGAAAATCAATAATAATGGCGTTCATCTCCCTGACCGCACGCGCCATTTCTCGCGGCGAGCCGCAAACCGAAAATAGCCAGTGAGTCCCTAGCAGCGCCACTTTTTCATGTTGCACATGAGCGCCAAGCTGGATGTTATCGAGCACTGGTCATGCCCGAAACAGGGCTATAATTTCCTGGAAGGTTCGCTGCGAAGACCCAAGGCAGCGCGTCCCGGCGGTTTTACACCGTGAGCAAGCTTTACCCTGTAATGCTAATGGTGGCCCTTTGCTGAGGCTTGTAGAAGCCAGAGAGTGCAGTTAAAAGCGACGTCCTTACCAAGCGCCATTTCGGGCCGATCACTGTTGGTCCACACAGTATTCCGGCACTCGAAGCTGACATCCGTAAACGGCCTTTAAGCGCGAACGAGAGCGAATATTATTATTTCGAGGATACTAGACATGATTCCTCGCACTTTCCTAGTTTTAGGATTATTTATTGTTTTACTAAACGTTAGCTAATACTCTAATCCAAATAAACATTACCTAATTACCATCAAAAAAACAAAAATCTGACCTATATTACTTGATTACCTTGGGGAAGGAAACACACAACAATGACAGCCCAAGCCATTAATCCCGTTATTTGATGAAAAACCGGGTCGCAACCCTTACGTTCAACCGTCCAGACGTTCGCAATGCATCACATAGCCATTGGCCGAGGCGTTCCTCGGAAGCGGTAATAGAATTGACAAAACAACCGGGGTACGCTCAGCATACGTGATTACCGGCGCGGGGAAAGCCTTTTTATGGCCGGTGGCGATGTTTGCCACCAGCAATGGCCGGCACCCCGGAACAACCCGAGACTTGATCAAGTTGGTTACTGTGCCACTCCATGAGGATTCTGCTGCTACGGACATGAATGCTCCCGTATTGGCCTGTCTGTAAGAGGTGCTGCCAGCGGTTCCGCTGAGTCCTCGCGCTGATAAGCGGACATAATTTTAGCGGAAGAAAATGCGAAATTCCTGAATTGCTTCAACGTGTTAGGCGCCGTGCCTGAACTGGCGGCGGTAGCTGTCGTTGCCGGCATAAAGATCGGCGCAGGCACCGTGCTACGGGCGTATGAAATCTGTTGGGCCGCCAGCCTCACGCAACTGAGCCAAAGACCTGGGGCCTACTGACCAGAGGTCGCCCCTTCGGATTACTTTGACGAAATACTGGCGGCTACGTGAGGCCGTGTGGCCACTGGGGCCAACCCTGGCTTTTTTGGTGCCTTTCGCCGGCTTTGTTGATCAAGCCAGCGGAGAACCACTTAATCCGCGCAGCTTGAAGCTGAGCGGTTGGCATTTTTAAACAAGCAAGCAAGAGAACTCAGCGATTTCAAAAAGGAAGGCCGTGTCCGCTTTTCGTCAGCAAGCGGCCCGCCGATTTGCCGGAACGTACCGCTTACTAACACCCCCTCCAGCCCCGCAATCGCACCCACCAGTTTTGTCGATGCTGTCTTTGCATCGCCAAAGAGGCATGCGAGACGTTGTCTTTTGAAGAACAGGCGGTTTTCCCCCGGCATAACCCGGGCCATACCGCGTTTAAGATCACTACCGTGCGTGCTTCCAAACCTCAAAGCACCGCAATGCCGCGGATCGGGCTGCCAAGGACTTTCTGCTGCGGCATGGGTTCCTGTGTCGTAAGCACCGATAACCATCACCACGTCGGTCTGCGGGAAAATCGCCGTTGATTTCGTCCATCTCAGCACGATGTCGTAAGACACATTCGCTTCCGCCAGCATACGTTCATGTGCCCGGGCAGTCGGCCTGCAAACCGGATGATGCCCAAAGCGCACCGTTGTTTCGCGCGCCTTGAGCAGTTTGGTCATCCTCACTCCCCATTCCCTGGGCCTGGGCTATAACGGCCATGCCGTGCCAGCCCCGGTAACGATAATTACCGAATCGGCGTTACGCAGCTCTCACACACTTCGTCATGTTTGGTTTCCAAAGCGGTTTCATCAGATCCGGCCGGCAGCGGCAAGAACTGCTTGCTGGTTTGACCGAAAGCCACCCAAAATAACGCTGACAACCGACCGGTCATGGCGCTTTGCACTATATATAAAACTGAGGATCGGCCGCTGCTGCCAACCAGCGCACCGGTTTACGAATCGAAGCAAGTCATTGCCCAGCATGAAACCAATAGGACGCGGCGGCCCAGCCGGAATAGCTTTTGAGCATAGAAACCAACCCTACTGGCATGTCCGGCAAACCGCCAATAGCCATGATCAAATGCGCAGCTCCAAAGCGGCGGCAATCAGCGGTCATCAGTAAACCAGTGCAATCACGCCACCGGACATGCTATCGAGCTCAGGAAGTCCGCACCAGCGCCCAACAGTACCGTGCCCAATAGCGCTGCCAGGTTTATCAGGTGGCCTACCTGGCATGTAAGAGCTTTGCTGTCGGATAACGGCCATTCAGTTGCCCGCAGGCAATCAGTGAGCCGGTGAAGGTGACGTGCAACCAATGAATACTCCTAGAAAGCACTTCCACATAGCTAATGTTTGCTCGGCACCGGGTTGTTTGTTTCAGCGGTTCGATGTAACCAGAAAACTGCACACAGCAGCCGCAGCCAATCCGACAAAAGCTGTGCAGCAGCGCACCAAATTTGTGGCAATTTGGGTCATTTCGACCTTATTGGCGATAACAAGTGCCAATGCTGGCCCCCGCCGCCACCGGCCAATCAACAATAGCACAAACCCCTGTCGCTAGAACGCCTGGCCACCGTAAGCCACTAGCGCAATGAGAATGCCGGCAACCCGTAAAGATTGCGCCGGGCGCGATGAATTCTGGTGGCTGTAAGCCTCCAAGGCTGAGGAAAAGCAATACGCTGGCGACCACATAGGCACACTCACAAGTCCTGAACTCATAGCGGGGCTCCTAGCGCGGAACATTTTAAGCAATGCGATGGTAACCGAAAGCCACCCCTACGTTGATGCTGGCATCAGCACCCGCACAAACGCCATAGATTCGCAAGCGCAAGACTCTCCGCCTTGCGCCAGGTGCAATATGGCGCCAATCACGATCAAGTGCTAGCTTATGGCATTGGTCCACACTCATCAAGGGTGTGTGCAAAGAAGGCGTTACATTCCAGAGCAACACTTGAATAGCCAATAAAGCACGGCACAGCACGAAAATCAAAGTAAAGTGGCTCAGAAAGCTTATCCGGTGCGTGAGCGCGATGCATAAAGCGCGGCAACGGTGACAATCAACAGAAGCCCTTAGACCGGATTAACGCTGCGGCGGTCAGACTTCTTGCGCGCGGCGGCCTTCTGTTCCGCTGAGGGTCTTCGGTGCGCGGCGCAGCCTTGGGACTGACCGGCGTGTTGCGGTTGCGGTGGGTGGACCAGGTTTATTTCTGATTCGAAGCCCACGGTCAGGCCACGGATAACAGTCTTCCCATGTTTACCTTTGGCTGCCGTTTTCTCTGGTGTCCAGTTCGGTGACAAGGTGAAACAGGTTGGTGGAGTAAAGGTCACTGGCCACTGTTGGCCCATGGCCGCTTGGCAGATGGTGTAACGATCAGCGTAACGTCATGCCTTCTCGCACAATTTTGCCAGGCTCGGTGAGCTCGCAGTTGCCGCCGCGTTTCGGACGCCAAGTCGACAACACGCGCCCGGGCTTCAATGGATTCACCATGTCTGGCGTAAATTAACTTAGTTGCGGGGTCCTGCGCGAATAAGAGCGGTGGTGAATGAAATGATATCCACCTCTTGCCTGTTCCGCAAAAAGCGCCCATCCTCCGCCTTGATGAACGTACTCGCTCATCTGCTTTCGGCGTAACCGGCCAGTGCCAAACTGCCTTCTTCATCACCAAAATCCAGTTGCAGAATTCAGCGGCTCCAATACTTTCAATCTGTTGCTTTCAACTTCCAGAACGGGTGTCGAACGCTTCGCACAATCGCGCCCAACTGTTTGGCAGCGGCCTACAGCCGCAAGCCCGGCTACGCCGGCACCTATGACCATCACTTTGGCTGGGCGGTAACTCTTCCCGCGCTGTCATCTGGCCAAGTAAAGAAAGCGCAAAATGACTCGCCGCCTCCACCACGCGCGGTATCCGGCAATATTGCGCCATGGCGCTTAGCGCATACCCATTTTCTGGGCCCGGCTGATTCGCGGCAGGCTGTCGATAATGCGAAAGTAGGTCACCTTTACGGGCGGAAAGCTTTTTCCAGAAAGCTCCAGGGTTCTGCCCGCGGCCAGAATATAACTGACCAGAATCCGCCTTCCTTCATATAGATCGCTTCGTGCTGACGCCAGCGACGGATTTTCCATGGGTGCACGAACCTTCAAGCAAACAGTCCGAGTCACTCCACAAAAGCGCCGGCACCCCGCTGCAATGGTGCGCCCACGGCCTCTAGGCCGAAATCGTGATAGTGCGCTGCCTCGCCGCACCCGCCTCTACGTAACCTGATAGCCGAGGCCCAATCAGTTTTATGCATCCGAGGTGGCGTTGCCCGCAACCCGTCGCTCGTCTAGGTAAATTTCCTTTGGAATATCCGATCTTCATGCGTAGATACCCTTCAGCTGAACCGAGATGAACCGGATGAATGCTATCTATAAGCCTAGTGCAACTTCAGACATTTGGCTCAGGAATTTGCTATGTTGCGAAAGGCAAAAATCGCGACTTAGAAAACCATAAATCTGGCTTCGTTATAAACTCAACTTATTCAGCGTGCCTTCAGGCGGAGAACTCTGTGCTCGCTAAACATTGAAGCGCCGTGTACTTTCGGAAACACGTTGCCTGTTTGGACAATACGCTGATTCTGCCTGCCAAGCTCAGCGCATGGCTTGCGTTTCGACCCACTCTGCCCGCGATTTCCTTCCATTTTTTTGCGCAATGTCCTCAAGTGTAACGGAGATTTCCTCCAACGGCAACTCAGACCTGATCCATTTCCGAGTTCAAGGTGACAATACGATTGAGCCACCCACCATAGCGCCTGCAAATTCTGCGACGCATGGTGTTTCACCTTCTTTCGCAATTTTTGGAGCCCGTGTTCGGCCAGGGTGTCCATGCCCTAGTTGGGTCTGCAAGTTCAGCTCGTCAATCAATGCCAACAATGTTGGTGGTTGGCGGCAACAGGTTTTTTGTGCCAGGGTGCGGACTTCGTCAGCCACCATGAAAAACCGCGCCCGCGTCAACCTCGCCCGGAGGCAGTCAATCGCAGGTTGAGCGCCAGTAAGAATTGGTTTTGGTCCGCCAAAACTGTTGATAACGCCAATAATGCGGTGACTTTTTGGGCCGCTGGCCTTGAATGAGCAGTTTGACATGGCCATGGGTATCTGAATCAACCCTGGCAACAGAGCGCACTGAAGGTCGCAGCTGGGTCTCAACCACGCGAGCCCCTGACCTGCGCCGAACTCGTGCGGCCTAGAGTTGCAATACCCACCTGCCGATTGCGTTCGCAAACATCGTTCAGGGTGGAACGGATATTTGCTGACCTTGGTCAGTGGCTGCCAGGCATGGTTTGGGATTCAACTAATTTCGTTGTTCCTGCGTCAAGTCGAAACCATGGTTTTTCAAACTCATGATGACCTCGATCAAATCCGATGCCTGCAAATGACTCTCGGCATCAGCGCGCCGATCTTTGTCGATCATCACTGATTGGTAAAGCACTGGCCCGAATGTGGAACTCATCGTTTTGGATTGTCCGCCAAGTGACAGTTTCTTGGTGAAGGTCGCCCCCTCTGACAAACCCCGCGACAAGAGGCTCAACCACTTTCCGGTTTGAGCTGGCTAACCAGAGCCGCGAGTAAAGGAAAACAGCAAACCAGAACAACAAAGGTGCAACAGTAAAATAGAGCCAATGCTGACATTTTGGCCCCAGACACTTTGGCGTTTTCGGCGTCAAAAGAGTGCTTCGCTATAAGACCGGATGCAGAGACTCACACAGCTTGCGCTAAACTTGCTGCTGAAAGGGCGCCCGCCGGCTTGTTCCGCAATTGTTGGACGTGATGGCTAATTTTCCTGCAGAACGGCATCAGCTCGGTCAAACGCGTCACGATACTCGCTGGTTTTTTCCGCGCAATCACGATTGTTTTCCCACTCTACTCTTTCATAAAGTCTTCCAGCACCTTAATGGCTTGGCTTGAAAGCTTTCCGCCAGCGCGGATCGGCGAGTTTTCATGTAATTTATAGATGTTCTCTGTCGATTTCAAGAAAGCCTTCATCAGACCTGAATGACTCCTCTCGAAGTTGTGCCATAAACGGACTGCGAGCTCCTGGCGAAATCCCGGCCGAGTCAGTACTAAACCGAGAACATTCAAACCTGCTGCAGCCATTTTCCGCCGCAGTGTCAATAACGTTCGCGGCTTCCGTATGAAATGGATTCTGCAAAGCGGGATACTGGCCTGAATCGTTCAGCTGATTAGCTTGCGTTGCACGTGCCTTGGCGTCTGATGTGACTCATCAAGATTTGCCCAGCAACTCACTCTGTCATACCCCGGAGAGGCGTGTTGAGAGCTGTTTTTTTCAACAGCGTTCCATTTACTGGCAAGAATTACTCGCACTGGTTTGGGTAAGCGGTGATATCCTGATAGACGGACTCCATAGGAAGATGAAACGGTCTCTAATCCCAGAGAATGGCCCGGCAATAATAATCATACCAGCCAAGTTGTTGCGGATGGAATTTGTCTAGTTTTTTCCGATTTTTACTTTTGAGAATCTGGAACTTCTGACGCAGGACAAATTTGAACTTCACGATGTAAAAGTCCTCCCATTGAGTTGTCGGGCACTTACGTTAAAAAGTAAGACATATAATCGAGTTTGCTTGATTTGAGTCAATACAAATTTCTATTTCTGTCAGGATGTATCGGCATTGTAAGGAGTAACTTTAAGCTTCCTCGAATGTGAACTTGGCCCACAGCAAAAAACGTCGCACACCCAGATGTCTAAGGTGCGGCCCTGACCGTGCGAGCTACCAAAGCAATTTTCAATATGCTTTAGCCATCCGAGCGGCTTCCCTCAGCGTTTTTTCTTCGCATTTGCATGCAGATCTGTGGTCTTCCCACCTGACCCCTGTCTTTCCGACAGTTGCCCGTTTATATCTTCTTCCGCCATCGTCAATCCGAATTTGGTGTGTCTCACTGCGAAACCTCCAATGGCTTGATCGTTACCGTTCAAAGCTGAAGGCCCTTTTTCGCTTCCAAGTTTGTCGCCCTGGCCGCTCTCGCCCGGTGCTCGATACAAACGCCTCCACAACAGAAACATTATGAGTATTTTAAAGTTGCCATTTTAGGTGCAGGCCCAAGCGCTTTGGCCCAATTACGTGCTTTTGAAGCGCCCGCGACCCGGTGCCGATATCCCCGAAATCGTATGCTACGAAAAAACCAAGATTGACTGGGGCGGTCTTTTGGAATACACACCTGCGCACGGGGCCTGGACGCCTAATGGCGAGCCGTTCACAGCAGCAATTACCGCTATTTAATGGTCAAACGGTGCCCAAGGAAGTCCTGAGTTCGCGATTAACAGCTCGGAGGAACATTTTTGGGCGTTCCATCCCGTCTTACCCGCCCCGGCGCCGTACTGCGCGATACATTATGCCGTGTGGCCAAGAGCAAATGTGCGACAGTACATTCCGCTTTTAATAACGCGGTGCACTGGGTGAAACTACAACGAAACCAGCCGGCAAGTCCGCAGTGACAGTGCGGACCTAAAACAGACAAAACTGAAACACCGAAAGAGTTCGACCATGTCCATCGTTGCTACCGGGCCAACCTTTTTCGACCCCCAACGTGCCCCTATTTTGAAGGCTCTGGAGGCAGTTTTCCCGGCCGTGGTTGCTGCAACGCCACGATTTCCGCGACGCTTTCGCGAAGTTCAAAAGGTAAAAGGATCTTTTGCTGATCGGCAGCAGCTAATTCCGCAGAAGACATCGCAAACCGCCAGTGCACAAGTACGGCGGCCAAATCGGCACCCTTCAGCTATCGTCCACAGCCCATGGGTCTTCGATTGTCCGGAAATCTTCACGCGAACTGCCGTTGTTTAACGAAAGTGATCGGCCAAGACGCCCATTTTAAGGATGGCCCAGCAAAAAAGTTGACGTCGATCAATTCTGTGTACCAGGGTACCAGCAATCACTTTCCCCGGTTTTCTGCCCACCGAACTGACGCTGACCACACAACACCGGATCGTACCCGGAAAGGCCTGTACAAGGCATCGTTTCCCTGGCCCATCCCAAGCTGATATTCCTTGGCATGCAGGATCAATACTACACTTTCAACATGTCGAACGCGCCAAGGCCTGGTATGGCCCGTGATGTATGCTCGGCCGCATCTCACTGCCTGGCAAGACGACGCCATGGGCGGCGAATAGCCGTGAATGGTCGCGCCGTGAGCTGAAGCCGTCGATCCGCCGTCGACGAAGCATAGAATCTTTCAGGCCGGCAGTACATACAGGATCTGCTTGAATCTACTCGACTACCCAAGCGTTTCGATGATTAACCGCCCGTTGCCGGTATTTCAAGCAATGGAACACGATAAGGAAGCGGACATTCTGGCTAACCGCAAGCAAGAGCTAACGCTCCAACGCTGACGGGCACCTGGCGCCGGTACACATACGCCCCTGGATGGAGCGAGGACGATTCGCTTGGATAAGCCTTCTCAAGGTGAAGCAAAGCAGCCAGCAAAGGAGACTGTAGAATCAACCCAAGCCTGAGCAGCTCGGTCGCGGTTTCACCTCCAGCAGCATACGCTGGGCTTTAGTGTGGCTATGTGGGTCCGCCCGTATCTGGGGTGCTGGGTATGTGCCAAGCTCCGCGGTGTGGTTTGAAAGCGCCCTATATACTGAGTTTTCGATACACGCCCAGTTTCTGCTCGGCTGCGGGCGTGCCTGAACGCACCTTCAACGCCATTGCCGTTTGTTTTCTGTTTGTCTGAACGGTATTGGGGCAAAACTGGGGGAATATGTTCGCACCATCAGACAATGCTTTTATATCCAAGTGGTTCTTTATCGGCGCATATTCGGCGGCCCGATGGCCATCTTTGGCCGTATCTGGCGAATGAGCTATATCGGCGGGGCCTCGCGCATTTTCACGCTGATGTATCCCATCATCGGCGCCACCCTGGCCAGCTTCCTGGTAATCAGGAGGAAGATCACCAAAACGCGCGGCGTCGGTATTTTTATCATCCATGGCAGGTGCGTGACAGTCTATGCACCCGCATTATTGCTGAAATAAACAAGGGCACGGAGACGCGGCTGGCTTTGGCTATCTGCGGCGGCGCAATGGTGGCCATTGGCTTGGGGTGTAGAAGTGCGCAATCGCAGGCCGCGGTCTAGATGTGGCCGATCCGAGTGGGTATTAACGTGAGTTCACGGCCGGAAGTCCTGTATTGGGTTGTTCTGATTTTTACCAGCGATCTATCTCTTCACCGACAACCGGTTGTTGAACTGGTCATACGCCACATTTAACTGGGCGGTCATCGGCCTTGGCTGATTGCTGGCGGGCGTGAGCTTCCCCGCGTCTGCTATGTCCTCCTTGGTACAAATGTTTCCCACTGATAAGGCGTTGGCGAGGGCAAGCGATTGCGGGGTTGTACGGGCCCTTTTTGCCGTCATCTTCCTCGCCGCATTCACTCTCGAATTTCCGGATGGAACTTCCTTGCAGGCTTGGCTCTGTTCGTAATAGGCGGGTTTGTTCATGTTTTCACGGAACGACGAAGTGCTTGAGGTAGTCCGTGCCGTGTCGACGACACCAAAAACGTCCACCGCCACCGCGAGGTGCGGGCCAGCTCATGATCATTGGAGCAAACCATGAATAAATACAACAATGAAAGGCCGCATTCTACAGCTGATACATGACCGGCACGCATGACGGCATCCTGACTGGCAACGCCGATGCGTGATGAGTGAATGACGGCCCTCAGTGTCTAACTGGCGGTGGCAAATACCCGCGTCACACTGACTGCCTGTTCTCCAGCGCAAATTATCGAAAGCGTTGAGGAGAGCTCATCATCAAGCCTATTTTGCGCTGGCCGCGTGTTTTCAAATTCAGGCTCAACGACTTCGTCGTCAAACGGATGCGCGACAAATCCGGCACTGGGCCTGATAGCCCAGTGCCACCAAAATTTTGACCAGGAGACACTATGTCTTGATTTCTGGGTTATCCGGGGCTGACATGCTCGCCGTTGCCGTTATTATTGGTGCTCAGTGGCCTGCCCTGTACCAGCCACGCACCCCTTGTAACAAGCTTTAAACGCAAACGCTGGCCGCCCTTTCGGGCGCGCCGCACATTTGTAGTCAACCTTCGCCGCATGATTTCCTTCAATGTTGAATAGATACAGGTCTCAACCTTTCTCTGGCCCACTGAGTTCTGCGTAAAAACTTTCCAACGACGATTTGATGGACGATCGCTCTTAAAACAATTTATGTTGATTCTTTGAGCCAACCCCTCCCAGCCTAATGCTGTTTCAGCCTGGTCACAGATCTTTCTCAAGCGTCACTTCCGTCAACGTATCGGTTGTTTCTTTCACTCATGCTTTATACACCGTTTATTTATGAAGGGAGCCGGGCATCCAGAACCGAAGACAATAAAATCTTCGAGCCTGACTGATCCGCGCGCCAGTATAGCCAAATTAAGGGAATGCAACGCATAACGCCAGACATGTCGATGGCGTGAATAAAACTGTCCCATCGCCCATGGTAGATGCTGCGTGCTGATCTCTTTCCCTTTATAATAAAAAACACAGATCGCCGTGCGCAAAAGGTCGTCTAGGGAACTCTTTCTCCGGCAATCCAGCATCTGATGAGTGGTGCGGGTAAACGGCGCCCTATGGCTTCGATATGCAGTGGTGATGAAACCAGAGCAATCAAACCAACTCGGCAGACTACCTCCGTAGCGATAAGGCGTCGCCTTCATAAACGGTCGAACACCGCCAAAGTTCCTGGGCTGTCCCGCCATTTCACTAACGTAAGCGGGCGATCTGAGGCTGCCCAGCAATATGTGTACAAGATCTTTGAGTGCGGCACAGCCGCCAAGCAAAACAGTATCGCGATAAGTCAACAGCGTAGCACGTGCGCCATGTCATTGGAAATTGCCCTCGAAACGTTCAGCTTAACCTACTGTAGAAAAGCCCGTGTTGCTACCGTGTCAGGTTAAACATTTGCATTAAGTGTGTCTTGTTCCGCGACTGAAAGAAAGGCTGGTGCAACGATAGGGTCCACTGTGCCGGTTGTTTGCGCACCCGTACCGCACAGTGCCACACCGGTTGAATAGACCACCACACCAACCGGCTATGCCAAGACACCCAGGCGCTCATTCGACAACCAAAAGGCTTTGCGCGCGTGACCGGCGGCACCAAATAAAACAGACTGGCCACCTGACGACGCCGCACCCCGACGAAATCACAGCAATGAGCAATAGAAGGCACCGATCGAACCCCCGAACACCAGCCACGCCTAAGACAACTGATTGGATATCCAGACACCTCGCGGTTCAAGCGCGAACGCACCGATCGCGAAAAACAAACGCGGCGGCGCTGGTATTGAATAAAGGTTCCCGCCACCAGTAACGGCTCTCACCATGGCGCTTCTGGTAAACCGTGCCTACCGAATACGAAACAATGAACAGCATCGCCCACCATAGTCCATCAGGGGAAAGCCCTCTATCCCGGGCCCCGCCACCCAGCTTTTCCGTCCAGCACCAGGCTTACGCCAGCATTCCCAGCGACAAACCCACCACTGCCTCAGCGTAACCGACTCACGCAATATCACCGACCGCCGCCAACCGTGACCAAGCGGCTGCAAGCCCAACAATCAGTGGGAAATAATCCCGGACGGCAATGCCACCCTGAATAGCGTAAATAGACGACCGCCCAAGTAACAGCCATGCACCCGCCCAAACGGTAACCGCCAGTGTTCCCGCCGCGCCAAGACGGCCAGGTAAACCTTTAGCACTAGAGCCAGCATACGCCCAACAGCACACAGCCGTGAACAGCTCCGGTAAAATGCAACAATCGTGAAAGGTTCCGGTAGGTAAGCCGTTACTTTGCACCAATAACCGTGCTTCCAGACATACAAACACGGCGGCACAACATAAATCTGAAACGCAGAAACGCATCGCAATAGCCCTTATAACGTGGGTAGTGACTGACATCCGAACGCGCCTATTTCCAGCATAGAGCGAGTAAAGCAAGTTGGTTCCAAAAATGAACTTGAGTTTGGAGGCAGATTTTTCCGGTTAACGATTGACCCCTGAGCTGTTCAAAGATTAGCTTACAGTCAACCTCCGACCCCCACCAAGGGCAAATCCCCTTTGGAGATCCGGGTGCATGAAATCAAGCGCCGGCCACAAAGCCGGCACAACAAAAACAACACCGCCACTGTCCCGAGATCCGGCCAGGTGGCAGAGGATTTCAAAATTCTATTATCAACACGTCTCCAAAAGCGTATTGTGCCGTAACACAATCGCGTCTACACTGTTTCAGACAATCACCCTTTATTTCCGCGAGTTAGCTGTCACTTGGCCAAGGAAGAAAGTGATCCCCATGACGTATTCAGCCATCGCCCGAATTTGAGAACCATGAAACACCTGTCGTTCGTCTGTGCCCGAAACCGGCTTAAAGCTATTGTGGCGGTGCACAACACCTCCCGTGCCCCGCTCTAGCGTTGCAGAATTTCCCCTAATGCCCAGATTGAAAGAAAGCCCCTGCGCGATGTCATTGCGGCCTTTCGAAAAGGCAGATGACTTACAAAATTCCCGCACTTGGCAACCTGACCTCGGCGCCGGTAATCGCGGTGATCATCCCGCCGATCCGCGCAACGAAGCAAAAAAAAAAGCTTTGCTGGAAGCCATGGGTAAAACACCTCGAAGGCTTTGGCGGCCAGTTCAGTGCCGCGAAGATTCCGGCCACCAGCGTGGGGTTGTTGTGGCCCGATCTGAAAAAATGGGGCGGCATGGAAGGCACGTCGCCGGCATTGTCCGATCGC
>Ga0163217_1027630_pt1 | contig 13470 bp, 20 predicted proteins | sample SynspAceP_FD_185933 | JGI IMG/M metagenome (GOLD analysis project Ga0163217, IMG submission 185933) | Saline lake microbial communities from Ace Lake in Antarctica - Synechococcus sp. Ace-P (PacBio error correction) | ecosystem: Environmental > Aquatic > Non-marine Saline and Alkaline > Saline ...
GCTCTCTGGCGGCGACCCTAAGGCCAAAGAAGCAAGGTTCCCAGAAGGATCGTGGTGTAGCCCAATGCGCAGACAGAAATCGACGATCAGCGGGCCACGCACGTTGGGCAGGATTTCCCACAGCATGATATACCATGGACCCTCGCCGCGCGTGTTTGCGCCCTGCCACATAGTCCCGCGTTTTGATGTCCAGGCGCGAGACCCCGGACAATACGGAACACCGTGGGCGATTCACGACACCACCGACACGAACACCACAAAGGACACCGCCCGAAATCGAACAGGTCCATAAGCGCAGGCAACGCGTAGATCGTTAGGTCATCGTTGTTCACCAGATAGCCATCGGTCGAGATCATCGACAGATACAGCCAAACATGACGCCAAGCACCAACAATCACAGCGGCGTGCGCACGTTGGGTCTGGTGTAGAAGCGCGAAGGTTCAACAGCAACCGCCATGAACAACGATCGATGGAAGATGAACAGCACGGTTGCCATGAAGTTCGGAAATGCCCGTTCGACAATCTCAGGCGTGACGCAAAGCAGGTAAGAAACAGCAAGATCACCGGGAAAGCGAGGTCAGGTTGGACAAAGGAAACGACAAGAACGTGTCGAAGCTTGCCGCCAATAATATCCCGCAGGCAGCCCCAGCGTGTGCCGACCATAAAGGCAAACAGGCGTCGCCAGCGGTGCGATTTGGATCACAACGACGAGCCTGACACCATGGCGTGAACACGGTCACGCGCAAGGTTGTCCGGCCCGCCCGACAGGTAATGAGAGTATTGCCGCATCCTCCAAGATCGGGCATCCGGCGAGCCTGGCAATCGTTTTTCAAGGCCCCGAGACCTGGCTTCAGCGGGTCGTAGGTGGCGATCAGCCAAAAGGCCGATTGAACATTCGCCGTGTAGACCCAAAACAATCACCAGCGCGAAGCCAGATTCATGCCGATGCAGCCTGTCGAAAAGTTTTGCCATATAGGCAAAGGTTTGCCTTTGGAAACATGATCGAGACCAACGAAGGTCACATGGATCAGCGCTATCCATACGGGCATGAACTGCCACAGGAACGGGAACGATAATTTCGCCCAGCCTTAGAAAGTTCCATCGTTTCGTCCGCTTTAAGAAATACGGATGCGAGGGTTTAAGGTAGACGTAGCCGATATCCGAGATCGGGAACTGTTGGTCACCAAGAACCACCACCACCGAGAACAACAGAGACTGCAACAGGCAGCTCGAGTCGTTATTGCCCGCTCGCTTGCACAAGCGTCCTCCGAAGCCCTTGTAGTTAAACAAGGTCTCCACAATGAACGACGCCATTCCAGGCAGCCAAGGGAATTGCAACATATCACCGTGAGCGTCAGGGCATTTCCTGAGCGCATGGTTCATCACGAGTTCGAAGACTCGACACCTTTTTCAGACGCCGCGGTGCGGATATACTGCGCGTCATGACTTTCCGTCTCGAAGCGCGCGTCAATCCGTGCGATATAGCCCATGCATACAGCGCGAACCCGGTGATCCTGGCAGGAAGAAGTTTTCGAAATTCGGCATCCTCCATCGCGAGGTCGAGGTGCCTTGAACCTCTGAGCCCACCGCCGAGGACGCAAAGATTGTAATAGAATAACACCCGACAACGGTTCAAGGCGGTTTTCCAGTGCTCATGATCGAGACTGTGGAGAGGGACCGGTCGTTTTCGACCCTTCTTTCATACCTGACAAGAACGCCGATGATCAGCGGCGGGGCACCATCACCACCATCAACCCAGGAACTCAGCTTGCCGGTTTGGCCCCAAACGCACGCCGATGATGTTGATCGTCCAATCTTTGAAGACTGTCGATCGCCCAATCGCTTGCAGGATGCCACAGACAGCTTTTGGTGCCTCCTCGGCGGCCATGCCGCCCTGTCGATTACAGCGTCCGGTGACTTTCCCGTCCTCATCGGTGCGCGTCCAGGCGGGCAAACGACCGGCGATCCATTGCCCCGAATTTCAAGGGCATTGGTGCCGATATAGCCGTTCTTTTCTTCTAGCCAGCTAATCGACTTGCTCCGGTCCGACATGCGGAAAAGTTGCCTTCGGATTTTGCCATGCTTTTTCGGAGGTTTGGGTAGAAGGTTGGTCAGCGAGAACCCACATGAAAGGTCAGGCAAAGTGCGTCAGGATCATACACCCACACGCCGTAAGATCAACATCCCCCAATGTGCGTCCCCTGTTTGGGTCAGGTTTGGTCACGGCTGCGTCTTGGTCAACGTCTCAGGTGCCGCGTCGTTTAAAAAAGCCGCGCTTTTTTGGGGCGGCGGCTTCGCGTTTTAAGAGGCTTATGCCGCCACAGCCCACTTTAAATCTGCGGCAGATCGCGATGGTGGCATATAACATACCCACAAATCCGGGCTTTGGAGTGACGATAGAGCGAGCGCCAGTTATGGCTGGATCGTAACACTTTCGTCCGATGACGAATGGCTGGACTCTTGCTCATGACATCGCGGCGCGCATTCACGTCCGAGATGGAGTTGGCTTGAATCCGCAGCGTGTCGAACTCGGCAATTTTGAAGAGCGAACTCGTTCCAAGCTACACCAGACTTATACGCCACCAGCACCTGAGTGCCAAGCGGACGGTGGTTTTCCAGTTGGTCGAGGAGAACGCGTATTCCGTCCACTGGTTCCAGAACGTCGAGCCCGGCAGGATGGTCGTTTTCACGTTGAAACCTGCATCGCGCAGCTGAAAGCTTGCCACAGAGTCTGTTCGTGTTGCGGCGCCAGTCCATCGTCGGATCGAGTGCAACTCGAACTCGAAGTCCTGGCATGCCTGCTTCGGTCAGAAGCTCCACGCAACGGGCGGATCGAATGGCAACGGGTCCACAGACCGTCCATGCTCCGGGGTGAACCGGGCCAACCGTGGCAGTTAATCCGCAGGAACGTCCTGACGCAGCATTGCCAAGCTCGTTGCAAACCGCATTGTCCAACAGCGCCATTGAGATGGCCTGACGAACGCGCTTGTCGCCGAAGACATCTTGTTGCCGGGTTCGCTGTCTTCTGCTTTTCTGGTTTCGGACGGAAATAACAATCGTCGAGCCGGTCCGCGATTTTCCGATTGTCCCAGCCAATGCTGTCAAAACACGCCGACGAAAATCACCACGTTTTTCATAATCGTGTCCGATTTCCTCAGACTCGGCTGCTGCCAGCCAACCAGAGGGCCGAAACCGTAAGTCGATATACTCGATCTCGTGAGGAACGCGCCTTGCCGCCGCAACCCGCACCAATCGTGCCCTCATTCCGCACGAGACCGATTCACACCAACGGTGTGCCTCATGTTGCAGATACGGACCGTGCCGAGTTGGTTCGTCAGCAGATCGGAGCATCCTTGATCCGGGTGGATCACATGCGCCGGATAATCTGAAATGCAGGGATCAACCGTGATTCGGGCTGGATCAAGGTTCAGACGCAGGGTGGTGGCTGTCGACAACCTCAAAATGGCGCCTCTTTGGGCCATGGTTTGGGTTTCTGGATCAACAATCGAGGTCCGCGTGGCGCATCGAGTTGCCTTCCCATCGGCCTCAGCCCAACGGCCGAAGTTGAATGCAACATCCTCGGGCCGGTGAAGTCGTCACCAGTTGTTCACTTCACACCCTTAGCGGACGTCCATGTGTAGACTGTGGCGTCGTCATTGACGTCCCAGCTCTTCGATCAGCAGGCCTTCGAAAGAGCGCCGTCCGAGTTGTATTCGATTAGGTGGCTTCAAGCCAGCCGGAAGCGACATAGGACATCTGGGGTCCAGTCAAACGTTGCGCAGGTCTTTCAGCGCACGACTTTCCATTTGCATACGGATTTTTTCCGCCTTGCGTGCATGGCCCGCTGCACCGCTGGGTTCCGCGCCCGATCAGGCTGTAGGCGCCTGCTGGGTCAGACCGAGCGCTGTGGCGCGGGTCAAAAATTCGGCGGCGGTTCCCATGTGGCCCGCGTGATTTCGTCGCATACATTGTTGCTGCTGGATGCAGCTTTTCGTTATTGGTGGTAAATTGAGTCATCGTGTACTCCTGTGACACACACATTTATCGATGAAAAGAAAGGGGAAGAAACGAAATTCAAAACAAAGTGGACCAAGACCGTTTCTCATAGCCCCCCCAGCAGAGCTTTGCATCCGCACAGGGCAACAGGTTTCCCCTATCGGGTCAACTGGTGAATCTCCGCCCTAGAGTCAAAAGCGACATCCGGCTTTGTAGAAACCGACGGCTTGGGCAAACATTCTCCGACAATTTCACTCGGAAATTGGGCGAAAATGCGGCTAAGCATACCGTTTAAAGGCGAATAAAAACTTGGGGTTAAGGCGACGTAGCTTGAGCGCCTGCGGATGTGGCCCTGGACGGCGGTGCTTGCCGACGGGTCAACCGATGCGCTTGACCAAGGCTCGCGATGAAATACGCGCCGATCCAAAGCCCAGATACGCGCAATATCGCGGATCGGAATGTCGGTAATCCTCCAGCAAGCGGCGCGCTTCGTTGTATCACGGCGCTTCAATGCAGCAGATTGGAAGCGGTTTTTCACCGCACACCTCGCGGCAACAGACGCGCGGGCAAGATGCCCTTGGCGGAAAATTGCCTAATTTTTGGCATAATCCGCGACGGTCAGAACCTTCGGAAAAGATGCTCATCTATCAAGCCTGTATAGCCTCGACGATACGCTGGGCGCTGCGAATGGGCGGAAGTCTGGCGGCCATAATGCCTGCTCAAACCGCTCGGCTGGAACGGCCACAAGCGCTTGAAAATAGCTGGCGCGCAGCGCATGCCAGCCTTGATTGTGATGACGCACCTCGCCCGTGGATCTGAATCGAGCACCTTGCGTCAGCTTCATTGTGGCGCGGAGTCCGTGGAACGCGCAAGATAGACAGCCCTCGTCTGGCAGTATGCGTGGTCCAGGTATAAGGAAAGCACAGGCGCGTGCGCATAGACATGGCTTGGAAATTCGAACGAATACATCGTGCGCGGGGGGCAGGTAGATCGCCGTGTGCTGGCGCGAAGCCACGGGTCACGTCCGCTGCGGTGATGCGTCTTGACCCTTGGGTAATCCAATATAGCCGCCGCGCGCTCGCTCGAATGCGGGGTCCTCACACGCCATGCTCCGGCTGAAAGCAAGTTTGTAGCGAAGAGACGCGCAGTCCATGCTTTTCGATTTCCACTGCCGACCCCAATCTATTGTAGGTGTTATGAACAACGCTCCACTATGGCGTTTTCGCTGTCACTGTGGGAAAACCTGTGGATAAATCGATAAATACGGTGGATCATTCGCGAAGCTGCGCTAGATATGCGGCTTTTCCCATAGGAAACTGGACGGTTTGCCATTTTTCATTGCGGCTTCGAAACCATGTGCGCTGGCGTTTTTGGCGCAAAATTGACGCGTGGCAATGACGGCTCTGTTCACGCGATTCGGCTCAAGGTGCACTCACCCTTAAGAATAGGACACCAAGTTCCGGGCACCGTAATGGCGCGCGCGCAGGCGGCGGTGGCGTCCAGATGGCAGAAACGCGCGCACCTCGTCAGCGCCTTGCAGCATCTGATCAAAGCGCCGGGTCAGCCGGTCTTCCAAGAACATCCGCAGGCCGCGCATCACCAAGGGCGTCGTAGCGGGCCAAGCGGCAGCACTGGCGGCGGCGTCTCCAATTGCGATGCGCGCAGCGCTTTCCGGTCGCCTCCAGCACCTCCCACGCGCGCTTGAAATCGCCATCGGGTTAAACCATGTCGATATAGGCGGCTGTTTTGTGGGTCGCGCGCGGCAAAATCCGCCGCCATGTCTGCAAACTGTCTGCACGCAGTGCATTTGCGTGGTCGCGCAGATCACTTGGGACGCTGGGAATTTCGGTCAGCCCTCGGTCTAGGCAGTGAAATAGAGGCCGTGCCAACGCAATAATGACGCGGACCGCGGATCGGTATGGAGGTATTGCGCAACCTCGCGCAGACCAAGCGCCCACCGAATACCTCAGGGCCGGCAAACCCTTGGTGTCATACAGAAAATGGGGTGGCGCGGCCAGATCGCTTGCGCCGGTCGCGCTGATAGCACCCCCGCCCAAGCCACGCTAGAACCTGAAGCGCGTCGGGCCTTCACAATCGACGCGGCCCTGTACTTGGGCAATCGCAAGCGCAGCGCTGATTTTTCCGCTGGCGGTGGGCCCGCCAGCAACCCGGCTTGCCGTATCAATCCCGCCAATCAGGGTCACGCGCGTCGGGCATTAGCAAAAGGGCGGCATCATGAAAGGTTCGCATATTGCGCTTCCGACCCGGTCTGAGCGCTTGTGTCAATCCGGGCTCGGGGGCAGTGTGCGCGCGACCCAAATCCCGCGGAGGACCGATGAGCGACGCCCCCCAGCCCGTAGGTAAATACAAACGCGTGCTTTTGGAAAATCTCGGCGAGGCGCTGATTGGGCCGCAAGGCTACGGGCTGCACCCCCAACAGTGAACGGATCGGCGGCAGAGATTAAATTCCGTCATGATCTGGGCGTCGGATTTGTATGGTCTCGGAGGGGGCAAATAATTTTTCGCGGCTGCAAGGCTCCGCCCAGGGATGGAGCGCACGACCGCCGATTATATGGGGATGCCTGGCACGGTGGATGAAACGCGCTGGCGAATGCAGTCTTCGCTGGAAGATCTCGGCGTTCATTCGCGGGTGATTCAGTGCAATTCGCATGGATGAGGTGGGCAGAACCCTATATTCCGCCGCCGCGCCGTGCGCGCACCTAGAGAAAAAGCGCGGTGTATCTTGTCGGCTGGCACCGGCATCCGTATTTCACGCAAACCGACACAGCCCGCGACCCTGCGCGCCAACGAGATGAACTGCGAGGTGAACTTCAAAGGCACGCAAAGTGGACGGCGTTTATAAACAGACGCTGCCAAGCACGATGATGCGGTTGGCCTATGAGAAAGGTCAGCTATGAACGAAACTGCTTGGGCGCAGCATCTGGGTGTGATGGATGCCTCGGCGATTTGCAACTGCGCCGCGCACACTGCCGCGGCCGATCATTGTGTTTTCGCTCGGACGAGCGCCCCGGCGGCTTTAAGGGCATCCTCGCGGGGCCAAGGCAACCTATTCAATCGTGCGCGATTAACGCTATAGCGCCGCTAAAACGTCAGAACGAAGAGACACGTGACAATGTCCGACGACAATCGAAATTGAATCTATGACGACCTCGAGCGCCGCATGGAACGGTGCGCTGGATCGCTGCGCAACCCGAATTTTGCATCTTTGCGCACCGGGCGGGCTATCGGCCTCCATGCTGGAGCCGAATCATGGTGGATGCTACGGGCAGAAAACTCCGATCAACAGGTGGGCACGTTTAACGTGCCCGAATCGCGTATGGTGACGGTTTAACGTTTTGGGGAATAAGGGCCTTGGTGAATAAGGTCGAAAAAGCCATTCGGGAGAGTGGGTTGGGGATCAATCCTCACTTTAACGGCACGATCATTATGCTGCCCGATTCCTGAGCTGAAGCGAAGAACGTCGCCCCGCGAATTAACCAAGGTCGCACACAATATGCCGAGCATGCCGCGCGGTGCCGTGGCGCAACGTGCGGCGTGACGGTATGGATCAGATAGAGGCCAAAAGCTGACGGGATGGGGGGTTCCCCCGAGGACGCCAGCAGCTATGGGAGAAGCGAGTCCAAGACCTGACCGAACGCGCATATTGCGAAGTCGATGCGTCGCTTGAACTGAAACAAGCGGAAATTATGCAGGTCCTGACAACGGCTGACGGTTTTTAGGGACGCATAGAATGGTTGATCCGGTATCCAGCGGCGCTTTGCCTGAGGAAGGCCGGATCGCAGGTCGCACGTCCACGTGCGATAATCAACTGGACGGCAAATGCCGGTGGGCGCAGCAGCCGTCATCCGCCCACGGCTGTTTGGCCACCAAGCCGGGTGGCCGCTGCCGCGTGCCGCGAGATTTGTAGAGGCCTGCCCGGATTGGAGGGGTAGAATAACGCTGGACGATCTTTGCCTTCCTCGACCGAGAAACTGGAGCGCGCACGCAGGTTGAGGTTGGCCGGCCCATGGAAACGTTTTTGTTCAGACGCTACAATCACCAACAAGAGATGCAAGCCTTTTAAAAAGAAGAAGTTTTGCGTTCGATTCATCGGCGACCGGAATGAAGCTTGATCCGAAAGCTGCAAATCCTGATGGACGAGACTGAGCAAGCTGACCAAAGACAATGACCGGGTGCATCTCTGACCATCGCGCTTGAACTATGGCTCAGCGCGAGTGAAGTGGCGCGCGCGACCAAAATATCATGGCCCGTGATGTGGCGACTGGAAGCTTGAACCCCGATACCGTCGACCGAAGACGCGCTGCGCGCTATCTCGACACCCATTGTTCTTGCCCCGACCCAGACCTCGTGATCCGCACCAGCGGCGTAAGCGCGGATTTCGAATTTCTGCTCTGGCAATCGGCCTAATGGCTGAATACGAATTTCTCGATACGCTTTGGCCTGATTTCAACCCGCGATTGTTTGTTGCCGAAGGTTGCTCGGGCGTTACGGCCTGCGCGAACGGCGCTTGGGGCCGTGCCTGCAAAATGGCGGGGTAGCGTCCGCAATTGATGACCTGAAAGTTCCGGGTCTTGTCCGGCCAAATCGTGATTGGTAAAGGTTGTGGGCGGGCCGTGAACGATTCTGGATGGGCGGGCCGCTTGTTCTTGAGTCGCATTGGCTGCCGGCGCGGGCTTAATGAATCTGGGAATGGCCAGTCATGCTCGCGCCAGACCGCAGCAGATTGCCAATTGCACTTGGGGGCATTTGCCGCCGCAGCGGTGCTTGGGCGGGCCATTTTTGCCATTTTAACCTCGGTTTACCGCGCGTTTGTCCCGCGATGATCGGTCGGCCACTGGACGCAACCGCCGGATATTTGCGATTTTATTCAGGTGATGAATCTGCAATCGCAGCGCTTGGCCTTTAATTCGCTGCGCGTGGCACTATGGGGCTGAATCTGGATGGTCTGGCTGCGCTGGTGGTGATTGCCAGCGATGTGATTGGGCTATTTCGCCGGGCGCTTGATCGGGGGGCCGAAATTCTGGCCGAAAGGTCAGCCCCAAGAAAACATGGTCGGGCACGTCGCAGGCTGGGTGGGTGCCTGTGATTGTGGGCGCCTGGTTTTTCAGTAAATACACCGACAGCACCGGCGAATTGAATCGGAATTGGCAATTGCGATGGCCGCACAGCTTGGCGGACATCTGGGAATCACCGTAAAGCGAAGCGGGTGTCAAGACAGCTCGCACCTGATCCCCGGTCATGGCGGTTTGCTGGACCGGTTTGACGGGATGCTCGGGGCTTCCAATCATCCTGTTGCTTATTGAAACAAATCGTTGATTTTCCGCCACTTCCGGGGCTTTCTAATGAAGCGAGTCAGCGTTTCGGCGCGACGGGCTTCGATTGGAGAAAACACCGTTGAAATCTGTTGATGCGCGCGCGCCCCCGGCACCTACGACGTTGTTGGCGCTGACCGGCGGTCGCAACATCAAACGGCTGGCCCGAGCGGAATTAAGCGCCCCAGAAATCGCGGTCACAGCCTTCGACGATTGCCTTTGAGATTTTGCGGTCCGACGCTTGCGGGGACGGGGACGAGGTCGCGCAGGCACGCGAGCCTGTGTGACGCCGCCGACAGACCCTCGATGGATCGATGAGCGCGATTGTGGGGGCCGCGGGCTGTATCCCGGTTTTGCGGCGCTTGCCAAGGCGGCACGCTGGCCCTTCGCCAACAAGGAATCGCTGGTATGCGCAGGAACGCTTCTGCTGGCCGAAGGCCAAAGGCCACATGACGCCGATCCTTGCCGTCGAACAGCGGAAGCATTCGGCGGTGTTTTCAAGCGCTTGGTGGGCCGAGGATATAGCGGCGGTCGATGGCGATCATTATCACCGGCAGTGGCGGGCCCTTTCCGCGTTGCCGCTGGAAGGATTGCGAAGCAACACCTTGCCGAGGCGGTCGCAGCAAATCCGAATGGTCGATGGGGCCAACGGATCCAGCATCGATCGCGTCATGTTTAAAACGCTCCGAAGCTGATTGAAACCCATGAGTATTTCGGTTCGCGCCCAGTAAGAAAAAGAAGCCGTGGTGCACCTGAATCGCTGATTCATGCGCTTGGTCGGTTCCGTCGACGGGCGCTAATGGCCCATATTGGAACCCGCCAGATAATGCGGCCATGCCATCGGTTATGCGCTTGACAATGGCCCGACCGCGAAAGACATCCGGTTGCGCGCCTTGACCTCCGGCCATTGTCAGTTGAAATTTCACCGCACTGATACCCGCGCGCTTCCGGCCCTGCGGCTGGCCCGCGAGGTGATGGAGATTGCGGACGGGCAAGGGGCCACATTCAACGGGGCCAAAGAAGCTGCGCTTGATCTTGTTTATTGCAGGCGAGATCGGTTTCTCGACAATGGCCCGCGTGTTGAGGCAGGCCGCTTGAGGCCTGTGAATGCCGCAAGATTCCTGTCAAAGCACTGATTGGCCTTGATTGCGTCACGCAAGCGGACCACATGGCCCGTAGGCTGTGGCGCGAACGCGGGCTTTGAAGACCGTGACCGCAAAAATACTGAGCAGAGGCAGCATATCCATGGACTCGCTGGCTTAATTCCGTCATTCGGCGGATTTTTCTTTTACGATTCCTTGGCTTCGTGTTGCCCCTGTCGGTGATCGTGGCGATCCACAAATAACGGTCATTATATCGTCGGGCGCTGGTGCGGGCATCCATGCGGAGGTGGTTCTCCTTGGGCTTTTGCCGGTCTTGTTCGGCGCACCGATAAGCAACGGCACGTCGGCAGGTCGCAAGCGCTCCGCTTGGCGGCACGTAAGTTCAATGGGCCGCGGACTGCGGCCTCGGCAAGGACGGCGAGGCATAAGCCAGATGACCGGATGCCGGACGCGCGCGCACGATGGCATGGCGCAGCCCTTTGGAAGCGCGCGGCAAACGGTTCGCGGCTGCCGGCAATCTTAATTTTATCCTGTCGATAGCGATATTTTGGCGCAATCATCTCGCCCAAGGCACCGCGACGGAGCGCCCGACCGTGGGGCGCTGCTCGACCTGCCGGACCCAAGGGTCCAGCCTTTGAGGTTGGCGAGTGATCAACGCTGTGGAAGGCATCGAGACCCCCCGATTTTGCACACTGAACGGCCTGCGCGACCGTATCCCAACCCGCCGAGACGCTCACGTATACAGTCGGAGCGCGACGGCAGCTTGCGCGAAGTCACCCGGGCCATATTGATGCAGCGGTTGCGGTGGGTAATTCAGCCGCGCTCGGCCGGATGGTATCGATATGCAGTCGGCGATGTGGTCACCGCGATTTGACGGCACACGATTTATTCGTTCGAGCAGTTTGCGCACCGCCAGTGACGCCTTCAGACGGCCAGCGCTGTTGTTGACGTTTGGCGCGCCACAAAGCCGGTGGCGGCGAAGAGTTTGAGCTGGCCCTGGCGCCGCGCGCAATGGATCGCACTGCCCGAGAGCGGGTTTTGGAGACGCGCTGGCTGCTGGGTGGTCCTTCAGGCGGCAATGTTCTTTGAGACCTGCGACCAGTGACGCCGACCTTGGCGCCTTACGACCGCGGGGATCGATCAGACGTGGTTTATCGTGACCTCGTCGCTTGTCGGCTTTTACCACAATGACACGGGGGCGATTTTCGACCTGCAACATGTCCGGGGCCGAATCGGAATTGCCGAAGTTTCGGGCGCTGCCGGCCAGCCAAGGTTCGAGAGTTTTTTGGTTTATCGGCAGTGTTATCCACAGCCCGTGGATTTGCTTAATTCTGTTTCCGCCGTTTCCGGTGGCTCGACGGCGGCCATTTGGTGTTTCATGCCTATGAGGCCGTGACCGGCAAGCCGCCCAGCGACGCGCCTTGCGGGTTTTATGGCGACGGTCTTGTGCTGATCTTGTCGCTCATTCGGTGTTTGCGCTCACCAAAATGAACATCTCTGGCCCCTAGGCTTCGCTTGCGTCGCATTTGATGGATTTATCATCGCGTGGCCCAGATACCGAGATCTCGCCCACATCGCGCCACATTCGGCGGAGATAAACGTATCTGACAGCACACGGCAGATACGAAGGTGTGCATGATATGCAACTTGGTACAGCACAGCGTCATTGGTAATTCCCCCCCAGGCCCTCGCACGCTTCTACGGGCGACAGTGTTTTGGTGGTCGCCTTGATTCATCGCGGCCATTTCTGGCGCAATTTCGCTTGCGACTTTCCTGACCTGCGACCTGTGACAAACTACATCTTGTTTACAGGGCTGTTCCACAGCTCAATACCTTGTTTCGATTTTGCAAGTTTCCCCTGCCGGGGTAGGAAGCCCTAAAGGCAGTTTGAACGGGAATAAGTCAGAATGAGCGGTCGTTTAAGAAACATTTCGAACTCGCGTGCGAAACCTCGCGGTTGCCCTTGGTGGTCGGACTTTTGGCAGCAACGGGCGCCAATCGCTCCCCTCTCTCGCGGGCACCAGCCTTCGCGCAGGATTTCGGTTTAACCAGGTTACCGTCACGCGGGAACCAGCGGGTCGAACCACAGCCAGTGTGTGGCTTTCGCAGGGATGAACGCGGGGCAGACTGTCAGCGCAGGCGCGCCTGAATGGGCCCTACCAACGCATTGTGATTCTGGGGATTTTCGAGTTCTGTCCGAGATCCCGCGTGGCAATGAATGTTGCAAATCGTCGTGCAAGAATGGCCCACGATCAACCGCATCAATATCGAGGCACCGCCGATTGGATGACGAAAGACCTGATCCCGACCGCTCAGTTTCCCCAAACGCGTCGCGTCTATGCCGGCGCAGGCCCGAGCCGATGCCGAACGATTGCAGAGGCTTACGGGCTGCGCGGATCTTGCGGCCACGGTTGAACCTCGCATCATCTCGCCCGCAGCGACATCGCGTCGATCCTGGTTTGAGGTCACCGAAGGCCGCGTTGGTAGAGATCCAGCGCATTAGTTTTTTGTCCGCACCAGAAAATTTTCCTGTTTTTTCTCCCGAGAGTCGTTGCGCAAACGCGCTGGCAAAACTTCTTCCCAAGCAGGCATTCTGCGCACCTTCATATCAGTCCAGCACACATTTGTCGAAGAACGCATCGCGTTCCGACCGTCAGGTCTGAACGCATTCTACAATTCGCGCGGCTACGTCGATTTCGAAGTGCTTTCGGTCAGCTCGCACTGGCGCGCCAGCGGTGACGGTGGTGTTCTGAACGTTCAATCGTGCGCGAGGGTCAGTCCTTTTGATGTGGGCGCGGTCGTGCGTCCAACGCGCTGAAATGCAGTAGACGCGCCGAATTGAGGCCGCGTTGCGGCATCCAAACCGGGCGAGAACGTGGGTCCACCTGCGCTGATTGAAGCATATCGCCGTCTTGAGCGTTTGGCGATTGAGAAGCAGCTGAATTTCGTGGCGCGGTGGTCCCACAAGGTGACCCGTACGATGCGGACGCACGCTTGATGTGAACTTCCTGCTCGAGCGGCGTCCCGCGCGTCCTTCA